>Ga0182741_1000879_pt1 | contig 42382 bp, 28 predicted proteins | sample eDN5th37CBELigOP_FD_128874 | JGI IMG/M metagenome (GOLD analysis project Ga0182741, IMG submission 128874) | Enriched Organic Plus compost microbial communities from Emeryville, California, USA - eDNA 5th pass 37_C BE-Lig OP (version 2) (version 2) ... | reverse complement strand
CCCTCGGTCAGGGCGCAGTCGTTGGCGACGAAAGCCTCGCCCTTGCGCTTGAGCGCGCGTTCCACCACCGGATGCCGGCCGCCCTCGATCACGAAGGCGCGGCTGGCATCGACCTCGGGGCGCACCCAGCCCTCGCCCGAGGCGAGATCGGCCAAAGCGGCGGTCAGGTCGATCTCGGCCAGCGCGCGGGCTGCCTGCCCGATGGGGCCGGCCCGGTCCAGGACGGCGCGCGCCAGGCGGGCGAAGATCTCGCGCTCGATCTCCAGCGCCCGGTCGCGGGCGTTGAGGATGCGGGTTTCCAGTTCCGACAGTTCGACCGTGGTGAAGCGGATCTGGTTCGCCGTGGTCTGGCGGTGGATGAAACGCTCGTTCAGCGGCGGGGCCAGCATCCGCTCGGCATGGGTCGAAGTGGTCTCGATAAAGTAGCCCAGCACGTTGTTATGCTTGATCTTGAGGCTCTGGACGCCGGTCTCGGCGATGTAATCGGCCTGCATCCGGGCGATGACGCCGCGGCCCTCGTCGCGCAACCGGCGGGTCTCGTCCAGATCCTCGTCATGGCCCGTCGCGACGAAGCCGCCGTCGCGGGCCAGCAAGGGGGGCTCGGCCACCAGTGCGTCGTCGAGCAGGTCGATCAGGGCGTCATGGCCGGTCAGGTCGTGCGTCGCCTCTGCCAGCACGGTGATCTCGTCGCAGCCCAGCATGGCGGCGATGGCCGCGCCCTGCGTCAGCCCGGCGCGGATCGCGGCCAGGTCGCGCGGCCCGCCGCGCTCCAGCGCCAGCCGCGACAGGGCGCGGTCCATGTCGGGCGCGCGCGACAGCGCCTCGCGCAGGTCGGCGGTCAGGCGCGGGTCGTCCACCAGATATGCGACGGCGGCCTGGCGGGCGTGGATTTCGTCCAGGTCGCGCGACGGCGCGCTGATGCGGCGCTCCAGCAGGCGCGCGCCGCTCGCCGTCACCGTGCGGTCGATGGCGGTCAGCAGCGAGCCCTCGCGCCCGCCCGACAGCGCCTGCGTCAGTTCCAGGTTGCGCCGGGTGGCGGCGTCGATCTGCATGGCGCCGCCAGGCGCCTCGCGCACCGGCGGGCGGATCAGCGGCATCCGGCCCTTTTGCGTCAGCTCCAGGTAATCGGCGATGGCGCCCATGGCGGCCAGTTCCGCGCGGGAGAAGCTGCCGAACCCGTCCAGCGTCTCGACTTGGAACAGCGCGCAAAGCCGGCGCGTGGCGGCGCTGCTGTCGAAGCTGCCGGCGGGCAGTTCGGTCAGCGCCGCACCGGCCTCGGCGGCGATCTCGTCGAGGTTCGAGCCCTCGGCGGCCAGCAATTCGCGCGGGGCGTGGCGGGCGAGTTCGGGGGCCAGCCGTGCCGGCGGACATGGCACGACGCGGAAGGCGCCGGTCGAGATGTCCACCCAGGCCAGCGCCGAATCCTCGCGCACGGTGGCGAAGCTCGCCAGGAAATTGTGCCGCCGCGCCTCCAAGAGCGATTCCTCGGTCAGCGTGCCGGGCGTCACCAGCCGCACCACGTCGCGGGCCACGACCGATTTCGAGCCGCGCTTCCTGGCCTCGGCCGGATCTTCCATCTGCTCGGCGATGGCGACGCGGAAACCCTTGCGGATCAGCGTCAGCAGGTAGGACTCAGCCGCATGGACCGGCACGCCGCACATCGGGATCGGTTCGCCCAGATGCGTGCCGCGCTTGGTCAGCGCGATGTCCAGCGCCGCGGCTGCGGCCACCGCGTCCTCGAAGAACATCTCGTAGAAATCGCCCATGCGATAGAACAGCAGCGCGCCGGGATTGGCCTCGCGGATCGCAAGATACTGCGCCATCATCGGGGTGGGTTGATCGCTCATGTCCAGCCTTGTCGCCTGCGGTCCCGTTCTTCTAGGGGATGCGCGGGCCGATGCAAACAGGATGCAGGCAGGTTGCCGAGGGAGCGCAAGAATCCCGGTGACAGCGGTCCCGTGTTGCGGCATCGTCTGCCGGGAATGCATTCGTGAGGCCGGGCGATGAAATCGTTGATTCTGGGCGCAATCATGCTGCCGTTCGCGGGCGTGGCCGTCGCAGCCTGCCCGGATGTCTCGTTGATGCAGAACGCCGCGCGCGGCTGGATCGCCGGCCAGCGCCTGCCCGACCCGCTGGTGCGCACGCTCGAGGACGGGGCCTGCGCCTATGCCACCTTCCGCAGCGTGCTGGAGGCGGAACTGGGCGCGCCGGTGGGGGTGAAGGTCGGCTTCACCTCGCGCCAGGTGCAGGAACGCTTCGGCGTGACCGAGCCGGTGGCCGGCGCGCTGTTCGCGCCGATGCTGCTGCCGGACGGGGCGCGGCTCAGCCTTGCGGGCAGCCGCGAGCCGTTCTTCGAGGCCGATCTGGTCGTGACCGTGGGCAGTTCCGCGATCATGCAGGCCCGCACCCGCGAAGAGGTGGCGGCGGCGCTGAAGGACGTGCGGCCTTTCATCGAACTGCCCGACCTGGCGCTGCAAAAGGACGTGGTGCCGACCGGACCCCTGATGGTGGCCTATGGCGTGACGCCCTGGCGCGGCGTGCTGGGCCGCGGCATCCCGATTTCCGAATTGCGCGATCCGGTCGCCGATCTGGCGGCGCTGACGGTGAACCTGAAGCTTGACGGCAAGAGCATCGGCACCGGCTCGGGCGAGATGCTGCTGGGCCATCCGCTCGACGTGGTGCTGTGGCTGGTCCAGCAGGGCCGTTACGAGCTGAAGCCGGGCTCGGTGATCTCGCTGGGCTCGCTGGGCGCGCTGCATCCGGCGCAGCCGGGCCACCGGGTCGAGGCCGAATACCGCATCGGCGGCAGGGCCATGAAGGTGGGCCTGGTGCTGGTGCCCTGAGCGGTCGGGGCCGGTCGCGGTTCCCTTGGGTCAACCGCGATAAAAACCTTTGCCAACAGGGGTGTTCCGTCGCAAGACTGTCACGGGGGGCCGCTAGGTGGCATCCAGCCGCCGATGGGGCGTGTTCTGGAACGGAGTTGACCGATGACCATTCAATCGACCGCGGCGGGACTGGCCGCGCTGAGCCTGTTGGCAGGTTCGGGGGCGGCCATGGCGCAGGATCTGGCGGCGCTGGAAGAGGCCGCCAAGGCCGAGGGCATGCTGACCACCATCGCGCTGCCGCATGACTGGTGCAACTATGGCGGCGTGATCGAGGGCTTCAAGGCGAAATACCCCGAGATCCGGGTCAACGAGCTGAACCCCGACGCGGGCTCGGCCGACGAGCTGGAGGCGATCCGCGCCAACAAGGACAACAAGGGACCGCAGGCGCCCGACGTGATCGACGTGGGCCTGTCCTTCGGCCCGCAGGCCAAGGCCGAGGGGCTGATCCAGCCCTACAAGGTCGCCACCTGGGACACGATCCCGGACGATGCCAAGGATGCCGAAGGCTATTGGTATGGCGATTATTACGGCGTGATGGCCTTTGGCGTGAACAGCGACCTGATCGACGAGGTGCCGAAAAGCTGGAAGGATCTGGCCAAGCCGGAATACGCGAATGCCTTCGCGCTGGCGGGCGATCCGCGCGCCTCGGCCCAGGCGATCATCTCGGTCATGGCGGCGGGCATCGCCAATGGCGGCGAGCCGGGCGAGGCATCCGGCCAGAAGGGCATGGAACTGATGGCCGAGGTGCACAAGGCCGGCAATTTCGTGCCCGTCATCGGCAAGTCGGCGACCATTGCCCAGGGCGCGACGCCCATCGTCACTGCCTGGGACTACAACCTGCTTTCCTGGCGCGACAGCCTGAACGGCAACCCGCCGGTCGAGGTGATCATCCCCGAGGACGGCGTGGTCGCGGGCGTCTATGTCCAGGCGATCTCGGCCTATGCGCCGCATCCGAACGCGGCCAAGCTGTGGATGGAATACCTGTATTCGGACGAGGGCCAGCTGGGCTGGCTGAAAGGTTATTGCCACCCGATCCGCTTCAACGACCTGGTCCAGAACGGCAAGGTGCCGCAGGAGCTGCTGGACGCGCTGCCCCCGGCCGAAGCCTATGAGAAAGCGATCTTCCCGACGCTGGAGCAACAGGAGGCCAACAAGAAGGTCGTGACCGAGGGCTGGGACAGCGTCGTCGGCGCGGCGGTTCAGGAATAAGGCGCGGCGGCCCCGCCCGCACCGGCGGGGCCGTCCAGAACGGGCGAGGCGGAATGAGACAGATCGGCTGGAACTGGCTGGGCGTCCTGCCCTTTTTCGCCTTTGCGCTGCTGTTTCTGGTGCTGCCGACGATGAACATCGTCATCGGCGCCTTTCAGAACCCGCAGGGCGAGTTCACGCTGGCCAACCTGGCTGGGCTCGCCTCGCCGCGGATCGTGTCGAGCTTTGCCATCTCGATCAAGATCTCGCTGGCCTCGGCGCTTTTGGGCTGCCTGATCGGCTTTGCCATGGCAGCGGCGGTGGTCATGGGCGGCGTGCCGCGCTGGATCAAGGGGCCGCTGATGACCTTTTCCGGCGTCGCCTCGAACTTCGCCGGCGTGCCGCTGGCCTTTGCCTTCATCGCCACGCTGGGGCGGGTGGGGCTGGTCACGATACTGCTGCGGCAATGGTTCGGCATCAACATCTATGCCATGGGCTTCAACCTGCTCAGCTTCTGGGGCCTGACGCTGACCTACCTTTTCTTCCAGATCCCGTTGATGATCCTGATCATCACCCCGGCGCTGGAGGGCTTGAGGCGCGAATGGCGCGAGGCGGCCGAGGTGCTGGGCGCCTCGACCGGGCAATATTGGCGCATGGTGGCGCTGCCGATCCTGTTCCCGTCGCTTCTGGGCACTTTCGCGCTGCTGTTCGCCAACAGTTTCGGGGCGGTGGCGACGGCCTATGCGCTGACCGGCTCGTCGCTGTCCATCGTGCCGATCATGCTGTTCGCGCAGATCCGCGGCGACGTGCTGCAGGATCCGCATCTGGGCTATGCCATGGCCTTCGGCATGATCGTCGTCACCGGGCTTGCGAACCTGGCCTATGTCGTGATGCGCACCCGCGCCGAAAGGTGGATGCGATGAAACGGGTCTGGTCCTGGGCGGCGCTGGTGGTCGGCGGGCTGTATTTCCTGCTGCCGCTGATCGGCACCATCGAGTTCTCGCTGCGGATGCGGCGCGGGGAATATTCGCTGGACGCCTATCGTTCCGTGCTGTCGGACCCGAATTTCCGCGCCACCTTCAGCTATTCGGTGGCCATGGCGCTGCTGACCATCCTGCTGGGGGTGCTGATCGTGGTGCCGACCGCCTATTGGGTGCGGCTGCGCCTGCCGCGCCTACGCCCGGTGATCGAGTTCATCACCCTGCTGCCGCTGGTCATCCCGGCCATCGTCGTGGTCTTCGGCTATATCCGGCTTTACAACACCAGTTCGGTGCTGCCGCTGACCGGCACGGCGTCGGGCACCAACCTGCTGCTGCTCTGCGGCTATGCCACGCTGGCGCTGCCCTATATGTATCGCGCCGTCGATACCGGGCTGTCCACGCTGGACGTGCGCTCGCTGACCGAGGCCGCGCAATCGCTGGGCGCCGGCTGGGTGCGGATCATCGGCCGGCTGATCCTGCCCAACGTGCTGGGCGCGGTGATGTCGGGCGCCTTTTTGTCCTTCGCCATCGTCATCGGCGAATTCACCATGGCGGCGCTGCTGAACCGCCCGGCCTTCGGCCCCTACATGCAGCTTTTGGGCGCCAACCGCGCCTATGAGCCGGCGGCGCTGGCGGTGATCGCCTTTGCCGTGACCTGGGGTTGCATGGGGGTGATGCAGCTGATCTCCCGCCTGTTCGGCACACGGATTCAACCGACATGAGCTTCCTGACCCTCGACCATCTGCAGAAATCCTTCGGACCGACCCGCGTCGTGCATGACTTCGACCTCGGCGTCGAAAAGGGCGAGTTCGTGTCCTTCCTCGGCCCCTCGGGCTGCGGCAAGACCACGGTGCTGCGCATGGTCGCGGGGTTCGAGACGCCAACGGCGGGCCGGGTGGTGATCGACGGGCGGGACGTGACGCGCCTGCGCCCGAACCAGCGCCAGATCGGCATGGTGTTCCAGTCCTATGCGCTGTTTCCGAACCTGACCGTGGCCGAGAACGTGGGCTTCGGCCTGCGCACCGCCGGCGTGGCGCGCGCCGAACGCGCCGGGCGCGTGGCCGAGATGCTGGCGCTGATCGGCCTGCCCGACCTGGGCGGCCGCTATCCCTGGCAGCTTTCGGGCGGCCAGCAGCAGCGGGTGGCGCTGGCCCGCGCGCTGGCGCCGCGCCCGCGCGTCCTGCTGCTGGACGAGCCCTTGTCGGCGCTGGACGCCAAGATCCGCGTGTCCTTGCGCAACCAGATCCGCGAGATCCAGCAGCAATTGGCCATCACCACCATCTTCGTCACCCATGACCAGGAGGAGGCGCTGTCGATTTCCGACCGCATCGTGGTCATGCACAAGGGCGTGGCCGACCAGACCGGCACGCCGGCGCAGATCTACAACCAACCCGCCACCGATTTCGTCGCCGGCTTCGTCGGCACGCTGAACCGCTTCCCGGCCGAGGTGCTGGACCCCGCCCGCGGCCTCGTCCGCGTCGAGGGGGCCGAGATCGCGCTGGACCGTTCCTTGCCCGCCGGTCCCATCACCCTGGCGGCGCGGCCCGAAAGCCTGCGCATCGCCCCCGAGGGCATCCCGGCCGAGATCGCCGGCGTCGAATTCCTGGGCTCGGTCCAGCGGCTGCGGGCACGGGTGGCGGGACGCGAGGTGGTGCTGGATCGATTCAACGAACCGGGGTCCGAACTGCCCCGGCCGGGCGCGCGGGTGTGCCTGGCGGCATCGCAGGCCGGATGGCTGGTTCTGCCGGGCTGAAGGGCGGGGCCTATTTCCGGTTCTTGCCGCGCATGGCCAGCGCCCGGCGCAGGTGGCCGGGCAGGATGGCGAAGCCCCTGGCATAGCGCAGGAACAGCCGGCGCGGATTGGACAGCATCCGCCACAGCCATTCCAGCTTGATCCGGCGCACCCATCGCGGCGCTCGGCGCTGGTGGCCCGACAGGAAGTCGAGCCCGGCCCCGATCGAGGCGAAGCCCACATCGCCAAGCGCGTCGCGGGCGCGGATGGCGAATATCTCTTGCCGCGGGGCGCCGAGCGCCAGGAAGCACAGCCGCGCGCCCGAGGCGCGGATGCGGACGATGATCCCGGCCGCTTCCTCGCCCATCGGGTCGAAGGGAAAGCCCGGCGCATGGGTCAGCGCCACGCGCAGCCCCGGCACCGCCGCCTGCATGCTGCGCGCGGCCAGTGCCAGCGATTCGTCGTTGCTGCCGATCAGCGCCACCGGCAGGCCGGCCCGCGCCGCCTCGGCGGCCAAGGGCAGCACCAGGTCCGAGCCGGGCGCCAGCGCCACCGGCCGCCCGGCGATGCGCGACAGCCAGACGATGGGGTTGCCGTCGGCGCAGACCAGGTCATGCGCGCCATAGGCGCGGCGAAAGCGGATGTCCTCGCCCAGCCTTTGCAGGTGATCGACGTTGATCGTGGCGATGGCGAAGCCGCGCCCCTCGGCCAGCCGCCGCCGCACCTCGGCCAGCAGTGCGGAAGAATCCCGGCAATTGACGCGGACGGCATTGCCGTCGGGAAAGCTGAAATGCATGATAAGCCCTCGGGTCCGGCCGGAATCGACGGCAGGATGTGTTGGCGGCGAGGGGATTGCAACGTCCTTCGCAGAGCCGGTCGACAAGGCGCGGGACGGGAGTCGGGCCATGCCCATATTCGCCTTCATGGTGCTGGTGACCTGGCCGGTGGTGGTGGCGGTGCTGTTTCAGCGCATGGAACGGGCGCAGGCGGTGATCTGGTCGATCTTTGCCGGCTACCTGCTGCTGCCGCAGCTGATCGAGATCGACCTGCCCGCCTTTCCCGGCCTGAACAAGCACATGGTCCCGGCGCTGGCCGCCGCCGTCATGGTCTATTTCGTCACCAAGGAGCGCGCCCGGAGCGAGCCCCCGCCGCCGCCCATGGGGGCTTGGGTCGTGCTGCTCCTGGCGATGAACTTCGCCTCGCCGATCCTGACGGCGTTGACCAATCCCGACCCGCTGATCGACGGCGTGACCTATCGGCCGGCCATGTCGATCAGCCAGGGCGTGGCCGACCTGATCGTGCAGACGCTGCTGCTGCTGCCCTTCTTCCTGGGCTACAAGCTGCTCTGGAATGCCAGGGGCGCCCAGCTCTGGGCGCGCAGCCTGCTGCTGGGCGTCCTGTGCTATACCGTGCCCATGCTGATCGAACTGCGGATGAGCCCGCAGATCAACGTCTGGGTGTATGGCTTTTTCCAGCACGATTTCGTCCAGACCATCCGCTATGGCGGCTACCGCCCCATCGTCTTCCTGGAACATCCGCTATGGGTGGCGCTGATGACGATGACCGCCTTTCTGGCCGCCATCGCCTTTGCCCGCAACGAACCGACGCGGCGCAACATCCTGATCGCGGTCTACCTGGCCTGCATCGTCTTCCTGTGCAAATCGGCAGGCGCGCTGGTGCAGTCGCTGATGGCGGCGCCGCTGGTGGCTCTGGCGCGGCCGCGCATGATGGTGCTGGCGGCGGCGCTGGTGGCCACCGCCGCCGTCTCCTATCCGACGCTGCGCACCACCCCCTGGATGCCGCTGCAGGGTATCGTCAACCTGGCCATGTCCATCTCGCCCGAGCGGGGGCGCTCGCTCGAGTTCCGGCTAATGAACGAGGAGGAACTGCTGGAGCGCGCGATGGAGCGGCCGGCTTTCGGCTGGGGCGGCTGGGGGCGGTCGCTGTTCTATGACCCCTATAACGGCCGGCTGACCTCGGTGCCGGACGGGCAATGGGTGATCCTGATCGGCGCGCGGGGCATCTTCGGCTACCTGGCGCAGCTTCTGCTGCTGCTGACGCCGATCCTGGCGTTGCTGCGGGCGATGCCGGGCGGCCGGCATCCGCCCCGCAAGGCCGAGATGGTGGTGCTGGGCGCGATCTCGCTGATGCTGGCGATGAACATGCTGGACCTGATTCCCAATGCGACCATGACGCCGCTGACCTGGCTGACCGCCGGGGCGCTGCTGGGCAATGCACGCCGGCTGCGGCAGGGGGTCTCCGATCCGGCCGATCTGCCGGCGGCCCAGCGGATTCTGCCTAAAAAGGCAGGCCTGCGGACGGTTTTATAGGTTGGTCCGAAGCGCCGGATTCGCTATGCCGGATACGCGCGCCAGTTGTTAAGTCATTGCTGCCCGCCGGGGCATTCCACGAGTTCAATGAGGCACCGCATGGTCTTTGACAAACCCGCCGTCGAAGACGGTGATATCGCTATCATCGGCATGGCCGCCCAGTTGCCGGGCGCCGCGGGGGTCGCCGAATACTGGGACAACCTGTGCCGCGGGGTCGAGTCGATCCGGCGCATCCCCGAGGCCGAGCTGATCGCGCGGGGCGAGTCGCGGGCGCGGCTGTCGGATCCGAACTATGTGCCTTCGGCCGGCATCCTCGGGCAGTTCGACGAATTCGATGCCGAGTTCTTCGGGCTTTCGCCCAAGGAAGCGGCGATCATGGACCCGCAGCACCGCAAGTTCCTGGAAACCTGCTGGCACGCGCTGGAGGATGCCGCCCACCCGCCCGAGCGTTTCGCCGGCAATATCGGCGTCTGGGCCGGTTGCGGCATGGGCAGCTATTACTATTGGAACGTCTGCTCGAACCGCGACCTGGTCGATGGCGTGGGCCATTTCCTGCTGCGCCATACCGGCAACGACAAGGATTTCCTGTCCACCCGCGTCAGCCATGTCTTCGACCTCAAGGGGCCCAGCATCAGCGTGCAGACCGCCTGTTCCAGCTCGCTGGTGGCGATCCACATGGCCTGCCAGTCGCTCAACTCGGGCGAATGCGACATGGCGCTGGCCGGCGGCGTGACCATCGAGCTGCCGCATGGCCTGGGCTATCTCTACAAGGAGAACGAGATCCTGTCGCCCGACGGCCATTGCCATGCCTTCGACCATCGCGCGCAGGGCACCGTCTTCGGCAGCGGTGCGGCGGTGGTGGCGCTGCGCCGGCTGCGTGATGCGCTGGCCGACGGCGATCACATCTGGGCGGTGATCAAGGGCTCGGCCATCAACAACGACGGCGCCGCCAAGGCGGGCTATCTGGCCCCCAGCGTCGAGGGCCAGGCGCAGGCGGTGGCCGAGGCGCTGGTCATGGCCGGGGTTTCCTCGGACAGCATCGGCTATGTCGAATGCCACGGCACCGGCACGGCGCTGGGCGACCCGATCGAGGTGGCGGCGCTGAACCAGGCCTATGCGCGGGTCTCGGACGGCACGCGGCAGGGGCCGTGCCGCATCGGCTCGGTCAAGACCAATATCGGCCATCTGGATACGGCGGCGGGCAGCGCGGGCCTCATCAAGTCGGCGCTGGCGGTGCATCACGGCAAGATCCCGGCCAGCCTGAACTACGAGGCGCCCAACCCCGCCATCGACTTTGAGGGCGGACCGTTCCAGGTCAACGACCGGCTCAGCGACTGGCCGGTGCCGGGACCGCGCCGGGCCGGGGTGAACTCGCTGGGCGTCGGCGGCACCAATGCGCATGTGATCGTGCAGGAACCGCCGCTGGCCGAGGCTTCGGACGAATCCGACTGGCCCTTCCACATCATCGCCGTCTCGGGCCGCAGCAAGGCGGCGCTGGATGCCAATTCGGCCGCGCTGGCGGGCTGGCTGCAGGCCAATCCGGGCGTGGACATGGCCGACCTGTGCTTTACCCTGACGCAGGGCCGGCGGCAGTTCGACCGCCGGCGCGTGCTGGTCGCGCATGATGCGGCCGAGGCGGCGCGGCTTCTGGCCGATCCCGATCCGCTGCTGGTCTTCGATCACCAGCAGGCGGGCGATCCGGCCGAGGCGGTGTTCATGCTGCCCGGCGGCGGCGCGCAATATGCCGGCATGGCGCGCGGACTCTACCAGACCGAGCCGGTGTTCCGCGAATGGATGGACCGCGGCCTCGACCATATGGCGGCCACGCATGGCACCGACCTGCGCGCGCTCTGGCTGCCCGAGCCGGGCGCCGAGGCCGAGGCGGACCGCCGGCTTCTGCAGCCCTCGCTGCAACTGCCGCTGCTGATGATCACCGAATACGCGCTGGCGCAGCTGTGGATCAGCTGGGGCGTGACGCCGGCGGCGCTGATCGGCCATTCCATGGGCGAGAACACCGCTGCCTGCATCGCCGGCGTGATGAGCTTTCAGGATTGCATCGGCCTGGTGCGCCTGCGCGGGCTGCTGATGGACCGGGTGCCGGCGGGCGGCATGCTGTCGGTGCCGCTTGCGCCCGAGGATTTCGCCGCCGAGCTGGCCGAACTGGAACTGGACCTCGCGGCGGTGAACGGGCCGGGCCTGTCGGTGGTCTCCGGCCCTGACGCGGCGCTGGACCGCTTTGCCGAGCGCATGGCGGCGCGCGAGGTGGAATGCCAGCGCATTGCCATCTCCATCGCCGCGCATTCGCGGCTGCTGGAGCCGGTGCTGGGCGAATTCCGCGCCTATCTCGCCTCGATCCCGCTGAATGCGCCGCAGATCCCGATCATCTCGAACCGCTCGGGCCTGCCGCTGACGGCGGCCGAGGCGACCAGCCCCGACTATTGGGTCGCGCATCTGCGCGGCACCGTGCGCTTTGCCGACGGCATCGCGCATCTGGCGCAGGTGCCGGGGCGGGTGTTCGTCGAGGTCGGGCCGGGCCGGGCCATGCAGGCCATGACCAAGGCGCATCCGGCGGTCGCCGCCAACCAGGTGATCTCGACCCTGCGCCACCGCGACCACGCCACCGGCGACGACAGCTATTTCATGGCTGCGCTGGCGCGGTTCTGGGCCTGCGGCGGGCAGATCGACTGGGATCAGGTCTGGGGCGGTGCCCGGCGCCGGCGCCTGTCGCTGCCGGGCTATGCCTTCCAGCGCAGGCGCTATTTCATCGAGCGTTCGGCCAATGCCGCGGCGGAGACCGCCGAGGAACTGGCCCGGATCGAGGAACCGGCGGACTGGGGCTGGCGCCCGGCCTGGAAGCTGGCATCGCCGAATATCGAGATCGGGCCGCAGGGGCCGGTCGCGCAGGGGCAGCGGAACTGGCTGGTCTTTGCCGACGATCTGGGCCTTGCCGAGCGTGTGATCGATGCGCTGCGGTCCCGCGGCCAGCGCGTCGCGGCGGTCGAGGTGGGCGATACCTTCGCCGATAAGGGCCAAGACCGCTTCACCCTTCCGGTCGAATCCGACCGCGAGGGCTATGAGATGCTGCTGGCCGCGCTGGCCGGGCAGGACATGGTGCCCGACCGCATCCTGCATCTGTGGTCGGTGACGCAGGGGGCGAAGTTCCGTCCCGGCTCCAGCCTGCTCAACAGCCAGTTGGAGCGCGGCTTCTTCGGCCTTTTGCATCTGGCCCAGGCCATCGGCGCCGAACTGCCGGATGCGAAGCTGGAGGTGATCGCCATCTGCAACGACGCGCTGCGCGTCGCCGACGAACCGGCGCCGGTGCCGGAAAAGGCCACCGCCGCCGGGCCGATCCGCGTCATGCCGCATGAGATGCCGAACGTCTCGGGCCGTCTGGTGGATGTGCGTCTGCCGGCGAAGGGGGGCCTGGAGGCGCTGGCCGCCAACCTGCTGGAGGAGGCGCTGGCCCCCTCGGGCGCCGCCGTCGCCGCATGGCGCGACGGGCGCCGCTTTGAGCAAAGCCTTGAAAAGGTCGCGCTGGAGGATGACGGCATGGCCGCCATCCCGCAGGGCGCGGCCTGCCTGATCACCGGCGGCTTCGGCGGCATCGGCCAGGCCATCGCCCGTGAGCTGGCGCAGCGCGGCGGCGCGAAACTGGCGTTGACCACGCGCGGCCGGGTGGATTCGCCGGCCGTCATGGCCTCGGTCCGGCAGTTGGAATCGCTGGGCGCCGAGGTGCTGGCGATCCGCGCCGACGTGACCAGCCCCGAGGACATGGCCCGCGCCGTGGCCGAGACCAAGGCGCGCTTCGGCAGCCTCGACGTGGTGCTGCACGCCGCGGGCGTGATCCGCGACAGCCTGATCGCCGCCAAGACCGACGACGAGGCCTGGGACGTGCTGGCGCCGAAGCTGCTGGGCACCCGCGCGCTGATCGAGGCGCTGGCGGACAATCCCGCCAAGCTGACGGTGCTGTTCTCCTCGACCTCCTCGGTGATCGCGCCGGCGGGGCAGGCGGATTACGTCGCCGCCAACGAATATCTGAACGCGGTGGCACGCTTGGCGCCCGCGGCGCTGGGCCGGGTGGTAGCGGTCAACTGGGGCGTCTGGGCCGATGCCGGCATGGCGGCGCGGGCCATGGGGCTCGACACCGCCTCGGCCGTCGCTGTGCCGCAGGGCCGGCCGCTCTTGGACGAAAGCCTGCCCATGCCGGGCGGGCGCGAGTTCCGCACCGCGCTGAAGATGCAGGACTGGATCATCGGCGGCCACAAGACCGCCCAGGGCCAGGCGCTGATGCCCGGCACCGGCTGGATCGAGCTGATCTCGGAAGCCGCGCTGGAATGCGGGCTGGCCCTGCCGCTGGCGATCCGCGAGTTGGAATTCCGCCGCCCGGTGCTGGTTTTCGATACCGCGCTGGTCAGCACCCGCGTCCTGCCCGAGGGCGATGCCATGCGCGTCGAGATCCTGGACGATCCGCAGGGCGAGCCGAATGTCTCGGCGCTGGTTTTCGGATTGCACGAGGCGGCGCCCGAGCCGCTGGCCGTCGGCGGGCCGTGGGATCGGGACGGGCAGGGCGCGGCGCTGCCTTCGGCGCAGGAAGGCCGGATGGATTTCGGCCCGCGCTGGCAGGTGCTGCGCCGCTATCGCATTGTCGGCGACGAGGGCGTGGCGGAGCTGTCGCTTGCGCCCGAATACGCTGCCGAGGCCGGGGAATGGCTGGCGCATCCGGCGCTTCTGGACATCGCCACCGGCTGGGCCATGCCGCTTATCAAGGGCTGGACGCCCGAGCATCTCTGGGTGCCGATGGGCTATGGTTCGATCCGGCTTTACGCGCCCTTGCCGGCGCAGGTCATCAGCCGCATCCGCAATGCCGGCGAGAACATCGACGCGCAGGGCATGGCGCAATTCGACATCACCCTGGCGGCGGCGGACGGCACGGTCTGCGCCGAGATCAAGGGTTTTGCCCTGCGCAAGCTGGCGGCGGCGATTGCCGCCACGCCGCAGGCACGGGTGCAGCCGCCGTGCAGCCTGTCCCCTGCCGAGCGGCGCTTGCATCACAATATCAGCCAGGGCATCCCGGCCGCCATCGGCCCGGCCATGCTCAGCCGGGCGATCTCGACCGGGCTTTCTCAGGTCTATGTCTCGTCGCTGGACCTGCCGGCGCTGATCGCCGAGGCGGGGGTGGTCGAGGATGCCGCGCCCGCCGAGGGCGGCTTCGAGCGCCCCGACCTCGACAGCGATTTCGTCGAACCGTCGCCGGGCATCCAGGCCGAACTGGCGGCGATCTGGTCCGAACTCCTGGGCATCGCCCAGGTCGGCGCCGCCGACAGCTTCTTCGACCTGGGCGGCCATTCGCTGATCGCGGTGCGCATGTTCGGCCAGCTGCGCAAGGCCTTCGGCGTGGACCTGCCGATCTCGACCCTGTTCGAGGCGCCGACCATCGCCGAATTGGCCGCCCTGGTCGAGGAGCGCACCGGCCCGCGCGAGCTGGTCTCGCCCGACAACGTGCGCGAGCTGCCGGTTTCGGCCCGGCCGCGCTTCCGCTTCCTCGTCGATATGGGCGGGCGGGGCGAGGGCACGCCCTTCTTCATGGTCGCCGGCATGTTCGGCAATATCATGAACCTGCGGCAGCTGGCGCAGCGGCTGGGGCCGGACCGCCGTTTCTGGGGCATCCAGGCGCGCGGCCTCTTGGGCGACGACAAGCCGCATGAGGATTTCACCGAAGCCGCCCGCGACTATATCGAGGAACTGCGCCAGATTCAGCCGGCCGGCCCCTATCTGATCGGCGGTTTCTCGGGTGGCGGGCTGACCGCCTATGAGATGGCGCGGCAGTTGCGCGCGGCGGGCGAGGAGGTGGCGATGCTGGTCATGCTCGACACGCCCTTGCCGCTGCGCGAGCCGGTCAGCCGCAAGGACCGGCTGGCGATCCGCCTGGGCGAATTGCGCGAGGGGGGCGCGGGCTTTCTCTGGAAATGGCTGCGCGACCGCGTCGCCTACGAGTTCCAGCGCCGCAGCAAGGCCAGGGCGGTCGAGGCCGAGGTCGGCTCGGAGGCGACCGGCACCTTCCACGACCTCGCCATCGAGGCGGCTTTCCTGGCGGCGCTGCCCAAGATGCGGCTTTCGGTCTGGGCCGGACCGGTGGCGATGTTCCGCCCGCCGCTCGACCGGCGTTGGAAGGTGACGGGCGGGCGCTGGATCAATTCCGGCCGCGACTATGTGGTCGAGGACAATGGCTGGACGCCCTGGATGCCCGACCTGCGGGTGATCGAGGTGCCGGGCGACCACGATTCCATGGTGCTGGAGCCGAACGTGCGCCGCCTTGCCTCGGTTCTGCGCGAGATCCTGCGCGATGCCGATGCGGACGCCCCGGCAAGGGTCAAGGCGGCGGAGTGACCATGGACCAGGCCGCCACCCCGCCCAGCGTCCATGTCATCGTGCTGAACTGGCGCACGCCAGAGATGTCCTTGCAGGCCGCCGAGGCCGCGTTGCGCGAAATGCAGGGCATCGACGGCGGGCTGACCATCGTGGACAACGATTCCGGCGATGGCAGCTACGAGGCGATGCTGGCCGGGGTGCAGGTGCGCGGCTGGCCTTCGGATCGCGTCGCGGTGGTGCAGTCGGGCTGGAACGGCGGCTTCGGCGCCGGCAACAATCACGGCATCCGGCAGGGTCTGCCGGACGGGCGCCGCGCCGACCTGGTCTATCTGCTGAATTCCGACGCGATTCCGCAGCCCGGCGCGATCCGGGCGCTGGTCGACTATCTGGCTGCGCATCCGCGGGCCGGGATCGCCTGCTCGCGCTTGCGCGGCACCGATGACGTGCCGCATACCACCGCCTTCCGCTTTCCCAGCGCCCTGAGCGAGTTCGAGGCGATGAGCCGCACCGGGCCGATCTCGCGCCTGCTCAGCCGCAAGGTCGTCTCGCTGCCCCAGCCCTTGGTCTCGGGGCGGGTGGACTGGTCGGCGGGGGCGTCGATGATGATCCGCATGGAGGTGCTGGACCGCATCGGGCTCTTCGACGAGGGGTTCTTTCTTTACTACGAGGAAACCGACTTGTGCCGTCGCGCCGCGCTGGCGGGCTGGCAGACCCATTACGTCGTCGAAAGCCTGGTGCTGCATATCGGTTCGGTCAGCACCGGCATGAAGGAATGGCGGCGCGCGCCGGATTACTGGTACGACTCGCGCCGGCGCTATTTCGAGAAACATCATGGGCGGCTGGGTGCGCTTTGGGCCACGGCCGCCCATCTGGGGGGCGCGGGGGTGTTCCGCCTGCGCTGCCTGTTGTCGGGGCGCAAGCCGGACGGGCCGCCGGGCCATCTGGCGCAGCTGATGCGTCACGCCTTTCGTCCGCAACCAAAGCCCGTTCATGTTGAAAAGGGTAAGCCATGACGCAATTTTCCGCGATTCTGGTGGGTAACGAATCCCTCTTGCGCCACGCGGCCGAGACGCTGCTGGCGCGCGGGCATCGCATCCATGCGGTGGTGACGCGCAATCCCGACCTGCGCGACTGGGCGCAGGGCGCCGGTCTTGCGGTCGAGGATCAGGACGCGCCGATGGCCCCCGATGCGCCGCCTGCCGACTGGCTGTTCAGCGTCGCCAACCTGTCGATCCTGCGCCCCGAGATGCTGGCGCGCGGCCGGCTGGGCGCGATCAACTTCCACGACGGGCCGCTGCCGCGGCTGGCGGGGCTGAACGCCCCGGTCTGGGCGATCATCGGTGGCGAGGCGCAGCACGGCGTCACCTGGCACATGATCGAAGGCGGCGTGGACGAGGGCGACATCCTCACCCAGACCCTGTTCGAGATCCGCCCCGACGACACCGCGCTGACCCTGAACGCCCGCTGCTTCGCCCGCGGGGCCGAAAGCTTTGCCGAGGTGGTGGCGCAGCTGGAAGGGGCCGGCCCGCAGCGGGTGAAGCAGGACCTGTCGCAGCGCAGCTATGTCGGCCGCGACAAGCGCCCCGAGGCCGCGGGCGTGATCGATTTTGCCCAGCCGGCGGGGCGCATCTGCGCGCTGGTGCGCGGGCTCGATCATGGCGGCTACTGGAACCCGCTGGCCGAGGCCAAGGTCCGGCTGGCCGATGGCCGGGTGCTGGCAGTCACCGCCTCGGCCGGGACCGAGCCGGCCAGCGCCGCGCCGGGCACCGTGCTGGCCCTTCACGGCGATATCGCCACCATCGCCGCCGCCGATGCGGCGATCCGGCTGGTCTTTCGCGGCGAGCTGCCTCCGGTCGGCACGGTGATCCCGGCGCTGGCCGCCGAGGAGCGCGCGCGGCTGGCCGATCTGGCCGCGCAGGCCGCCAAGCATGACGGCTTCTGGCGCGCGCGGCTGACGCGGATGAACCCGGCGGTGCTGCCGGGCGAGGGCTCGGGCGCGACGCAGCGCCTGCCCCTACTGCCCGGCGCCGGACCCGAGCGCATCGCGCTGGCCGCGGCGCTGCTGGCGCGGCTGGCCGGACAGGCCCAGTTCGACCTGGCGCTGCGGCCGCAGGGCCAGCCCGAGGCGGCGGGCATCGTTGCCGACTGGCAGCCGCTGGCGGTCGAGGCGCCGGGCGAGCGCACGCTGGCCGATCTGGGACAGGCGCTGGCGGCAGAGATCGCCGATCAGGCGAAGCGCGGCTTCTTCATGGCCGACCTGCTGCACCGCGCGCCCGAGCTGCGCGACATGGCCACGCCGGATCTGGCGATCAGCCTGCATGCCGGCGGCCCGGTCAATGGCGCGGCGCTGACCGTGACCCTGGCCGGGGACGGCGCATGGCTGGACCACGACCCGGCCCGCGTCACGCCGGCGCAGGCGCAGCGGCTGGCCCGGGCGCTGGACGGCGGGCTGGCGCTGCCCGGCTCCACGGCGCTGCGCGACATCCCCCTGATGGACGCGGCCGAGCGCGAGGAGCTGCTGGTCGGCCGCAATGCCACGCAGCTGGATGTGCGGCTGGCCTGCATTCACGAGCTGATCGCGGAAAAGGCCGCCGAGAACCCCGATGCGGTGGCGCTGGCTTTCGAGGATCACAGCCTGACCCGCAGCCAGCTGGATCGCGCCGCCAACGCGCTGGCCGAAAAGCTGGTGGCGATGGGCGTCGGCCCGGACCAGCCGGTGGGCCTGTTCGCGAAACGCTCGCCCGAGCTGGTGATCGGCGCGCTGGCGATCTGGAAGGCGGGCGGCGCCTATGTGCCGCTCGACCCGGACTACCCCGCCGACCGCATCGAGCTGTACATCGAGGATTCCGGCGCGCGGGTGGTGTTGGTCCAGGACGGTCTGGCCGAGAGGCTGCCCGCGCATGGCGCGCAGGTGGTGGCCATTCCGACCGACCTGCCGCATGGTCTGGTGGCGGCGCCGGTCAACCAGGCCGGGCCGGAAAACCTGGCCTATCTGATCTACACCTCGGGCTCGACCGGCCGGCCCAAGGGGGTGATGGTCGAGCATCGCAACGTGGCGAACTTCTTCGCCGGCATGGATGTGGTGATCCCGCACCAGCCGGGCGATGCCTGGCTGGCGGTCACGAGCCTGTCCTTCGACATCTCGGTGCTGGAGATCTTCTGGTCGCTGGCGCGGGGGCTGAAACTGGTGATCGCGGGCGAGGAATCGCGGCTCGCCGTCTCCTCGACGCCGGCGCAGCCGCGCCGCGAGCCATCCGGCGGCATGGATTTCAGCCTGTTCTACTGGGGCAATGACGACGGCCCCGGCCCGAAGAAATACCAGCTTTTGCTGGAGGGCGCGCGCTTTGCCGACCAGAACGGCTTCGTCGCGGTCTACACCCCCGAGCGGCATTTCCACGCCTTCGGCGGCCCCTATCCGAACCCGGCGGTTTCCGGCGCGGCGGTGGCGGCGGTGACGAAAAACGTCGCCGTGCGCGCCGGCAGCTGCGTGCTGCCGCTGCATCATCCGGCCCGCGTGGCCGAGGAATGGGCGGTGATCGACAACCTGACCTCGGGCCGGGCGGGGCTGGCCATCGCCTCGGGCTGGCAGCCGGACGATTTCGTGCTGCGCCCGGAAAACGCGCCGCCGAACAACAAGACCGCACTGGCCCAGGGGATCGACCAGCTGCGCCGGCTGTGGCGCGGCGAGGCGGTCGAGTTCCCGCGCAAGGACGGCAGCCTGTTCGGCGTGGTGACGCAGCCGCGTCCGGTGCAAAAGGAACTGCCGCTGTGGATGACCGTCGCCGGCAACCCGGAAACCTGGGTCGAGGCCGGGCGGCTGGGCATGAACGTGCTGACCCATCTGCTGGGGCAAAGTATCGACACGGTCGCGGCGCGGATCAAGGATTACCACGCGGCGCTGCGCGAGGCCGGCCATGACCCGGCGCGCTTTACCGTCACGCTGATGCTGCATACCTGCCTGGCCGAGGATCGCGAGACGGCGCGCGAGATCGCCCGCGAGCCGATGAAGAACTACCTGAAAAGCGCCGCGGCGCTGGTCAAGCAATATGCCTGGGATTTCCCGGCCTTCCGCCGCCCGGCGGGCATGACCAACCCGATGGCCATCGACCTCGGCTCGCTCTCCGAGGAAGAGCTGGACGGCATCCTGGAATTCGCTTTCCTGCGCTATTTCGAGGATTCCGGCCTTTTCGGCTCCATCGAGGACGGCATCGCGCGGGTCGAGCAGCTGAAGGCCATCGGCGTGGGCGAGATCGCCTGCCTGATCGACTATGGCATCGCGCCCGAGCAGGTCATGGCCGGCTTCCCGCTGCTGGCGCGGCTGCGGGCCGAGGTGAACCCGCATGGCGCCGAACCCGAGGACGGCGATTTCTCGATCGCGGCGCAGATCCGGCGCTGGAAGGTGACGCATCTGCAATGCACGCCCAGCATGGCGCGCATCCTGGTCTCGGACCCGCAGGTGGCGGCGGCGATGGCCGGGCTGACATGCGTGATGGTCGGCGGCGAGGCGCTGCCACCCTCGCTGCTGGCCGAGATCAGGGCGGCGACGCGGGCGCGGGTGCTGAACATGTATGGCCCGACCGAGACGACGATCTGGTCCACGGTGGCCGACCTGACCGATGCGGCCGAGGTGACGCTGGGCGGGCCCATCGCCAATACCCAGCTTTACGTGCTGGACGCGGACGGCGTGCCGGTCCCTCCCGGCGCGCAGGGCGAGCTTTGGATCGGCGGCCATGGTGTGACCCGCGGCTATTGGCGGCGCGAGGATCTGACTGCGGCGGCTTTCCGGCCCGATCCCTTCGTGCCCGCGGATCGCGGCGCGCCTTGGGGCGCGCGCATGTATCGCACAGGCGATCTGGTGCGCTGGCGCGAGGATGGCGGCCTCGACTATATCGGCCGGGCCGACCACCAGGTGAAGCTGCGCGGCTTCCGCATCGAGCTGGGCGAGATCGAGGCGCAGCTGGCCGCCCAGCCCGGCGTGCGCGAGGCGGTGGCGCTGGTGCGCGAGGATGCCCCCGGCGACAAGCGGCTGGTGGCCTATGTCACCGGCGCGGGCGAGCTGTGCGAGAAGGGGCTGCGCGAGGCGCTGCTGGCGCATCTGCCGGCGCATATGGTGCCGGGGCGGATCGTGCGGCTGGAAAAGATGCCGCTGACCCCGAACCGCAAGATCGACCGCAAGCATCTGCCGGTGCCGGGTGCCGTCGCCTCCGCTCCGGTGGCGCCGCCGACCGTCGAGGCCACCACTGCTGTCGCCGCCAACGCCCCGACCGAGGATCTGGCGCAGGCGGTGCAGGCGCTGTGGTCCGAGGTGCTGGGCGTCGAGCAGATCGGCCCGCGCGACAACTTCTTCGCGCTCGGCGGGCATTCGTTGCTGGCGATCCAGCTGCACCGGACCATGCGCGACCGGCTGGCGCTGCCGCGGCTGGGGGTGACGGATATCTTCCGCTTCCCGGTCATGGCGGATTTCCTGAAGCACGTCGCCTCGCTGGCGCCGGCTAGCACGGCTGCCGCCCCGGCGGTGCCCGCGCCTGCACCTGCGCCCACGCCCAAGCCTACGCCGCCAGCGGTGCCCGAGCCGGTTCTGGCGGCCGAGGATGCCATGGCCCGGCGCCGGGCCCTGCGGGCGCAGCTGCGCGGTGGGCGGTGAGCGGGGCGGCGGCGCTCGACGCGCTGGCACGGCGCCTGCTGCCCGCGGGTCATGGCTGCGCGGTGCTGCCGCTGACGGCCGAGCCGGCGCCGCTTTTGCCCGAGGAGGCGGGGGCCATCGCCCGCGCTGTCCCGAAGCGGCGGCGAGAGTTCGCCTTGGGGCGCATGGCGCTGCGCGCGGCGATCCGGCAGGCCGGGCATGACCTGCCGGCGGATCGACCCATCCCGGCGCGTTCCGACCGCCGGCCGGACCTGCCGCCGGGCATCCGCGCCAGTCTGTCGCATGGCGGCGATTACTGCATCGCCATCGCTGCCCCACCCGGCGGGGCCAGCGTCGGGGTCGATCTTGAGCCTTGCGGCCGCGCCCTTCCGGAAGGTCTGGCCGAGACCATCATGCCCTTTCGCCTGAAGGGGGCCGGGGATGCCTTGCTGGCCTTTTGCGCCAAGGAGGCGATGTTCAAGGCGCAATATCCGCTGACAGGTCGAATGCTGGACTTCCGCGCGGTCCCGGTGGTGATCGATGCGCTGCGGTTCCGCGCCTGCATGGGCGACCGGCTGATCGGCGGGCGCTGGGGGCAGGCGGCGGGCTATTGGCTGGCGCTCAGCCTGTGGCGCGGCTGAACAGCGCCGCCAGACGCCGGGCGGATTCGCGGATATCGTGGCGTTCCGTGACGCGGGCGCGGGCCGCGGCGCCCATGCGTTCCAGCGTGGCGTGGTCGGTTTCGGCGGCTTGCAGCATGGTTTCGGCTAGGGCCTCGGCATCGCCGGCGGGGACCAGCCAGCCCTCTTGTCCGGGGCGGACCAGTTCGGGGATGCCGGCGATATAGGTGGCGATCACCGGGCGGGCGCAGGCCATGGCCTCCATGATGACCACCGGCAGGCCCTCGGCGAAGCTGGGCGCGACCAGCGCATGCGCCGCCTCCATGGCGGCGCGCACGCCCGCCTCGTCCTGCCAGCCAAGCAGGCGGACGGCCTGGCCCATGCCCTCGGCGGCGACCAGCGCCTCGATCTGCGGGCGCAATTCGCCATCGCCGACCAGCGACAGGCGCAAGCCGGGGGCGCGGCGCCAGGCCAGGGCGAAGGCGCGGATCAGCAGGCCGAAGCCCTTCTGCTCGGCAAAGCGGCCGACGGCGACCATGTGGAACGGGCCGGGCGGCAGGGGCCGCGGCTGGGTCCAGCGGTCCAGGTCCAGGCCGCAATGCACGACATGGACCTTGTCCCAGTCGCCGGGCCCTGCCCAGCGGCAAAGCTGCGAGCGGCCATAGCTGCTGACGGCGACGCAGAACGCGGCCAGGGCCAGCTTTCCGCCCAGGTCCAGCGCCTGGATGTTGTCGAACTCCTCGGGGCCGTGGACGGTGAAGCTGAAGCGCGGACCGTCCAGCAGGCGCGCATAGGCGGCGACCCTGGCCGAATTGGTGCCAAAATGCGCATGGATATGCGCAAGCCCCAGTTCCCGTGCCCGGCCGGCCACCCGCGCCCCTTCGGCCATATAGATCAGCTGCCGGGCAAGGCTGCTTTCCCCGGCCCGTGCCCGGCGCCGCGCCAGCCGCATGGCGGCGGCGAACTGCGCCGGATTTGCCGCGCCCCGGCCGGCGAGATCGGCCAGAAGCCGGCCGGCCCCGGCCTCCAGCACCCGCTCGGTGCGGGCATGTTCGGCCAGGTCGGCGGGGTCGCTCAGAGCGCCGCTGTCGCCCCGCATGGCGAATCGGTGGATTTCAAGCCCCTGGGCCTCAAGCGCCGCGATTTCCCGCCGGATGAAGCTGTGCGAGGGGCGGGGGTAGGTATTGATCAAATAACCGATTCGCAAGGCGGCGATCCCTTTCCCAAGAAAAAAAGCCCTCGGGCCGCGTTATTGGCCGAGGTTTTCGGCTGGTTGGCGCTTATTTTTGCTGAACAATGGGCGGATATGCCGTATTACCGCAAGACGCACCAAAGTTTGTCTAGCGATTTCCGGTTTCTTTGGCACTATTGATCCGAGGATTTGTACATTTGAGGAGAAAACCTCTGACTGGCATCCTGACCCTTGGTGTCGCAATTGCCTTGGCCAGCGCGCTGATCGGGTTTGCCGCCTTCGATCTGCCGTTCTGGGCCGCGCTGCTGATCTATATCGTCAGCGGAACGGCCGCTATCCTTTTCATCGCCTGGCGGCGTTTCAGGTGCGTCGAGCGGCACGAGATGCAGGCCGAACGCGGCCGCACCGTTCAATAGCCGGTGCAGCGCAGCACCACGCCCACGGTCCTGGCGATGATGGCGACATCGCTGCTGAAGCTCAACTCGGCTGCATAGCGCGCGTCGAAAGTCGCGCGGGCGGCGAAGGTGCTGTCATTGCGGTCCGAGATCTGCCACAGCCCGGTGACACCCGGCCGCAGATGATAGTAATCCGCCCCCGGATAAAGCGGTGCCTGCTCGATCATCATCGGCCGCGGGCCGACGATGCTCATGTCGCCGCGCAGCACGTTCCACAGCTGCGGCAACTCGTCCAGAGAAGTCTTGCGCAAGAAGCGGCCAGTCGAGGTGATGCGCGGATCGTTCTTCAGCTTCTGCGTCAGATCCCATTCCGCCCTGGCCTCGGGATTGGCGGCCAGGTATTCCGCCAGCCGCCGATCTGCATCCTCGACCATGGTGCGCAGCTTCCACAACCGGAAGCTGCGGCCGGACCGGCCGACCCGCAACTGGGTGTAGAAAGGCTTCTCGCCATGCCACAGGATCACCAGCGCCAGGATCAGAACCACCGGCACTACAATCGGCACCGCCAGAAGCACGGCGGTAATGTCCAGCGGCCGCTTGATAAAGCGCGAGTAAAGGGAGCGGGCCCCCAGGGGTTGATTGGTGTTTCCGTTTGCGGCCGTTTGCAGCACCGGGTCGATTGTCTCGATATCGAAATCCGTGGTGTGCCGCATTTCAAAACCCGCCCTCATCACTACACTCGCAGTATAGCTGTGCGTTTGAATAAAACTAGAACGAATTTGGACACTGCCGAAAAGTATAGGTTCGTTTAAAAACAATTGGTTGCAAATGATTTTTGATCGGGAGGGGCCGCCTCTTCCCTGGGTAATCATATTGAGCAAAACCCGAGGATTTTACTGAACGGGCGGCATTCCGGTTGTTGCGGCTTTATATTGGCAACTATCGGTTGAATTGAGTGGATTTCGCCATGCCGGAATGCGATGCTGGGCAAAGGCAATTCGCAATCGAAGGTTGTTGATATGGCGGGTGTGATGCAATTTTTAATTGAAAGCGTCTCGGCTTTCTACATCGGCCACAGCCTGGTCGGCACGACGCTGCCGGGCATGATGCAGGGCCTGCTGGAAGAGCCGGTGGAAATGCAGATCCTCAACGGCGCCCCGCTCGAATGGCAGTGGAAGGAGGCGCATCACGCGCAGGGGGTGAACGGGCGCGAATGGCTGCCCGACCATGCCGTGGACGCCCTGGTCATTACCGAGCGCGTGCCGCTGGCCCCGGCGATGGAATATCACGACAGCCTTGGCTATGCCGCGAAATGGGTCGAACTGGCGCGGCAGTCCAATCCCGGGGTCAAGCCCTATCTCTACCAGACCTGGGATTATATCGACCCGGATTCGACACGGCCGTGGCGCGACCGCATCCTGGCGGACCTGCCGCAATGGCAGTCGATCGCCGATCACGTGAACCTCGACCTGCCCGAGGGGGCCGAGCCGATGCGGCTGGTTCCGGTGGGGCTGGGCATGGTGCGGCTGCACGATGCCGCCGAAGCGGGCAAGGTTCCTGGCGCGACCTCGATCCGCGACTTTTTCGGCGACGACATCCATCCGACCGAGCAGGGCGGGTCTTACTACATCGCCATGATCCATTACGCGACCCTGACCGGCAAAAGCCCGGTCGGGCTGACCAACCGTATTCCCGGCGGCAGCGGTCCCTATCCCCTCGTGCCCAAGGAGCAGGCCGCCGTGCTTCAGGAACTTGCCTGGCAGGTGGTGCAGGAGTTCGCCGCCGACTAGCGGCCGCGCGCCCATTCCTGGCGGTTGCGGCCCAGCCGCACCGCCAGCGCCACGGCGGCATAGGCGGCGAAACCCGGCGGATCGGCGGCGGCCAGCCGGGCGAGTTCCGCCCTGCCGGGGCGGACATGGCCCTGGCGCGGGGGCAGGTCGGGAAACAGCCGGGCGATCTCGGCCACGCCGGCGTCCTGGCGGCGCCGGACCCGGACCAGCGGCCCGAACCCCTCGGCCAGCGGCCATTCATAGGGCTCGTCCACCAGGAAACGCTCGGTTTCCGCGAATTGCAGCCGGGCGAAGGTGTCGTCCGAGATGACCTGCGGGAATGCCCCCCAGCGCGCGCGTCCTGCTTCGTTCACCGCGAAAAGCCCCGCGCCGGTGACGCCTTGGGCCACGAAGGGCAGCTTCTGCCAGAACCGGGCATAGGCGCGCGACACGGCGCTGCGCGCCGGTGCGACCACCAGCCGCCCGCCGGCATAGCGCGGCACGTCCGCGTCCAGCACGCGCATGATTCCCGACAGAAGGCGCGGTCCCATGCGGATGTCGGCGTCCAGATACAGCCGCACGCCCGGCCCGGCGCAGCCGTCGCCGTGGTTCAGCGCGCCGATCTTGCCGCCCTGCGCCAGTTCCTCGACCCGCAGCCGCCAGCCGCGCGCGGCAAAGGCCGACACATGGGCGCGGGCGCGCGCGGCGGTGTCATCGCGGCAGCCGTTGGCGACCAGGATCAGCTCGACCGGGCCGCCATGGTCCTGGCCCAGGACATGATCGAGGCAGGCGTCGATATAGGCGGCCTCGTCATGGGCGGGCAGGATGATGGTGCAGGGGGTCATCGGGTCGGCGCCGGGCTTTCGGACGGGCCGCGGCCGAATCGAGCGGCCCGGCAATCGGGGGCCGCGAATTGCGCGCCGGGGCCGACGGCCGGCGGCAACAGGGGCAAATGGCCGCGCGACGCCGGGAAATGCCGGGCATTGTCGGGATCGGGCCGGTTTTGGGTTGTCGCATTCATGGCCCCGACGCTACCATGCCGCTGCCGGGAAAGTCACCGGCAGGCCGCCGGCCTTGGGACGGCGCCGTTTCACCAGAGGCAGAGGGGCAACAGGTTTGACGCCCGCGAAAGGGAACGACCCGGACAGGATGCCGGTTGGGCAGGCTGCGCGCGATGCGGCGCAGGGCCATGTCTCCAGCAAGTTCATCCGGCGCGAGGCGGCCCTGACCGCCATGGACGCGAAACATGCCAAGATCAGCGCGCAGCGGTTTTCGCTGTTGCGCACCCGCATCCTGCGCGAGATGCGCAGCCGCGGCTGGAGCAAGCTTGCCGTGGTGCCGGTGACGCAGGGTGCTGGCGGCACCTTCGTCGCGGTGAACCTGGCCCTGGCGCTGGCCCGCCAGCCGCATACGCAGGTGACGCTGATCGACCTGGATCTGGGCAGCCCCAGCGTGGCCGGCCAGCTGGGCATTCCGGGCTGCAGCGCGGTTTCGGCCGCGCTGGCCGGGGGCGGCGATCTGGACGCGCTGGTCTCGCGCGTGGACGAGGCGCCGAACCTGTCGGTCCTGGCCCCGGACCGGGCCGAGCCGGACGCGGCCGAGCTTTTGCAGGACGAGGCGCTGGCCCAGGCCATGCGGCGGCTGCACGACCGCCACCCCGCCCGGATCGCGGTCATCGACACCGCCGCCCTTTTGGGCGAGGATGCGGCGCTGGCCGCCCTGCCGCTGGCCGATGCGCTGCTGCTGGTCGCCGACGGGCGCCGCGGCACCGCCTCGGACATGGCGGAATGCGAAAGGCTGCTGGTCGGCATGCCGCCGGTGATGGGCGTGGTCCTGAACAAGTCGGAAGACTGAACAACGAATAGACAGGGTTCAAGATTTGGGACCGATTCAATCCTTGCAGGATCTGATCTCGATGATCTGGCGGCGCTTGCCGCTGGTGCTGACGATCGTGGTCCTGGGCGTGCTGACCTCGTTCTACCTGATCGTTTCCTCGCCCCGCGTCTACGAGGCCTCGGCGGTGATCCAGCTGGACATGCCGGCCGCCATCGACCAGGGCAGCGACAGTTCGCTGCCTGCCTCGCGCCGGGTGCAGCTGATCGAACAGCGCCTGATGGCGCGCGCCAACCTGCGCGAGGTGATCGAGCGGCTGGGGCTGTTCGCCGGCACCCCGTTGAGCGAGTCGGAAAAGCTGGTGGCGCTGCGCAACTCGACCCGGATCGAAAGCATCGCCGCCCCCGGCGTTTCGGTCGATTCCCGCATGTCGCTGGCCGCCATCGTCATCACCGCCCAGGCCGAGACGCCGACGACCGCGGCCGCCATCGCCAATGACTTCGCCAACAGCGTGGTCAACCGCGACCGCGAGAACCGCCAGGCCCGCATCCTGGAGGCGCAGGAATACCTGCGCAGCGAGGAAAGCCGTCTGAACGAGCAGTTGTCCGAACAGGAGCGCAAGCTGGTCGAGTTCAGCGCCCGCAACGAGGATGCGCTGCCCAGTTCGCAGGAATTCCTGCAGACCCAGCTGGCCCAGCTGACCGAGACCGAGACGGCGCTGGACCGCGACATCATGACCTTGCAGCGCGAGCGGTTGTCGCTGGAGGCGGGGGGGCTTGCGGCCGAGGCCCGGCCCTCGGCCTCGCTGGTGCAGCAGATCCGTACCGCCGAGATCGAACTGGCGCAGGCGCGCCGGACGCTGGCGCCCGACCATCCCGAGATCCGGCGGCTGGAGGAAAACCTGAAGCTGCTCAACAGCGGCACCGGCAGCGGCGGACCGGACGTGGTTCGCCGCCAGGCCGAGCTGATCGAGGCCCAGCTGGCCAGGCTGAACGAACAGAAGGCCGGGATCGCGTTGCGCCGCACCGAGATCGACCGGGCCCGCGCCCGCGCCCCCGAGGTCAGCCGCGAGCTTGAGGCGATGACCCGCCAGCAGCGCCGGTTGCAGGACCGCTATAACGAGATCTCGCGCCAGCTGGCCCAGGTCGAAACCCAGCAGATGCTGATGCAAAACGACCAGGCCGAGCGTTTCGTGCTGCTGGAGCGTGCCTTGCCGCCGGAATATCCCGCCATGTCGAACCGCAAGAAAAGCGCGGTGATGGGGGCAGGGGTCAGCGTCGGGCTGGCGCTGGCCGCGGCCTTTGTCCTGGAGTTGCTGAACCCGGTCTTGCGGCGCAGCGAGCAATTCGCCCGTGCCACCGGAACCCGGCCGGTGATTTCCTTGCCCTATCGGCAGACGGCGGCCGACCTGCGCCGGCGCCGGCTGCGCAACATCTATATGGTCCTGCTTCTGGTGCTGGGCGTCCTGGTCGCGCTATGGATGATCGGCAAGGTGCCCGGCCTGCCTTCGCCCGGCGTCGTGCCGATGCCGACCGACGGGATGGGCTGATGAGCGGGCAGGGCGGAAGCGAAACCGCCGCCGCGCCGGGCCGCAGCTTCGCCTCGCGGGCCCTGGGCAGCGGGGCCTGGTCCATGGCCAATTTCGGCCTGGGCCAGATCATGCGCCTGGGCTCGAACCTGATCCTGACCCGCATCCTCAGCCCCGACGATTTCGGCCTGATGGCGCTGGTCACCAGTTTCCTGATCGGCCTGACCATGTTCAGCGACATGGGCTTCGGCCCCTCGATCATGCAGAGCAAGCGCGGCGACGAGCCGGATTTCCTCGACACGATCTGGACGCTGAAGATCATCCGGGGCTTCCTGATCTTCGGCGCGGCCATGGTCATGGCCTGGCCGTTGGCGGTCTTTTACGACGCGCCGCTGTTCGGCTGGGTGTTTCCGGCTGCGGCCTGCTCGATGATCGTCGGCGGCCTCCTTCCGACCCGCATCGACACGGCCGCGCGCCATTTGCAGCTGGGCCGGCTGACGGTGATCGAGCTGTGCAACCAGCTGATCGGCATCCTGCTGACCGTCGCCGCGGCGCTGATCCTGCAATCGGTCTGGGCGCTGGTCTGGGGCAATGTGCTGGGCGCGCTGGTTCAGCTGCTGATGTTCCGGCTGTTCCTGCCCGGACACCGCAACCGGCTGCGGATGGAGCCCGAGGCCCGCGCCGAGGTGATGAAATTCGGCAAGTGGATCTTTTTCAGCACTATCTGCGGCTTCCTGCTGTTTCAGGGCGACCGGATCATCCTGGGGCGGGTGCTGACGCTGAACCAGCTGGGCATCTACAATATCGGCCTGTTCCTGGCCACGGTGCCGGCCATGCTGGGGTCGTCGATCGCCGGGCGGCTGTTCATCCCGATGTATCGCCAGCATCCGCCGGCCGAAAGCGCCGAGAACGCCCGCATCCTGGCCCGTACCCGCGCCGGGCTGACGGCGCTGCTGCTGGCGGTGGCGGTGGCGCTGGCCTGGGCCGGCCCGCCCCTGGTCGAGCTGCTCTATGACCCGCGCTATGCCGCGGCGGGGGGCATCCTGGTCGCCATCGCCTGCATCCAGATGCTGCAGGTCATCCCGCTGAGCTATGAATCGGCGGCGCTGGCGGCCGGGGATTCACGCGGCTTCTTCGTCGTGCAATCCACCCGCGCGGCGATCTATTTCGCGCTGGTCGCGGGGGGGGCGGTGCTTTACGGCCTGCCGGGGCTGTTGATCGGGCAGGCGCTGGCGCAGCTGTTGTGCTATCCGGCGACGGTCTGGCTGGCGCGGCGGCATGGTTGCTGGGATCCGCGCCACGACCTGATCGCCGCCGCACTCGCCCTTGTCGCGGCGGCGACGGCGCTGAGCGGCCATCGCGATGCAGTGCTGGCCGCGATGTCCCCCTGAGGCGTGCCGGCCGGCATTTTACCCCTTCCGGTTCCGCGTGGCCTGGCGCTATTGCTGCCGGAACGTCACGAGGAGGAGGCACCGGATGAGCGACGACAACACCCCGCGCAAGTCCCGCATCACGCGGGAAGAGGCTCTGGCCTATCACCTGGAACCCCGTCCGGGCAAATACGACATCGTGGCCTCGACCCCGATGGCGACGCAGCGCGACCTGTCGCTGGCCTATTCCCCCGGCGTGGCGGTCCCGGTCGAGGCCATCGCCGAGCGGCCCGAGACCGCCTATGACTATACCGTCAAGGGCAACATGGTCGCGGTGATCTCGAACGGCACCGCCATCCTGGGGCTGGGGAACCTGGGCGCGCTGGCCTCGAAGCCGGTGATGGAGGGCAAGGCGGTCCTGTTCAAGCGTTTCGCCGATGTGAACGCGATCGACATCGAGCTGGATACCGAGGATCCGGACGAGATCATCAATGCGGTGCGGCTGATGGGCCCGACCTTCGGCGGCATCAACCTCGAGGACATCAAGGCGCCGGAATGCTTCATCATCGAGCAGCGGCTGAAAGAGGTCATGGACATCCCGGTCTTCCATGACGACCAGCACGGCACGGCGGTGATCTGCGCGGCGGGGCTGATCAACGCGCTGGAACTGTCGGGCAAGAAGATCGAGGACGTGAAGATCGTGCTGAACGGCGCCGGCGCCGCCGGCATCGCCTGCCTGGAGCTGCTGAAATCCATGGGCGCGCGGCATGAGAACTGTATCATGTGCGACACCAAGGGCGTGATCTGGCAGGGCCGCACCGAAGGCATGAACCAGTGGAAATCCGCCCATGCCGTCGTGACCGAGGCGCGCACGCTGGACGAGGCGATGCAGGGCGCCGACGTGTTCCTGGGCGTCTCGGCCAAGGGAGCGGTGACGCAGGACATGGTGCTGTCCATGGCCGAGAACCCGGTCATCTTCGCCATGGCCAACCCCGATCCCGAGATCACCCCCGAGGAGGCGCATGCCGTCCGCCCCGACGCCATCGTCGCCACCGGCCGCTCGGACTATCCGAACCAGGTCAACAACGTCCTGGGCTTTCCCTATCTGTTCCGCGGCGCGCTGGACATCCATGCCCGCGCCATCAATGACGAGATGAAGATCGCCTGCGCCCGCGCGCTGGCGGAACTGGCGCGCGAGGACGTGCCGGACGAGGTCGCCGTCGCCTACGGCCGCAAGCTGCAATTCGGCCGCGACTACATCATCCCGACGCCCTTCGACCCGCGGCTGATCCATGTCGTGCCGCCGGCGGTGGCGCGCGCGGGGATGGATACCGGCGTCGCCCGCCGCCCGATCATCGACATGGAGGGCTATGTCCAGTCGCTCAAGGCGCGCATGGACCCGACCGCGGCGATCCTGCAGGGCATCCATGCCCGCGCCCGCCAGGCCCAGGCCCGGATGATCTTTGCCGAGGGGGACGACCTGCGGGTGCTGCGCGCCGCCGTGGCCTGGCAGCGCGGCGGCATGGGCCAGTCCATCGTCGTCGGCCGGGAAAGCGACGTGCGTGAAAAGCTGGAGGCCGCCGGCCTGGGCGACGCCGCGCGCGAGATCACCGTGGTCAATGCCGGCAATTCCCGCCATCTCGAGCAATATCACGAGACGCTTTATGCCCGCCTGCAGCGCAAGGGCCATGACCGCGAGGACGCGGTCAAGCTGGCCAATCGCGACCGCCATGTCTTTGCCTCGCTGATGCTGGCGCATGGCCATGGCGACGGGTTGGTGACGGGGGCCACGCGCAAGAACGCGCATGTGCTGGCCCAGATCGGCACGGTCTTCGACGTGACCCCGGCCGACGGCGCGGTGGGCATCACCGCGGTCCTGCACAATGGCCGGGTGATCCTGATGGGCGACACGCTGGTCCATGAATGGCCCGAGGCCGAGGATCTGGCCGACATCGCCACCCGCGGCGCCCATGTCGCGCGCGGCCTGGGGCTGGAGCCGCGCGTGGCCTTTCTGTCGTTTTCGAACTTCGGCTACCCGATCAGCGAGCGCGCGGTGAAGATGGCCCATGCGACCGAGGTGCTGGACGCCCGCCGCGTCGATTTCGAATATGAGGGCGAGATGACCGTGGACGTGGCGTTGAACCCGTCGCAGGCGGCGAAATACCCGTTCTCGCGGCTCAAGGGGCCGGCCAATGTGCTGGTGGTGCCGGCGCGGCACTCGGCCTCGATCTCGGTGAAGCTCTTGCAGGAAATGGCCGGGGCGACGGTGATCGGGCCGATCCTGACCGGGGTGCCGCAGCCGATCCAGATCTGCTCGACCGGTTCGACGGTGAACGACATCCTGAACATGGCCGCCATCGCCGCGGGGCGGCTGGGACAGGTGAAGTAACCCGCCCCAAACCAAAGGCGCCCCCGGATCGGGGGCGCCTTGCCTGTTGCGTCGGGATCAGAACCGATACGAGGCGCGCAGCTGCACCAGATCGGTGTCCAGGTCGCGGCCGCTGATGCCGGTTTCGTCCTCCAGCACGTCCTTGAAGTCGCTGCGGCTGTATTCCGCGCCGACGGTGAAGCGCTCGGTGACCTTGAAATCGGCGCCGAGACCATAGGTCAGCCCGGTTTCCGAGAAATCATCGACCGAGATCCTGGCCGCGCCCAGCGTGACATAGGGCAGGAAGCGGCCCATGTCGGCACCGGCACGCAGCCGCAGCCGGGTCAGGTCGCCGTCGTCATAGTTCTCGTCGGGCGAGATCTTGTTGTAGTCCAGTTCGCCGCCCAGCACGAAGCGGCCCAGGTCGTGCTGATAGCCCGCATGCAGGCCATAGCCGTCGTAATCGCCGAAATCGGCCAGCGCGCCGCGATTGCTCAGGTCGCCGCTGCCCTTGCCGTATTGCAGACCGGCATAGAAGCCCGTCCAGTCGCTGTCCGAAACGGTCGTCACGGGCGCCGGTGCCACGACCGGCTGCTCGACCACGGGGGCGACATAGCCACCCGCATAGGCGCCACCGGCGATCAGCGAAACCAAAGCTGCGTATCCGACTTTCTTCATGGTGTTCTCCATTTAACTCGGACCGTCTGCCTACCACCCGGGGCCGGGATTGGAAGGCTTGGCGGGGTCGTGGCACGGACAAGTGACGGCCCGTTAGCCGCAGGGATGAAAGGCGATGAAAAAAGCCTGCCGATACAGGGGCTTCGCGCTCAAGCCGGCGTGATTGGGCGTGATGCGCGGTCAGAGATTTTGTCTAACAAATTGATAATGAACGAGTTTCAGCTTCCGGTTTCGTCGATCTGCCCAAAGCATTCGCCGCGCTCGGCCTGGCGCTGGCGTTCCCGGAAACGGGCGCGGTCGGCCTCGCTATATTCGCCCACGCAGCGATGGCAGCAGACGCCGGGCTCATATTCCGGGCGGGTGCGGTCCTCGGGCGCCAGCGGGCGGCGGCAGGCGTGGCACAGGTCGTAGCGGCCCTGCCGCAGCCCGTGGCCCAGGCTCACCCGCTTGTCGAAGACGAAGCATTCGCCGCGCCACAGGCTTTCCTCCTCGGGCACCTCCTCCAGGTATTTCAGGATGCCGCCCTTGAGGTGAAAGACCTCTGCCACGCCCTCGCCCAGCAGGAGATTGGTGGATTTCTCGCAGCGGATGCCGCCGGTGCAGAACATGGCGATGCGCTTGTTGTGGAAGCGATGCGCATTCTCGCGCCACCAGGCGGGAAAGTCGCGGAAGCTGCGGGTGCCGGGATCGACGGCGCCGGCGAAGGAGCCGATCTCGACCTCGTAATCGTTGCGGGTGTCGATCACCGCCACGTCGGGGGCGCTGATCAGCGCATTCCAGTCCTGCGGCGCGACATAGCGCCCGACCGCGGCGGTGGGGTCCACCTCGGGCTGGCCCATGGTGACGATCTCGCGCTTCAGGCGGACCTTCATGCGGCCGAAGGGCATGGCCTCGGCGGTGCTTTCCTTCCATTCCAGCCCCGCGCAGCCGGGCAGGGCGCGGATATGCGCCAGCACCGCGTCGATGCCTTCGCGGGTGCCGGCGATGGTGCCGTTGATCCCCTCGGGCGCCAGCAGCAAGGTGCCCCTGACCCCGTTCGTGCAGGCGCATTTGGCCAGCGGCGGCTTCAGCGCCTGGGGGTCCGGAAAGCGGGTGAAATGGTAAAGCGCGGCGACGATCAGCATGGGCTGGCCATAGCGCCGCAAGGATGTGCAATCAAGTTGCCGCATTGACGCCCCCGCCGCCTGCGCCTACCAATTTTCCTGGGAAACAGGAGAGGCGCCATGGCACGGGCCCTGATCGTCATCGACATGCAGCTGGATTTCTGTCCCGGCGGCCGGCTGGCGGTCGCCGGCGGGGACGAGATCGTGGCAGGGGTCAACGACCTGATGGCCGATTTCGACACCGTGGTGCTGACCCAGGACTGGCATCCGCAGGACCATGCCAGCTTTGCCGACAACCATCCCGGCGCAGCGGCATTTTCGCAAGTCGAGATGCCCTACGGCCCGCAGGTGCTGTGGCCGGCGCATTGCGTGATCGGCTCGGCGGGGGCGGGGTTTCATCCGACGCTGGCCGTCGATTGCGCCGATCTGGTGATCCGCAAGGGGTTCCGGCCGCAGATCGACAGCTATTCCGCGTTCTTCGAGAACGACCATCGCACCCCCACCGGCCTGGCCGGATATTTGCGCGACCGCGGCATGGACGACCTGGCCTTCGTGGGCCTCGCGCATGACTTCTGTGTCGCCTGGTCGGCCATCGACGCCGCCAAGCTGGGCTTTCGCGCCACCGTGATCGAGGAGGCCACCCGCGCCATCGACCTGAACGGCTCGCGCGAGGCGGCGCGCGAGGCGATGCGCAAGGCGGGGGTGGTGCTGGCATGATGATCCCGACGGTCGATATCGCCACCCGCGTCTATAACCACAAGTGGAAGATCGACCCCATCGTCCGCTCGCTGATCGACGACGATTTCTACAAGCTGCTGATGTGCCAGTCGGTGTTCCGCAACCGGCCCGACACGCAGGTCACCTTCAGCCTGATCAACCGCACCAGCCGCATCCGCCTGGCCGAGCTGATCGACGAGGGCGAGCTGCGCGAGCAGTTGGACCATGTCCGCGGCCTGTCGCTGACGCGGGGCGAAAGCACCTGGCTGCGCGGCAATACCTTCTACGGCAAGCGGCAGATGTTCCGCCCGGATTTCATGGAGTTCCTGGAGAAGCTGCGCCTGCCCGCCTATCACCTGGAAAAGCGCGACGGCCAGTATGAGCTGGTCTTCGAGGGCCGCTGGCCCGAGGTCATGCTGTGGGAGATCCCGGCGCTGGCGATCATCATGGAGCTGCGCTCGCGCGCCGTCCTCAAGGACATGGGCCGGTTCGAATTGCAGGTGCTCTATGCCCGCGCCATGGCCCGGCTTTGGGAAAAGATCGAGGAATTGCGCAAGCTCGGCCCGGACCTGCGCATCGCCGATTTCGGCACGCGGCGGCGGCACAGCTTCCTGTGGCAGGACTGGTGCGTGCAGGCCATGGTCGAGGGGCTGGGCGACGAGCGGTTTATCGGCACCTCGAACTGCCTGATCGCCATGCGCCGCGACATCGAGGCCATCGGCACCAATGCCCATGAACTGCCCATGGTCTATGCCGCGCTGGCCGACAGCGACGCGGAACTGCGCCAGGCCCCCTATCGCGTCCTCGCCGACTGGCACGAGGAGCATGACGGGATGCTGCGCATCATCCTGCCCGATACCTATGGCACCCAGGGGTTCCTGGAGCACGCGCCCGACTGGCTGGCCGGCTGGACCGGCATCCGCGTCGACAGCGGCGACCCGGCCGTGGGCGCCGAGACCGCGATCCGCTGGTGGCAGGAGCGCGGCGAGGATCCGCGCGACAAGCTGATCATCTTTTCCGACGGGCTGGACGTGGACAAGATCAAGGATCTGTTCCGGCGCTTCCACGGCCGGGCCAAGATCAGCTTCGGCTGGGGCACGCTCTTGACCAACGACTTCCGCGGGCTGGTGCCGGGCGACGGGCTGGCGCCGTTCTCGCTGGTCTGCAAGGCGGTGGCGGCCGAGGGGCGGCCGACCGTCAAGCTTTCCGACAACCCCGAAAAGGCCACCGGTCCCGAGGAGGAGATCGCGCGCTACAAGCGCGTCTTCGGCGTCGGCCAGCAGCAGCGCATGGCGGTCGTGGTCTGATCCGCCGGCTCGGTCGGTGCCTTGCCGCTGCCGTGGCATATTCCTTGCCGGAGGCGCCGGATGGCCGTCGAACGAGATCGCGCCGTCGTTACCGTCGTCTTGCAGCAAGACCCGGCTAATCGCGCGTCCGGCAGCGCCTGCCGCCGGCTTTGGCGGCTGGGACAGGGTGTCCCGCCGCGCGACGGCCGCGCCGCGCTAGAGCCGGTCGCGCCAGCGGTTCACCAGCGGATAGCGGCGGTCGAGCCAGAAGGCCTTGGTCGAGATGCGCGGCCCCGGTGCAGCCTGGTAACGCTTCCACTCGCTGCCATAAAGCAGGGTCTCGACCTTCTTGACCGTCTCGGGCTCGAAGCCCTGCGCGACCAGATCCTTCAGCGCCAGATCCTTCTCGACCAGCCCCTCCAGGATCGCGTCCAGCACCTCATAGGGCGGCAGGCTGTCCTGGTCCTTCTGGTTCGGGCGCAGCTCGGCCGAGGGGGGCTTCGAGATGATCTGCGGCGGGATCACCTCGCCCGCGCGGCCCAGCATCCAGTCGCGGTGGTTTTCATTGCGCCAGCGGCAGGTCTGAAAGACGCGGGTCTTGTAGAGATCCTTGATCGGATTGTAGCCGCCGGCCATGTCGCCATAGATCGTGGCATAGCCGACCGCGACCTCGGACTTGTTGCCGGTGGTCAAGAGCAGCTCGCCGAACTTGTTCGACAGCGCCATCAGCATCACGCCGCGCAGCCGGGACTGGATGTTTTCCTCGGTCGCGTCGGGCTGGGTGCCCGCCATCAGATGCGCCAGCGCCTCGCCGACCGCGTCGCGGGCGCCCTCGATATGCACGGTGTCCAGCCGCGTGCCCAGCCGGGCCGCGCAATCGGCGGCATCGTCGAGGCTGGCTTGCGAGGTGTATTCGCTGGGCAGCATGACGCAGCGGACGTTCTCGGGGCCGATGGCGTCGGCGGCGATGGTCGCGACCAGCGCCGAGTCGATGCCGCCCGACAGCCCCAGCACCGCCTTGCGGAACCCCGACTTGCGCATGTAGTCGCGCAGGCCCAGCGTCATGGCGCGGTAGTCCTGTTCCCATTCGTCGGGCTGGTGGTCCATCCGGCCCGGCACCGCGCGCCAGCCCTGCGGCGTGCGGGTGAAATCGACATGCGCCAGCATCTCGTCGAAGGGGGCCAGCTGCATGACCTTGACCGCACCGCCATCCTCGCCGGGGTTCAGCACGAAGCTGCCGCCGTCATAGATCTGGTCGTCCTGCCCGCCGACCGAGTTCAGGTAGATCAGCGGCAGGCCGGTCTCGACCACGCGGGCGACCATATGGCCCATGCGCAGGTCCAGCTTGCCCCGATGATAGGGGCTGCCGTTCGGGACCAGCAGGATCTCGGCCCCGGTCTCGGCCAGGGTTTCGCAGACCTCGGGCCACCAGGCGTCCTCGCAGATCGGGCTGCCGATGCGCAGCCCGTCCAGGCTGTAGGGCCCCGAGATCGGCCCGACATTGAACAGCCGCCATTCGTCGAACAGCTGCTTGTGCGGCAATTCATGCTTGAGCACCCGCGCCGCCACCCGGCCGCCCTTGAGGATCCAATAGGCGTTGTAGAGCCGGTCCTCCTCGGCATAGGGGCCGCCGATGCCGATGGCGGGGCCGTCGGCGCAGTCGCGCGCCAGATCGACGATATGCGCCATCGCTTCCTGCGTGAAGCCGGGCTTCAGAACCAGGTCCTGGGTCTGGTAGCCGGTGATGAACATCTCGGGCAGGGCCAGCAGGTTGGCGCCGGCCTCGCGCGCCCTGGCCCATGCCTCGCGCGCCTGGGCGGCATTGCCGGGCAAATCGCCCACGGTCGGGTTCAGCTGTCCAAGGGTGATGCGGAACGTGTCGGTCATGGCGCTTCCTTACCGGATCTCGGCCCGTTGATAGGCGACGGCGCGGCAAAGGAAAAGTCGGGCTTTGCGCCGGTGCGCCCCTTGCGATAAACCGATGGCAAAAGCAGCAACGAGGCGGAGTGCAGCACCCATGAAGGCAGCCCTTGTCGCCTGCGCGGTGATCCTGGCCGGCGCGGGCATGGCCGGCGCGCAGGCGGTCATCACCAAGCAATATGACGACGGCGGCGTCTATGAGGGCACCTTCCGCAACGGCAAGCAGCACGGCCGCGGCACCTACAGGCTGCCCTCGGGCTACGAATATACCGGTGACTGGGTCGAGGGCGAGATCCTGGGCCAGGGCGTGGCGAAATTCCCCAACGGCTCAGTCTACGAGGGCGCTTTCGCCGGCGGCAAGCCGCATGGCAAGGGCAAGATCACCTATGCCGACGGCGGCAGCTACGAGGGCGACTGGCAGGACGGCCAGATCGTCGGGCAGGGCGTGGCGCATTACGCCAACGGCTCGGTCTACGAAGGCGGCTTCCTGAACGCGCTGCATGACGGCAAGGGCGTGCTGACCCAGCCCAACGGCTATCGCTACGAGGGCGACTGGAAGGCCGGCGTCAAGGAGGGCCTCGGCAAGATCACCTATCCCGACGGCGCCAGCTACGAAGGCGAGATGCGGGCCAACCAGCGTTCCGGCCAGGGCAAGCTGAGGATGCCGGACGGGCTGGTCTACGAGGGCAGCTGGTCGGCGGGGCAGATGGCCGGGCAGGGCAAGCTGACCCAGCCCTCGGGCGACGGCTATGAGGGCCGCTTCGCCAATGGCAAGCGCGAGGGCAAGGGCGTCGCCACCTATGCCAATGGCGACCGCTACGAGGGCGATTTCCGCGCCGACAAGCGCTGGGGCACCGGCACCTTCACCGGCACCGACGGCTATGTCTATTCCGGCGACTGGGTCGAGGGCCGCATGGAAGGGCTGGGCCGCATCACCTATCCCGACGGCTCGATCTATGAAGGGGCGCTGATGGCCGACCTGCCGCATGGCCGCGGCCTGATCACCTATCCGGACGGCGCCAGCTATGACGGCGAATGGGTCGCCGGCGTGATCGAGGGGCAGGGCGTCGCCAAATACGCCAACGGCCTGGTCTACGAGGGCGGCTTCAAGCGCGGCCGCAACGAGGGGCAGGGCCGCATGACCTATCCGGACGGCTATGTCTATAACGGCGCCTGGCGCGACGGGCAGCGGCACGGGCAGGGGCAGGCGACCTATCCCGACGGCACCACCTATGACGGCTCCTTCGTGGACGGGCTGCGCCATGGCAAGGGCCGGCTGATCGCGCCGGACGGTTTCCGCTACGAGGGCAGCTGGAAGCAGGGCGAGATCGACGGCGAGGGCGTCGCGACCTATGCCAATGGCGATGTCTATAGCGGCCATTTCGTCATGGGCAAGCGCCAGGGCGCGGGGGTGATGCGCTATGCCACCGGCCAGGTCGCCTCGGGCGAATGGGAGGACAACCGCCTGGCCGTGCCCGCCGAGGGCGCGGCAGTGCCCGAGGGCGCCGAGACGCCAGATGGGGCGGTGCCGCAGGAGCCTGCCGTGGCAGAATAGGCCAGGGTTCGGGGCGACCGTCCGCCTTCGCCTTGTTCGTGTCGGATGCTGCGGGCGGCTCTCCCATCATGGGATCAGAAGAGCGAGGCGGTCCAATCTGATTCGCGGCCTGACAACATGTGCTGTCGGAACTGGACCCATTGCGAACTCGTTTCGCCCGTCGTCCCGCGAAGGACACCTTCCCACCAGCGGTGGAGCTCTTGCTTCTTGCCTACACGATTATGCTGCCGTGACTCCCTCCCGCGACCAGCGGAAATCGCTGCCATCAATCCACATTCTGTGCATGATCACGGCAAGGCGTCGGGCCAGAGCCACAACCGCCTTCTTGAGGCCGGCTCGCTTTGCCAGGCTCATGGCCCAGGCTTTCAGCCATGACCATTTCTTGACCCTGCATGCTCTTGCGCTTTTCGGCACCCGATTGCGCCAAGATTCCGCACCCAGTCGCGTGATCCTTCGGCGCCTGCCCGCCGCCAAAACAATAGTGATTCACGAAATCCAGGTTTTCACGGCGAACGGCGCTTGGCGTGAATACACGGATGTAAACTCGTGAAACGCGAGCTCTGTCTCGCCGGGCATATAGGGCACGGCCTCGCTAGCGGTAGTTGTAAACCTCGCCCGGATGGCCGGTGTCAGGCGGATCGTTCCATGAAAACACCCGGCCATCGTTCGCGCGATGGTTCGCCCGCACCTGATCGTCGTTCTAGCAGCGCCAGACGTATTGGTCTGGCGACCCTGCCTGCTTCAAGGTCAGCCGAAGCGGAATGCCCTTGCACAGATAAGCATCGAACGTCGTCCGATACGCTTCCGTGTAAATCATGTTCATGTCAGAGAACCCCCGTGTCGCCGAGGATTCTCCAATAGAAACTGCCAAGATTCGGTTACAAGATTCGGTTAATGGTGCGGGCGTTGCGGCCCGTTCTAATCCACCAGTCGCACCGCCGCACTCTCGGGCCAATGCGCGAAGGGCAGCACCCGCCCGTTCCGCCGGCTTTCGGCCACCAGGTCCAGGTCCAGCTCGGCCTTGACCCAGCCTGGCACGTCCATCAGCCCCTCGGCCAGCACGCCGCTTTCCGGCCAGAGCCCGTCGGGGGGCGCATAGATCGCCGCGGCGCCGCGGTTCTCGTCGATGGCGGGGTTCCAGTCCACGCAGCCCACCGTCGGTGCCTGCACCACGACGCATTGGCTTTCCAGCGCGCGGGCCATGGCGCCGATGCGGACCCGGTTGAACCCCGCCACCGTGTCCGTGCAGGAGGGTACCAGCACCACCTCGACCCCCGCCTCGGCCAGCGCGCGGCCCAGCAGCGGAAACTCGCTGTCATAGCAGATCAGCACGCCCAGCCGCCCGACGGGCGTGTCAAAGACCCGCAGGCCGGGGGCGCCGACCACGTTCCAGTCCTCGCGCTCGAACCGGGTCATCACCTGCTTGTCCTGATGGCCGATCCGTCCCCGCGGCCCGAACAGCACCGCCCGGTTGACCGGGCGCGGCCCGTCGAAACAGGGCCCCGAGGCGGCCAGGATATGCAGCCGATGCCGCGCCGCGAGTTCCGCATGCAGCGCGTCGCGCGCGGCCTCGTGCCGGGCGACCTCGTGCAGCGAGGCCTCCAGGTCGCCCGCCACCTCGCGCCCGCCCAGCGAGGCCAGCTCCATCGCGCCATATTCGGGAAAGACCAGCAGATCGCAATCGGCGGCCTTCTCGACCCAGGCGCCGATCTTGGCGCGATAAGCGTCCAGATCCGCCAGCCAGTCGACGGGATAGGCGGCGGCGGCGATTTTCACGATCCGGCTCACAGGGGTTTCATCCAGAATTGCAGGGATTTGCGGGTCGACCGGCTCTCGCCGATGTCCTTCCAGTCGAAACCGGCGACCACGCCCGGCAAGGGCGCATAGCCGCGCTTCAGCCAGAACCCGTCCAGCGGGCGATAGGCGGGGGGCCGCAGTGGGTGGTCCTCGGGGCGAATCACGCTGCAAAAGGCGCTGTAGCGGCGGCCAAGCGCCCGGGCCTGCGCCTCGCGCCCGTCGAAGAAGGCATGGCCCAGGCCATGGCCGCGATAGTCCGGCAGCAGCACCGATTCGGCGCAATAGAAGATCTCGTCCAGCCGCTCGGGCCGGTTGGCGAAGGCGGCGGCGAAATCGCCGGCATGGTCCTCCATCGGCGCGCCGGTCGCGGCGCCGACCATGCGGTCGCCGTCCCAGGCCGCGACCACCACCGCGCCGGGCGACTGATAGGCATGCAGGTAATCGCGCTCATAACCCAGGTCGCCGTCATAGAGATAGGGCCAGTCGCGGAATACCGCGATGCGCAGCCGCGCCAGGTCGTCCAGCACGGCGGCAACCGCATCCCCGGTCAGGCATTCGGTGCGGATCACGCCGAGACCTGCCCCGAGACCTGCCCCGAGACCTGCCGCGTCCAGTCGGCGAGGTTGTAATAGGTCGTCACCCGCGCGATCTTGCCGTCGCGGATGGTGAAGAAGGCACCGGCGGGCAGGACATAGGTCTGGCCCTTCGCCTCGGGCAGGCCCTCGTCGGTGGCCAGGTAGGTGCCGTTGACCACGAATTCCGCCGCCGCCCGGTCGCCGGCCTCATTGGCGAAGATCACCATGCCGGTCAGTTCCTCGCGATAGCTGCGGGTCATGTGGGCGTTGAACGCGGCGAAGGCCGCCTTGCCGCGGCGGATGCCGCCCTCGTTGACGTGATGCTCGACCTCGTCATGCAGATAGCCCAGCATCTCGTCGGTGCGGCCGGCGTTGAAGGCGTCGTAATAGGCGGCGATCAGGGCCTTGGTATCCATGGCGGTCTCCTTCTTTGGTCCCCCTCTAGCGCGCCTGTTTGGCTGCGTCACCTCCGCCCTTTGGCGGATGCTTTTTTATTTTGTCTGTGGGAGTCTGAGGATTTCCTCGTGTTTTTTGATGGCCTGGTCGATGTTGTCGAAGATTGTGAGGCT
>Ga0182741_1000878_pt1 | contig 42405 bp, 38 predicted proteins | sample eDN5th37CBELigOP_FD_128874 | JGI IMG/M metagenome (GOLD analysis project Ga0182741, IMG submission 128874) | Enriched Organic Plus compost microbial communities from Emeryville, California, USA - eDNA 5th pass 37_C BE-Lig OP (version 2) (version 2) ... | reverse complement strand
TCTGATCTCCGAGGCGGAAGCTTCACAGCAGATAATGGCACTGCAAGCCCACGATATGCGCGATGACCAAATGAAGTACTACTATCGCAACACATGGAAACAGCAGTATGCCCTTAGTATCAGTGGTGGAGGCAGGCAAAACCGGTATTACCTGTCTGCAGGGTACGATAAAAACCTGCAAGAACTGGTAAGCAACAGCAACGACCGGCTAACGATAAATGCGCAGAATACCTATTTCCTCCTCAACAATAGGTTGCAGGCTTCCGCCGGGATAAACCTATCTGTTGCCAACACCATCACGCATAGCGGCAACATCCTGAATACGGCAAACATGCGGGCATATACCAGACTTGCCGATGAGCAAGGTAATCACCTAGCCGTTCCTACATACAAACAGGCTTGGTTGGATACCGTTGGCGCAGGTAAGTTATTGGATTGGACATGGAAACCGCTTGATGAATTGGAGCGCAGCAATAACAACCGGAAGCTAACCAACTACCTGCTCAACCTGAACCTTGCCTACAAACTACTGGACGGTTTGGACCTCGCGGTAAAATACCAATACGGCAGCGGAGCTACCGAAATCAATGACTTGTCGGTTTTGGAATCGTACTACACCCGTAACATGATCAACACGTTCTCACAGATAGACGCCCAAACGGGTGAGGTAGTCAGACCCGTCCCCTTGGGAGATATCTTATCGCGCGGAAACATGGCGTACCAATCCCACCAACTGAGGGGGCAGATTTCTTTTGACCGAAAATTGGGGCTACATGATATCACAGCCATCGCGGGCGCCGAGGTAAAGGATTATAACCAGGAATCTAATTTTGTTACGCTCTACGGGTATGACCAAAACCTCGGTACGGTGGCAAACATAGACCACGCAAACCAATACCGCAATTTCGTAACCGGCAGTAATACCAGAATTGGAGGCAGCCCCTCGCAATCCGGCGCTACAGACCGATATGTCTCCATGTTTGCCAACGCACTGTACACGTACCGCGATCGATACAGCTTCTCGGCCAGTGCAAGACGGGACGAGTCGAATATCTTCGGCGTAAAAGCTAACCAAAAGGGTGTACCCTTATGGTCGTTAGGTGCCAGCTGGGCAATAAGCAAAGAGGAGTTTTTTGCCCTGCCCTGGGTAACGGACCTGAAACTCCGGATTACCAATGGCTATAATGGAAACGTGGATAAGACACTGTCTGCCTACGTAACTGCACAGGCTTCTTCTCGTAACTCTTTCGGCGGTCAGATGGCCACACTTGTGAATCCGCCCAATCCGTCACTGCGTTGGGAAAAAGTAAACATGACCAACCTCGCGATTGACTTTGTCCTTTTCGGGAATCGCCTGAGTGGGTCTTTGGAATATTATTACAAAAAAGGGAAGGACATCATTGGGAGCAGTCCGCTACCCCCGTCTACGGGTATCATTACATTCAGGGGAAATTCTGCCGATATATCCGGAAATGGCGTGGATGTTTCATTGACTTCCCGCAATATAGCCCGAACGAATTTTAGCTGGCAAACAACCTTCCTGCTTAGTAGAACCACGGATAAAATCGATGACTATAAGGCTAACACCACACCATTGGGTTTCCATGTCGGGTATCCTTACAACGGCCTTTTTACATTCCGTTGGGCGGGCCTCGATCCGGAAAACGGCGACCCCAGGGGATACCTAAATGGAGCGGTCAGTTCCGATTGGGGTCGCATCGCGAATACGGACAGCTTGGGCGACAACATTGTATACAGCGGCTCCCGTACACCGGTGTATTTCGGCAGCTTGCGCAACAGCTTAAGCGTGGGCAACTGGTCGTTTTCTTTTAACTTAATTTATAAACTGGGCCACTATTTCCTTGCGCCTACGGTAAACTATGGTACGCTGTACTCACTGTCATCAAGCCATATAGATTATAACCGCCGCTGGAAGCAGCCGGGCGATGAAGCAATTACCGTCATCCCTTCTGCAGCATATCCGGCAAACTTTGCCAGGGATAATTTCTTCACAAATGCCGATGTACTGGTTCAAAATGGCGCACAACTCCGTCTACAGGATATCCAGGTAACCTATGACTTCCGTATCGGTAAATCAACCCATCCATTAAATACCCGGCTGTGCAGCATTTACCTATATGCGAATAACCTGGGTTTGGTTTGGAAGGCAAACAGGCAGGGACTCGATCCGGAATACCTTGACCTTGCGCCGCAAAGGTATCTTTCGCTTGGATTTAAAACCTCATTCTAACTCTAAAACATACCATATCATGAAACAACTGATACTAGCCGCCGGTATACTGGTTTTCTGCGGATGCAACAAGGGTGAGTTTTTAGATAAAAAACCGCAAACTTCCCTCCTCGTGCCCACGAAATTGGAAGACTTCGAAAAACTGCTGGACAATTACTCGATCATCAATGTATCGGGAAAGCTCGGGGAGATTTCTTCAGACAATATCTACATCGAAAACGAACAGACCTGGGCAGCTTTATACACGCCGGATGAGCGTAATGCCTATATCTGGGCGCCCGACCTTTTTGAAGGAATGGGTAACATCAACGATTGGGTATTTCCGTATCGGCAAATCCTATATGCTAATATCGTACTCGAAGGGTTAGAAAAGATCACCCCGGTAGCGGCTACACAAGCTGATTACGACCGCATAAAAGGATGGGCGCTGTTTACCAGGGGGCATGCGTTGTTCAATTTAGCACAGCATTTTGCACCGGTTTATCACAAACAAAACGCTTCGGGGTTGTTGGGGCTGCCCATACGGCTTGAGGCCGATGTGACGGTTCCCTCAAAACGGGCCAATCTGGAGCAAACTTATCAGCAAATCCTCTCAGACGTACTGGCCGCAACAGAGTACCTGCCCTACAAAGCACCGGGTATAGACCGCAACCGCCCCTATAAAAATGCGGCGCAAGCCCTGCTATCGCGCATTTACCTAAGTATGGGCTTGTATGCAGAGTCACTGAAGTTTGCGGAATACGCTTTGGACGCCTATGATAAACTGATCAACTTTTCAGATTTGGATACCACAAGCAACGCTCCCATCTCTAAAGAAAACGAGGAAGTGCTATATTCCTGCCTCCCCTCCAGCGCGCAAAGTTTGCTATTTGCGGTATCCCGAGGCACACCGAATGCGCTTGCAGATACGGCACTATTTGCCTCCTACCACGAAAATGATTTGCGGAAAAAGGTACTGTACCGCATCCTGCCGGCAAACGGCAAACCGGTGTTCAAAGCTTCTTATACCGGTACTACCAGTGCATTTACAGGTATTGCTAATGATGAGCTTTACCTCACCAAGGCAGAATCACTCGTAAGGTTAGGCAAATACGAGGAAGGAATAGAAACCTTAAATAAGTTGTTGATGACGCGTTGGAAACCAGACACCTTTCTGCCGTATGAGGTAACAACCGAGGAGCAGATGATAACGGACATATTAACCGAACGACGTAAAGAACTACCGTTTAGGGGTCTGAGGTGGATGGATCTGAGGCGTCTAAACTTAGCCGGTTATAACCGGCAGATCAAAAGGGTACTAGGCGGAAAAGAATATGTTTTGCCGCCAAACAGCCCTTTGTATGTGCTGCCCATACCTCCAGACGAATTGCTCTTGAGCAAAATCGAGCCAAACAACAGAGCATCAACAAACTAAAAAACAAAACCATGCTACAAATAAAGAGAACGATTTCGTGCCTCGTGCTATTTTTTACCTGCACACTTTCTGGGGTTGCGGGCCAGCAATACCCGGTCAGAAAGACAGCGATAACCATAAAGCTATCGCAACCAGTGAGATCCGACTCCTTACAGTTGATTGTATTCGGACACAGCTATTTGGAAGGCGTCCCAACCATCCACCAAGCGGATATGCTAACGGCAACCGAACCGGTAGCAGACGGCATATGCCGTTTTGTTGTAGACCTTGAGGCTACTCCCCATTACTACCTGATTAAAGAAAACCAAGGGAGCTTCATTGAAAGTGAATATGTGGTAGTACCCAAAAACATCATAACGGGTGGCGACGATGTTTGTATACAAATAGGCAATAACCGCATCGACTTTTCTGGCAACGGTGCACAGAAAATGGCGAGATGTCATAGGCTACCGGTATGGAGCAGCAACGCGCGCGACAGTATTTCTAAACAGATTATTATCCCTCCATTTTCAAACAAAGAACTGACCTATGTTCACCATAGCTTCGAACAATCCAACCTACTCTCCAGATTGTGGATGAAAATACTCGCTGACGAAAGGCACGCGTATTCAGAAGCTGAATATCAACTGCTTTTAGCAGATGGGATTGGGTATATCCAACATTCTCCAATTTTTTCCCTTGGGATAAAAGCGCTTTTAAATAAATCCTTCAGCTGTGGTGAGAAGGTTCAAATAACAAAGCTGATGGACCAGAAAATCATCGACCTGAGGAGCTCTATTTCAGAGTCGATACTGGCACGTTCGGACAACTGGATAAAATTTATGGACAAATGGATTTCCGTAGATCAAAAATTGAAGCATGGCCGTTCGTTTTCAAAGTACGATTATTTGAAGAAAAACTACTCCGGCGGTATCCGGGATAAGCTGGCCATGCTTTATCTGATCAAAAACGCGAAATACGTTGCCAACGTAGACAGCTTGGCCCAGGATTTCATAGCGACATCACAAGATGAATCCTATACGGAGTTGCTGTCACAGGTAATGCATGGCCGTACCAAAGGAAAAAAAGCCAAAGACTTTTCACTTTTCGATCAATATGGCAATCAGGTAAAACTAACTGATTTCTACGGTAAAGTTGTTTTCCTCGATTTCTGGTTTCCGGGCTGCTTTCCTTGTATGCAGTACTTTGCTGAAACCATTAGCTATGCAGAAGAAAAGTTCAAACATAACCCCGATGTAATTTTCATTTCCATCGGAATCTGTAGCGACAAAGGGAAATGGATGGATGCTTTGCAAACAAACAAATACTCGTCTCCATCCGCCATCAATCTGTTTACAGGTGAAGCGGGTTGGAACCACCCAGTAATCAATGACTATGCAATAACGAGTGCGCCCACTCCGATAGTGATAGACAAAAGCGGTTATATATTTTCGACAAATTCAAACGAATTGGGAAGAGGGGATAGAGAAAAACTAATTGATACCATAAACAATTGCTTGGCACAATAAAAATAAAGGGTGGCTTATTTGACAAGGCCACCCTTATTCACAAGAGAATCATTATCACACCCAATGAATTTAAAACTTACTCCATTAGTTTTCAATAAGCTCGAAATGTTCATCTTGAGGCTCAGACGGATAATCCACTTCTGAATCATTGTAGGTCCCGTCTTCGTTGGGCATAGCATCCTCCTTTAGAGTGCCGGTACAGACATCCCCCGTGGGAAAACAATTCCAAGTATCCTCTTTGTCATTTGGATCTACAATTATCCACCTATTTGGCGCCAAACGCCCCACCAACTCTCCATCCATGTGTTTTGAATTTGCACTGGTAAACGCACTGAACCCTACCGTTAACGCAGCCACCATCACTCCGAAGATGGCTTTCTTGATTTTTGAATTTATAGCTTTCATAGCTGTAAAAATTTTATGTTTAACATTTACCTTGTAATGATACAGCAGCAACCCAGCGGCCAAGGCAATGAAACCGCAATTGAATAACAGGTGCTGCCCCCAGGTGAGTTTTTCAATGGCACCGCCGCAATGGCAGGGAAGTTTCTCTGCAAAAAGCAGCATGAAGCCGATGTAAACCGTGAAGATCACCATCAGACCCAACGCTCCCCATAGTGCCAGCCGGTTGGTATCCGGCCAGATCAGCAGTAACGCCACCAACGCCTCGGCGCCCAGCACGCCCCATGCTACCTCCTCGGAATACGTACCAACCAAAGGTATTTTCGCGATGCCTCGTGCAAAAGCGTCAACAGCTATCGCTTTATGATAAACCGTATACAGAAAGAGTATGACAAAAAGTAAAGATAATCCGTAAGCCAGCATTTCTTTGGCGGCAGTGCCGAGCCGGAGGCGCGATACTTGCATATAACGGATAATATGTGCCATTGCTTTGTTTTTTGATAATGCGATTGATTACTCACCGACTGCTGTTGCAGTTCCCGGCCCTCGGCCGGAAACCGTGCCGTTTCTGGTCACGGGTCCATAACCTTACCTCCTTCCGCTTTCTCCGTCAGAAATTCTTCTTCCGGCAGGTGATTATCCTGTGGCGGTTCCACATAGAACCACTCGTATTTAATCCCTTCATCACAGGGCGGGCAATCCACCGGATTATCCGCGTAGTACATATCAACCAGCAGTTCGTCCAGCAGCACGTCATTGTAAGCATGGAGGCCGAGTTGGTAGCCGATACAGCCACCTACCACCGATGCCACAGCTGCCGCAAAAAGGCCAACCGGTAGTGTCGATATGTACTTCGCTTCCTTCATGAAAACAAAGGTAGGGCAGGCGGAAGGGCCGGTTAGGTGATTTTGGCTACGGGGTATATGGTTATTTTGGCTACGAGCCAAACCAAGCGTTTTATAAAGCGCGCGGCTGCTTATCCAGCCGCTGCTGATTGCCTGGGCGCTGGGAAGCACCCGCTCATGTACTTAAGACGCCAACGATCATGGTTTATTTTACTACAAAAAAAGTGAAAATGAACCCTTATTTTGTTACAATATAAACTTATATTTGCCCTTATTTTGTTACAAATCATAACTAATGGCATTTAAAAGGGATATCGAAGAACGATTAACCGCATGGAAGAATAGCGACGGTAGAAAACCGTTGATTATACGAGGAGCCCGACAAGTAGGGAAGACGACATTAGTAAAAGATTTCGCGTCCGTTTACAAATACACCATCTTCTTAAATCTGGAAAAACCGGCAGACCGCCGCTTTTTCGAAGATTTTAACGATGTCCACACCATTATGGAGGCTTTATTGCTGGCCCACGGGATCCCATCCGAAGATATTGGACACACACTGCTGTTTATCGACGAAATTCAGGAAAGCCCAAAGACCATACAATTACTACGCTATTTTTACGAAGAACTACCCCGGCTTCATGTAATCAGTGCGGGCTCGCTCCTGGAGTTTGCCTTGCATCGGGTGCAAAGCTTTCCTGTAGGACGCGTTGAGTTTTTATACCTCCATCCGTTGAGCTTTCCTGAATATTTAAAAGCAATCGCAAAACCTCAATGGCGCGAGGCTTTAGAGCAACTACCCCTTAATCCTGCTGCCCATACGGTATTGATGGAGGCTTTTCACCGGTATGCCATCATCGGCGGAATGCCGGAAGTCATTAAGGTTGATCGGGAAAACCGACAGCTGTCTGATTTGGTTAGTGTATATGAGAGTATATGGAGCACATATAAAAATGACGTCGAAAAATATACATCCAATGACACGGAACGGAAAATCATCAAACACTTAATGGATTCGGCTCCGCTATATGTGGATGAGCGGATTCGATTCCAAGGATTTGGCAATTCAAATTATCGCTCCAGGGAAGTCGGCGAAGCCTTCCGTACCTTGGATGCTGCCCGGATTGTAAGAATGATCTATCCGACGACAGACATCTCACCTCCGTTGAGGCCAGACATCAAAAAGTCTCCTCGCCTTCAGTTTCTGGATACCGGCTTAATCAATTACACACTGGGCATACAAGGCGAACTATTGGGCATGACAGATCTGAGTTCCGCTTACAGAGGCGCCATTATCCCCCATCTGGTTACGCAGGAGCTGATCTCATTGCAACAGCAGACAGATAACAAACCGCTGTTTTGGGTACGGCAAAAACCGCAGTCCAGTGCCGAGGTAGACCTGCTTTTCGTTTATCAACGTTTCGTGATCCCGATAGAAATTAAATCTGGAGCTACGGGCAGCCTGAAATCCCTGCACCAATACATCGAAGCCGCTGATCATCCTTTTGCCATCCGGATTTATGGTGGTGTATTCCGCTTAGAAAAAGCGATAACCCCGGGGGGAAAGCCCTATTTTTTACTCAATGTACCTTATTATGCGGCAACAAGGATACCGCATTATGCGGCCTGGTTGGTACAATCTGCTGCAATAGGCTAACCGATGCCCGTGCCTACGTGTACCTACCGCTTCGCATACTTGTTGCCGGGGTTTATAACCGATAACTACTCGGTGGCACCCCATACCTCGCCTTGAACGCTTTGTTGAAATGGCCATACGTCCAGCCGATGTACCGGGCCACCTGCGCAGGGCTGTCGCCGGCATCGAGCATGCGGCGGGCCTGTTCCAGCTTTCGTGTGCGGATATAACCGCCGATGGGCTGGCCCATAAGCGTGCGGAAAATCACTTTGGCATGGGCGTAGGAGATGCTGAAATGCCGCGCCACAGACGCCGCATCAACTACTTCGCCGTCGGCCACCCGTTCGTCGATATAGGTGCGCATGCGCCCGGCAAGCAATGCGCCCACCTTTCCGGCACCGTCCTGCACACGCAGGGCTTCGCAGGCTTCCAGCAGCAACGTCATGGCCAATACCTGGATAGCGAGGTAGCGCCGTAGATAGGTAGTGCCGGGATGGCGAAGGAACCGCCTGATGGATTGGCCCACCGTACCGGCCACGGCCAGGCCGGCGCTCACAGCCGGGGCCGCAAGCCTTGCCTTCAATGCCTCCACGGGGGCAATACCTTCCGATAGCTCGGGGCTGGGCTCGCGGAAGAGTACGCTGCCCTTGGCCACGAAATAGAAAATGTGATGCCTGCCGGCGGTAAAACGGCAGCGGTAAGCCGCCGCAGGAAGGTAGCTGAGCCGGTAATGCCCGGCATCGGTGCGCAATACGGCGGTGTGCTCCGCTGCACCGGTGAGCCTGACGCTCCCAGCCAGCACATAAAACCCATACAGGTCGTGCTGCGGGCAGCGGATGGGAATGACAGCATCACGCGCCGCCTCCACCTCGATGCTGCACACATACACATCGGGTAGGTCATACCCCTGCTCCAGCACCTCCCAACCCGGTGCCACCCAATACCTTGCCTCCGCACCCGGCAGCGGATAGTCGCTGCGCGCCACGGCTGCCCGTACAGCAGCGCCGTCATGCATACGGGCTTCAGGGCAATCGATGTGTAGGGATAACCGCACACCCCGAAACTAACCATCGGCGCGCCAACAAACCAAACCGGCCGGGACGAACGACCGTTTTCAGGGACGAACGGCACACGGTACAGGTTGTCCCTGTTTTTGGTTGTTGATACACACCCTGCCGGCCATTTGTCCCACCCATTTTTTTTACCTCCTGCTATGCCCCATTATTGCGGTACGGGGAAAGTGCCCGATGCCCCGTTAAAACGGAAAGCGGGCGATGGTTTTATCTTAAATCAAAAAAAGGCATGGACAGACAATTTGCCAACGGGCGGCGCCACATGGGCGGCGCCATTCTGGAAAATCCCATCCCGCTGCACGCCATCTACGGCTGGCTGAGCGGAGATGACAAGCCACGCGAGCCGAAGTGCGACTTCGAGCCGCTCTAGACCAAATCAAAGCGGGGCTCCTCAACAGAGCCCTGCTTTTTCAGCCCCCGGGGCTGAAAACACCTTACACCCTACGCAAAAAGACACCGATGAAAACACTAGATTCCATCCTGGCCCAGCGCCGGGAAACTATCCGATCGTATCAAACCTTCGACCTCCGCAGGGCTTCGCAGCGCATCGAACGGCAGTTTGCTTTCTACAGCGCAAACCTGCACAACATCGTACCCCTGCTACCCAAAAAAGTCTATCCGGAGATCTTCCGGCAGCTGCATGCCAACAGGCGGCTCAGCTTCCTGGATGTAGAACATGCGCCGCACGGGCATATACTGAACATCAGCGGCTGGGATGAACGGTGGGCTGCCGGGCTGCGGCATCGCCCCGCCATCATCTGTACCTACCACACCGGTTCATACCGCCTCATCAATTACCTACTGGCCAAGGCGGGCGTACCATTCAGCCTGCTCGTGGCAAACGGGGCTTACCGGCAGGAACAGCAGGCCATGCAGACGCTCTATACATCGCTGGTCCAACAGGCGGGCATAACCTTAGACATGGAGCTCATGGATGCAGAGCAGCCTCACGCACTCATCCAGATGGCCCGCGCGGCAAAACGGGGCCGCAGCCTATTGATATACATAGACGGCAATACCGGCACCACCGTGGCCGGCGAGGTTTACAGAAACCTGCTGCAGATAGACTTTGGCCTGCAACACATGGCCGTGCGAAAGGGAATGGCGGCCCTGGCACACCGCCTCGGCCTACCCATCCATCCCGTACTGTGCGAACGGGCACCCGATAAACACTTCCGTTACGGCCATTCCATCGCCTATCATCACCTGCCATCCCTCCTGCCCCTGCCCAACGAGTCGCAACACGATTTTGCCGACCGCGCCACGCGCACCCTTTACGCACAGCTGGCTACCTTTGTAACCCGGCAACCGGAGCAGTGGGAAGGTTGGCTCAACGTCCACAACCAACTTATCCTGGATACCGAACCGCATCCGGCACCCGATCTGGATGACCCGGACCTGTGGGCCACCTACCGGGCCGGAAACCGGGCCTACCTGCTGCACCGGCCCTCTTATTACACCTATCCCGTGCCCTGGAAACTGTACCGCCAATATTGGGGGGTCTGCAATGTTCACTTTTTTTCCGATATTCATACCCCCTAAATAACGTCAACAATGAACTGGAAAACCATGCTCAGCAAACGGGTGATGGATATGCCCGTCTGGATGCTCATCACGGTGGCAATGGCCTACTGCCTGGCCAGCTACCTCACCAACTGGACACGCTTTGGCAGGGGAAGTGGCTGGGCATGGCTGGCCATCAATGCATGCATCTGCGGGGCATGCCTGCTCTTTGCACAGATAGCCCGGTGGTGCATACACCCCGAATCGCGCCGCAAAGGTGTGGTTTGGGCCATCGCGCTCACCGCAGGGTTTCCACTCCTGAGCCTTGCCACGGTCTACCTCTTGCTTCCAGCCATGGGCCTCCGTCTTCACAAACCGCATGTACCCTTCCGTTGGGCCGAGTTCATGGGAAAAACCATCTCCGCCTACACTACGGTTTTTATGTTTACACTTATCTATTCTTTTTTCTACGTGTTGCTGCTGAAAAGCCGGAGAACCCGTGAAATGGAACGCGCCGCAGCGCTTCACGAAAAGACAATCGTAACCGTGAAAGCGAATCAGGTACTCCACAGCGCGCAATCCCACTTCATCCGGCATGCGCTGCACGATATAGTAGGCCACGCCGAGAAGTTAGACGATACGTATATTCCAGAACAGATCAACTACATTGCCCAAACGTGGGACTTCATTGCGGAAGTGATGGATAAACCCATTCCCGTAGTCTATGCAAGCCGTGCACTGAAACAACTGGAAGATATGGTCCAATCCATAAAACGCCGCAACAACGATCTCCCCGTTGTTCAACTGCGGAAATCGGGCGAACCCGCTGAGCACATCATCGCCCCGCTGGTGCTGAACACCTTACTGGAAAATGCCGATACGCACGGCTGGGTAGACGCCGACCACCCCATTCTTATCGACATCGCCTTTACGCCCGGCAGGCTTGACTTTACCTGTACCAACTGGAAAAGGCCGCATGCGACAGACAAACCCACCACCGGCCGGGGGTTGCAGTTGGTCCGGCAGAGTCTGCTGCTGCTGGACGGCTGCCACCACACGCTGGAGCGTGACGAAACTGAACACCAATACACCATCCGTTTAACCATAAATTATACCACCTATGATTAACGCTATTCGTTGTGTCATCCTGGAGGATGACCCCACCGCCGCACGCCTGCTCGCAAAGTATGTAGACGAAACTGAAAACGCAGAATGTGTAGCTACATTTGATAAAGCGCTGGATACGCAGCACTTCTTACTGAACCATGATGCGCACCTGCTCATCACAGACATTAAGCTGCCCGACATGGATAGCCTCGATATGATCGAATCCCTGCCACGCCAACCGCTTGTGATACTCGTTACAGGACACAACTCGGCAAACTATGCCGCAAAAGGCTACCGGCTGGACGTGGTAGACTACCTTACCAAACCGCTCTCTTACGGGCTGTTCAAAGAGGCCATCCGGAAAACCTGGCGCAGGCTGAATAGCAACAGCCTGAATAATGACCAACTGGACGACTACACCATCTTTGAACAACATGGCGGGGGCGTAAAGGTGTACTACAGCGATATACGCTACCTCGAATCGGCAAGAAACTACACGCACGTACACCTGCTGGGAGAAGATATCCTGCTGCTCCGTAAACCGTTGCAGGAAGTGGTACACCAACTGCCACAGCGGCATTTCCTGCAGATACACAAAAGCTACATCGTACCGTTGCACCTCATTGCAGCATATACCGCCCGCGAGGTGAAGCTGCATCACGTCAAAGATGTGCTGCCCATCGGCCGCACATACAAAGCACAACTGAAAACGCGGATGGTCAGCATAAAACAGAGCAAACGACTATAAGCCGTCAATGCGGCAGCAAAAGCAACAGCTCCCGTTCATGCAGGAAATCCACCAGCTCACGGAAACAGTCAGGCCCCAGGTATTTGATCCGGGAAACCTCAGCCGCACCCAGTGAAACGATGTCCTGCAGTGTAGTGAAACGGCAAGCCCGGCAACGTGCACGGAATGTGTTGCTCCAACCGGGCATGTGGGCAATGGGGAGATGAAGAACGTCCGTAAGGGAAAGGGATTCGGCCATGGTGATAAAACAGCTGCGGGCAACCAAACTCCCGCTACCTTCCGTTACCACGCGGCGTACACGAAGAATCAGGCGCCCGCATGACCGGGCGTACAGCAGATTCTTCCTCGTGTAGCTTTAAAATGTGGTAATATTTGGTAGCGAGAAAAATAGCTGTCGCTATTAAAAATATGTCAATTCATTACTTATGTAATCAAATCGTTCGTTTTTAAATGTAAACCTGAAATAAGAACCTAACTCGTCGCTAAGATACGAAATTATCACCCGCGGCACCAAACCGATCTAAGTATGAAGAAAAAAAGGCTCATCATCCTGCCCCACGATGTCAGCACCATCACGGGCAAAAGCATCCGCGCATCGCAGCGGCTGCTCAAAGACATTCACTTTGTGCTGGGCAAGCTTCCTCACCAACCGGTATCGGTACAGGAATTTGCAGATTATATGGGGTTGAAGGTGGAGGAGGTGATGCGGGTGGTGGATTAACGGCCCAGCTCAATGGAGTCCGGAAAAAACCGCCCCCCGATTTCGCTGGGGGCGGCTTGGTTTTACCGGCGGCGCGATCTGCGCAGCCGATGGAGCACGAGGCTCACCACAAAGCTGACCGTAGCACCCACGGCGGCAAGGATAGCCGTTTTCAGCAGCTCATCGGTGCCAATGTAGGGCATAGCACTGAGCAACGTGCCTGCGGCCGTGCCCAGCTTGAGGTCATGGCGTACCATGGCCCTCCGCTACGGCGTCATCCTGGGCCACCACACCGGGTGGCGCATCGGGCTGCGGGTCGAAGCTTTCCCAAAGACCCAGCGCCAAACTCACGTACTTGGCCGCCGTCACTACCTTCGGCGGTAGCCGCACCGGCGAAGCAATAACCAGCTGGCTGGCCAATTGCAAGCCCTGCCGCAACGATACCCACCACGGTACCGCCGGCTGTCCACTCGATGCCTGGACGGGCATGGCATCTACCCCTCCCCGAGGGGCGGATGCCGGTTTGTTGTCGTTCTTCATCACCCATCACCGATCACCCATCACCCACCACCGATCACCCACCACCGATCACCAACTCCCCCACAACCACCAGCCACACTTCCTCCCCGGCATCCAGCACCGGATAAACCAGGTCCTTTAGCCGATCCAGCGCCACCCGGCTATAATTGCCCGCACCGGGCGCGGTACACTTGGTAACCGGAGCAATGCATCCCTGTAGTTGGGTAAGCGCATCGTTGGCCGGATGGAGAAGAATGCCCTCACGCCCCGGCACGTTGGCCACGGCCAACTGCTCGCCCCAGCGGGTGTGCATGCGCTTCACCAGGCGGTAGCGCCCTTCCGGGATGCAGCTGATGAACCGGCGGTTACCCCGCCAGGGCAGCTCGATGCACGCACACACCGTGCGCTGCTGGTAGCTGATCTCGCCGTTGGTACCCTCCGGATAGTAGCGGCGCCTCAGATAAAGCTCCATCATACCACGTCAATCCGGATGATGTCAATCGGGTTGTACGCCCCGTTATTAAGCGGATACTGCTTGGCGTTTACCTCCTGGTAAAAGGAAATGCCAAACAAGACAAACAAGGGCAGTTCACTCTCCGGAGGGAGAGCCGCCGTGAGCGGTGTAGCCGCAAAGGTCTCCGCCTTCAGCAGGCCGGCCTCGCTTTCGGCCATCGAAAGAGCCGAGCCGTTACCCTCGCCCTCCGTGTCAAAATCAATCACGGCCGCACCGAAATTGAACTGGAAATGCGTGGCTCCTTTGGGTGCCGCGATGGCGAGCGAAGGCACCAACGACGGGATATCCAATGTCACGCTGCCCACCTCGCGGTCTACCGTGCATACGGGTGCCACGAAGAGCGTATTGGCCAACGATGCGCCCACGTTAAACCCGAACTGACCAAGTAGCCCCAGGTTGTTCGGCAGTACCTGCCGCTCACCGCGATCGCTCACCGAATCGGCCTTCACCACCCGCATCACCCGGCTGAAAAGCCGCCCCGGCATTTTGGGGTCATAGGTGAGCAGGATCATCGGCCGCAACGTGTCGCGCAGCCGTTTGGCGGCGGCTGCACCCGTGGCAAACTCGGCGTTGTTTTCCCGCGTACGCTGATAGTTGGGGTCCGTGGCAATGCGCTGCGGGCTTACGCCCTTAACCTGCCGTGCCTGGTACCCGTCTTTGGTTTCGTAAAAGGTCAGATCCCCGATCTTTCCTTTTAATTTAATGATACTTTCCTGTTGTGCCATGATAGGATCATTTAAACAACAGGACAAAGATCAGGAGCGGCTGGCCGACCACCGTCGCAAATGTCGCATAATGACGCAAATGCCGCGAAATGACGTTTTTGTCGCCGCCGGGTCAAGGGTCAAGGCTGCGTCATGCCCCATCCCACCTTCCCTTATCCCCGATCCGTGCGTCTGCCGTGTCCTATCCCACTGATATCCCACCCTACCCCGGCAAAAACATCAAAAGACGGCACACTAAGGGGAGACCGTCGGGAACGTATCGGGAAAAACGCAGGTAGGGATAGGAGCCGGGTGGCATAGCCGTATTCATGGAATCGGACGGCACGGGGCTTCAGCTATTGAATTTAGCAATTCGCCATATTCCTCAAACCGGTGCTCCCTTATCGGCCTTACGAAAGGTTCTCTGCTGAAATACAACAGCAAACAGGGGCTGATGCCGTTGTATTTTTCAACAAACTCGTAGGCGGTCAGCTCGCCGTTTCGAATCCGTTGTTTTATTTTGTTATGGTAGGGGTACATATTTGGATTCTTTTACCTGTTGGTGTTTTGGAATGTGTGAAGCTGTTTGCCGGGCTGCCGCCGCGCTCGGTCCTTTAAATAATCCGTCCTCATTTCTTTGATGACCTTTTGGGAAAATACCGATATGTAGTTTTAATGACTCGTTCATAAAAAGCACTAACAAATGATTAAAATTCCTACATCACTGCTATCGGTATGCGTAATCCTTCTGCTCGCCCTGGTTTCCGACGTCGGTATCCGTATTTTAAGCCCAAGTGATTGGCGCTCCGGCTTCGGGCAGATGATGGGTTAAAGGTCGATAAGCTTGATGAAATCGGTGGGGGAAACCACTGGTAATGACGGAAGTGCCGCTTTCTGGAATGCCCGATCCTGACTAATCACCTGCGTCATTCCGTGATGCAACGCTGTGTAATATAGCAATGCATCTTCAATATCATTCATTGACGAGTGAAGCGCCGTAAGCACCACCTCATGGGGGGTGTCAATGGTGTGTATAAATGCCAACAACGTCGTCATGATTTCCTTTGCCTTCGCGACACCGTAAGCTTTTGTTATCCAATACGAACAGATTTGCACTACGGTAGGAGACACGAAGCCGTTGATCGTTCCTTCTTCCGCCCGTGTTATAACGGTTTTACCCAGTTCGTACCCATCTCGTTGAAGAGCAAAATCGAGTATGATATTAACGTCTAAAAAAACCCTAAAAGCCATACTTCCCCGCGTTCTGTTCCATATAGTGTTTTTTTAGATCGCCTTCGATGTGTAATTCAGGCTTGGGCAATTCTTCGATAATATCAGCGATGCGCTTATGCGGAGGCGCCTGAACGAACGTCTTGAAATAATTTTCAACCAGCTCAGAAACACTGCTTTTCCTGCTTGCTGCGTAACTTTTTACCTTTTCCAATAAGCTTCTCTCTATCGTTAAATTTAATCGTGTCTTCATCGCTCTTCCATTTGATAAAACAAATATACGCATAAATATAAAATATACGTACAACTTCTGATACCTTCAATAAAACCATCAACTTCACCCATCCGTTCTACCTGCCGGAGGATGCCGGCATCCTGAAGCTCGAGATTTTCTACGATAACGGCAAGGAACCCACCCTGGTGATGCAGCCGGATGAGATCACACCCCGCACACTCGCGCACGCCGAGTTGCAGATACGGGTAAAGGAACCGGTTTACGACTACAACGATGCGACCATGGCCTGGAAGATGGTGGCTAATAACGCTAAATCATTTCCACAGCGTCAGATCTGATCCACCCCTGATGGCCATTGGGCAGGGACACCCGAAGCCAATCATCCGCCCGTTCAACTACGCGTACCTTCGTGCCCTCGTGGATAACGAACAACGCTTTTTCACTTTCCGAAGGGGCACTTCTCACCGTTGCCTGGCCGCTGAAAACCACGGCCCCGTCGTTATCGACCTGCATGCGATGCTGCGAATAGGCTACCACCAACACCAACAGGGCTAGCGCCAAGGTGGCAACGCCACCGTAAAAGGCAGCGCGCTTAACCCGGGGTTGCCATGCATATAGGTACCAAATAAGCAACCCGAAAGCCAGCAACCAACAGACGACGGCAATGACCGACCACGTGGTAAGCGATGCGGAAAAAACCAACCCGCGCCACCACGAATCGATAAAAAACTCAGGAAGCGGCTGGATGCGGTCGGTAATGCCCAGGTTTACAAAAGCAAGGTTTTCCCGGATGTCCGGATCGCCGGGATCCAGCTTCCGCGCTTTTTCATAATACAGAATGGACTGGGCAAGGTTGTGCAATTTAAAATGGGTGTTGCCCAGGTTATAGTATACGGCAGCCTCATGGTAGCCATCGGTTACGAGTGCCTCATAGCACGTGGCCGCGCCTTCATAGTCGCCCGCTGCATACAGGCGGTTGCCCTCGGCAAACAACGAATCCGGATGTTCGGCCGCTGCCGCAAATGCGGGCAGCAGGATGAGCCAAAGAAAATTAAATCTTCTCATGTTCCATATCATTAATAAGCTGCCTCGCCTTTTCATATACGTCGGTCTCGGAAATACCCGAAAGGGGGGCAAACCGGGCCATCTCGCACAGCTCAAACGTTTCTTCCACCCGTGTGATGATCTCTTCCGCGGCACCGCGTTCACGCAGTTGTTCGGAGATGTAAGCCTTGTTGAGCGCCGCGCCGGGGATGTTCAGCTTGTCGGCCACATACCCGTACAAGCCCTTGTATACGGCTTCATAAAACAGCTTTCTATCGCCCGCATGTAAATGGGTACGAGCCAAGGCGAGGTGTTTGGCCGCCGCCTTGTTGGCATTCCGGTTGCGCACCGCACCTGCATCGCGGTTCTGCGCCCGCTGCCGGTTGCGGTATACCCATGCCACGGCAAAAAGCACCGGCCCTGCCAATAGCAGCACCACGAACCCGACTGACCCCCAGAACCCACTGCCTGCTGTGCTGAACCGCGGCGTGCGTGTTTTGATGTAGCGGATATCATTGTCCAGCACCTTTACATCGCGCTGCGCGCCCGGAGCAAAGCCCACCGTGGGCTGTGAGCCATCGCCTTTGGCTACCTGCAGCGAATAAGGGTCGCCCTGGAGGGTCACGTAGCGCTTGGCCGCGGGATCAAAATAAGAAAACGAAACCGGGGGCAACGTGTAGCTGCCTTCGTGCCGGGGGATCATCAGGTAGGTGAATTCCCGGCTGCCGGATACGCCGGAGGCCGATTCGGAAAGTTGATCGTTGACCTTGGGGTCGTACCGCTCGATGGCCTCGGGAATACGGACATGAGGGGCATTGATCAACTGCAAGTTGCCCGACCCGGAAATTTTCAGTGTATAGTTCACGGCATCGTTCGCTTTCAGTTCTGTGCGGTCTACCGCAGTGGTAAACGTGAAATTGCCAACCGCGCCATCGAAACCCGCTGGTTTGCCCTCGGCGGGCAACGGACGGACGGTGATCGGTATAACCGGGCTTTTTAAGTCGTGCTCGACTTCGCGGTACGAACCGCCGAAGAACCGGTCGAAGGGATCGTTGGAAGCTACCGGCTCGCGGATCACGAAGGTCATCTCCATTGGATCGATCTGCAACTGGCCGCTCCGCTCCGGAAACAGGATGTATTGCTGCAGCACGGTCGTTTCGTAGCGCACGCCATCCACGACCTCCTCGGTCCATTCCGTCCGTCGATCGGTTGATTCCAGCGGCCGGCTCCAGAAGCCGTTGAGCGCCGGCATTTTTCCGGGCATGTTGCCGGTGATCTGTACGTTTGTGTACAGTTTGTACGAAACCGTCAGCTGCTGCCCTTGGTAAACCTCCCGCTTATCGGGCACGGCCCGGATGAAAATCTGTTTACTGGCACTTGCGGACGAGCGGGTGTCTGCACGGCCACTCGTGCCGTTGGTGCCTCCACTGTTCCCCCCGGAGCCTTGTTTCACGATGACGGTGAGTGCCTGGGAACGAACCGTTTTTCCGTTGGCCTCCACCGCTGCGGACTGAATCGTGTATTGACCGGGCTTTTCAGCCACCAGGCGATAGCCCAGAGACATGCTGACGGTGGTCTTGCCATTGATGGAACGCATGCTGGTCGACTGGTTGGGGCCTGAAACCACCCGTAAGCCTTCGAAAGCCGGCGGATGGAATTTTTCCGCCTGCCCGTTTACGGTAAAGCGGACTTCAAACGGAATACCGGTCGTGATATCCGCTTGGCTAACGGAGGCAGTTACCGTTAGGTCCTGGCCATGGGCTGCGTGCCCCCATAGCAAACAAAGGATTACGACGTACCGCATCACCATTGTTTTACCACCTTTCCCTGGCCTGTGCCCTTTTTCTTCTTTAACTTTTCCTGTGTGTTCTTCTCTTCCTGGTTCATGGCCTCCAATAGGCGCTCGGCATCTTTCTTCGATAGCTGGCCCGGCTGGGGCTGCTGTTGATCGTTCTCACCTTTGTTGTCCTGGTCTTGGTTGTCCTTGTTCTGTTGATCTTTGTCCCCTTGATCCTTATTATCGTTATCCTGGCCTTTGTTGTCTTTGTTCTCTTGATCCTTATCCTTTTGGTCCTGATTATCCTTGTTCTGATCTTGCTTGTTCTGATCTGGGTTGTTTTGCTGCTGCTGTTGCTTGAGTTTTTCCTGTGCATACGCCAGGTTGTACCGGGTTTCGTCGTCTTTGGGGTTGTTCAGGAGCGACTTTTTATACGCTTCAATGCTTTCCTCCAGCTTTTGCGATTCCAGCAGGGCATTGCCCAGGTTGTGGTAGGCCTTCGCTTTAAGCGTTTTGTCGGTAGCAGATCCGGCAATATCAGTAAATTGCTGGATGGCATCGTCCAGCTTCTTTTGTTTATACCACGCCGCGCCGAGATTGAAGTTCCCCACAACGGATTCCACGGAGCCGCCCAATGACCGCTGGTAGGCGGCTGCGGCCTCATCATATTGCTGCTGCCGATAGTATTCGTTTCCTTGCAGGATCGACTTTTTGTCCTGCTGTGCCTGCACGCTGGCGGGCAGCAGGATTGTCATTAACAAGAATAGCTTGCGGTTTATCATTTCACCTCAAATAAATTCAACCCACCCAATTTGCGGCTTTTGCGGTTGGAGATGAAAAACTCCACCAGCACAAGCAACAGGGCAAATCCAACAAATAGCTGGAAGCGGTCTTCGTAGCTTTCGAACAACCGCGTGTCTACCGCCTTCTTTTCCAGCTTGTCTACTTGTTCCATAATTACATCCAGGCCGCTTCCGGCCGTAGAAGCCCGCACGTATACGCCGCCAGCGGCAGCGGCGATTTCACGGCACATGCTTTCGTTCAGTTTACTCACCACCGTCTGTCCGTTTTCATCCTTGATAAAGCCCACCGGGTTGCCCTGCTGAAAGATCGGCACGGGCGCGCCCTCCGGCGACCCAAGGCCGACTACGTGCACCACCACGTCGGCGCTTTGTGCCCGCCTGGCCGCCGCCGCGGCATCGTCTTCGTGGTTTTCACCGTCGGTCATCACGATCATGGCCTTGCTGGTGCCGCTCACCTGATCGAACGTCTTCATTGCCATGTCGATGGCCGCTCCGATGGCCGTGCCCTGCGTGGGGACCATATCGGTGCTGATGTGGTTGAGGAACAGCTTCGCGGCTGCATAATCGGAGGTGATGGGAAGCTGCACGTATGACTCGCCCGCAAAGACAATGAGGCCGATGCGGTCGCTCCGCAACTGATCGATCAGCTGCGAGATAGCCCGTTTGGCGTTTTCAAGCCGGTTCGGCGGCAGGTCGCCCGCCATCATGCTGTTGGAAACATCCAGCAGGATCATCAGGTCGGCCCCCTTGCGCTCCCCTTCCACCGCAACGGTGCCAACCTGCGGATTGGCCAAGCCTATCACGAGCGAAGCCACGGCCAGCAGGTAAATCGAAAACTTCCATCCCGCACGGCTGAAAGCTACCTCGGGCATCATACGCTTCACCAGCCGGTCGTCGCCGAAATCGCGGAGCGCTTTCCGCCTCCAGCGCCTGAACAGTGCGAATACCAGCAACAAAACGGGCAGCAGGGCCAAGGCCCAAAGCATTGTGGGATGTTCAAATCGGATCATGTCAACGCTCCTTTCAATACCGTGTGGCGCAATGCAAAATCCATGAGCAACAGCAGCAGTGCGGCCAGCCCAAACGGAAAGAAGCGCTCGGTTTTCTGCTGGTAGTGCGTTACCGCGATCTTCGCCTTCTCCAATTGGTCGATCTGTGCGTATATTTCTTTGAGTTTCTCGTTGTCGGTTGCGCGGAAGTATTTGCCACCGGTGAGATCGGCGATCTTCGTGAGCGCTTCTTCATCGATGGTTACCGGTACCTGCTGGTACTGCACACCGAATGGCGTCTGCACCGGATACGGGGCGTAGCCTTTGGTACCCACCCCTACCGTGTATACCCGGATATTGAATTGCTGTGCGATTTCGGCAGCGGTAACCGGCGCAACGGATCCGGTGGTATTGGACCCGTCCGTAAGCAGAATCACCACTTTGCTTTTTGCATCGCTTTCCTTCAGGCGGTTTACAGCAGTGGCCAGGCCCATGCCGATGGCCGTACCATCGCGGATCATGCCGTTGCTGATATCGCCGAACAGGTTGATCAATACGTCGTGGTCAATGGTAAGCGGGCATTGGGTGAAACTCTCCCCGCTGAATACCACCAGCCCGATCCGGTCATAGGGGCGCCCTTTGATAAACTCCATGGCGATGTCCTTTCCGGCTTCCAGCCGGTTGGGTTTCAGGTCTTCCGAAAGCATGCTTCCGGAAATATCCGTGGCAATGACGATATCGATCCCTTCCGTGGTGGAATCTTCCCAGCTCAGCGCCGACTGCGGCCGTGCGAGGACGACAATCAGCAGCGCCACAGCCAGCATCCGCAGCACTAAGCCGGCATACCGCAGGATGGGATAGGCAGGCTTGAGCTGCTGCAAGCCACCCAGCGTGGATACCACCAGGCTTCCCTGCCGTTTTTTACGGCGCCAGATAAACCAGGCCGGCAATAACGGAAGCCCGAGCAGCAACCAAAACATAGCGGGGTTGGCAAAGGTGATTCCTTCGAACAGGCTCATACGGCTCCCTCCTTCACAAAGGCGATGGCCTGCTCCATGCTTTGCTCGTTGTCGGCAGGCAGGGGCTGCTCGCGGGCAAACTTCACCAGGTCGGCAAGCGTAAGCACCTGCCGCAGGCGGCTTTTTTGCAGCTCGGGCATATCGGTTGCCGCCAGAGCCGTGAAAATCTCGTCGGTGGTCTGTTCCATGGCCGGTATACGGTAGCGGCGTTCCAGAAAATCGCGCAGGATATCCGATAGTTCGCTGTGATAGGGTTTCACGGCCCCCTGCTGCCATAGCTTCCGGTCGCGCAGGGCCTGCAATTTGCCCAGGGCCAGCTCGTGCGGCGAGATATCCGGAGCAATCTCGGCAGGCGGTGGCACCGGCTTTTTCTTGCGTTTCTTTAAGACGAACCAAAGCACACCCGCGGCCACGAGCACACCCAGGCCGAGTGCTACCCACAGGAGGTTGTCACGCAGCCAGTCCAGCCAGCTATACGAAACATCGAGCGGTTGCTTGATGTCGTAGATGGCTTTGGTGGTGTCCACCGCTACGGTCTCCACTTGCAGGGGCAGCGCTTCGGTGCGGTAGGCCGAGTCGCCCACGGTAATTTCAAATTCCGGGATCACCTGCATCCCGGCATCAAAGGAGGTGATGAGATACGCCTGTGTGACGGACTGCTGGCCGGGCGCGGTCTGCACGGTGTCGGTGGTGCCCGCCGCTACGATGGGTACCTTTGCCGAGAGCGTATCGGCCAGTTGCGGAAAGCGTACGGAGGTACCCGCGGGCATGTCGGCGCGCAGCCGGAGGGTCGTCTGATCGCCCAACGCGATGGTCGATGTATCCAGCTGTGCCGATACACGGATTTCCTGTGCATAAGCAGATGTGCCAACGCACAGCAGCATCAGCCCGCCCAGCACGTAAAAAAACAGCTGTTTTCGCATCATTCGGTTATCGTTTCGCTCCACGTCGCTTGAATAAGGTCATCAATGGTTTCGTGTAGGGTTCGTGGGTGCCGATCCGGGCGTAGTCGACCCCCGAACGCCTGAACAGGGTATCCAGCTGGTCGTTGCGCGCCAAGGCTGCTGCTTTGAAGGCCGTCCTGACTTTTTTGTCGCCGGTATTCACCCAACGCAGCTGGCCGGATTCGGCATCCTTCACCGGGATCAGCCCCAGATCGGCCAGTTCCTCCTCACGCCGGTCATACAGGCGCAACGCCACCAGGTCGTGCTTCCGATTGGCCGTTTTCAATTCCTTTTCAAAGCCCGTGCCCATGAAATCGGAGATCAGAAAAGCGGTGCACCGCTTCTTGCTAACGCCGGTGAAATAGCGCAGGGCTTCGGCAATGTCTGTACCCGGATGTACCGGCTGGAAATCGATCAGCTCACGGATGATCATCAGGATGTGGCCGCGCCCTTTTTTGGGTGGGATGAATTTTTCCACGCGGTCGCTGAAAAACAGGATGCCTACTTTATCGTTGTTCTGAATGGCGGAAAAAGCGAGGACGGCACACAGTTCAGTAGCCAACTCGCGTTTCTGCTGGTTGGTAGTGCCAAAATTTCCCGAGGCACTCACGTCTACCAGCAGCATCACGGTCATTTCGCGCTCCTCTTCGAATTCCTTCACGTAGGGGTGGTTGAAGCGGGCGGTTACGTTCCAGTCAATGGTGCGGATTTCATCGCCCACCTGGTACTCGCGCACTTCGCTGAATGCCATACCCCGGCCTTTGAAGGCGCTGTGGTATTCACCCGAAAAAATCTGATTGCTGAGTCCGCGCGTACGGATTTCGATTTTGCGTACTTTTTTTATCAGCTCTTTCGTATCCATGGGTTCACGGCACTTCTACGGCATTTAAAATCCCGGTAATGATGGCTTCTGTGGTAACGTTTTCGGCTTCTGCCTCATACGTGAGCCCGATCCGGTGCCGCAACACATCGTGGCACACCGCACGCACATCTTCCGGGATGACATACCCGCGGCGTTTGATAAAGGCGTAGGCTTTTGCGGCCATCGCCAAACTGATGCTGGCCCGGGGCGAAGCACCGAAGCCGATCAGGTTTTGGTAATCGGCCAGGTTATACTGATCGGGAAACCGTGTGGCGAACACAATGTCAATGATATACTGTTCGATTTTCTCATCCATATACACCTCGCGCACTACCTTCCGGGCCTTCAGGATCGTATCGGGGTGAAGGATTTTAGCGGGGGCGGGCATCCCCTGCGGCGCGATGTTGGCCCGCATGATGCGCTTTTCGTCTTCCTTCTTGGGGTAGCCGATCACCAGCTTGAGCATGAAGCGGTCTACCTGCGCTTCAGGCAGCGGGTAAGTTCCTTCTTGCTCAATGGGGTTCTGCGTTGCCAGCACCAAAAAGGGCGCCGGCAACGGGAACGTTTGATCGCCGATGGTGACCTGGCGTTCCTGCATGGCTTCCAGTAGCGCGCTCTGTACCTTGGCGGGCGCGCGGTTGATCTCATCAGCCAGGATGAAATTGGAGAAAACAGGGCCTTTCCGCACGATAAAGGTTTCCTGCTTCTGGTTGTAGATCATCGTACCCAAAAGGTCGGCGGGCAGGAGGTCCGGCGTAAACTGAATGCGGCTGAATCCGGCATCGATCGCTTTCGACAGCGTATTGATAGCCAACGTCTTGGCTAGGCCAGGCACCCCTTCCAGCAGGATGTGCCCATCGGCCAGCAAGCCGATGATCAGCCGTTCTACCATGTAACGCTGCCCCACGATTACTTTGTCCATTTCCAAGAGCAGCAGATCAATAAAAGCGCTCTCTTGCTGTATCCGCTCGTTCAATGCCCGGATATCCGTAGGTAAGCCGGTTTGCGGTGTGTTGATCGTTGTTTCTTCCATTCAGACTGAGTATTTTGGGGTCGAAAATTATAAAATACCCGGTTCCTGTACAATTTTAAACTGTTAAATTGTGTTAAAGTAACTCAGGCGATCAACTTATGGAACGATTGACGGGGCAACCACAATTCATCGCTTAACACCCCAGCGGAATATTACAGATAAATTGCGTTGTACTGTTCAGGCAAAGACCTTGCCGAAACGGCAAAAGGTTTCATTGGCCACGGCGGCTGCATGTTGATGCGTAGAGGGGTCTGCTCCGACACGGTTCAATGCGTCGGTAAATATTGCCCACATGCTGCCTGACTCTTCCCCGTATCCGCAAAAGAAACTGGTTCCCTTGGTCAGCCCGTAGGAAGCAAGCATCTTAACAATATAAGCCCCCCCCATAATGGATCCTTCCAATACGTAAAGCGCGCTCATGGCTTCCAGTGAATTATTTACCTGCGGTGCCTCGGCATGCGGCAACTGCGCCAGGTCTCCCCCCAATGCTTCAATATCTGCCCGTAGATATCTTGAATTCCGGCGTTCGGCATAATCAGGCAGTACATCGGGGGTTATATGGGGAGCTATGGCTTGCTCTACTGCCTGGAAATATGCATAGAACTTTTTAAGTATGCCGGCATAGTCTGCTTCCGAACGGATGGCTTTCAGCGCGCGCACAACTGTGCCTTCCAGCGCCTGGTGCGATGCCTTGGTGGCTTCCTTGATAGATTCGTGTAATTTCAACATGGTACAAAGATGCGTGGATGAACGGTGCAATGGTTGCTGCGTTCCGCTGAATGGTGTATGCGACACGGCATTTTTTTTGGGTTACCGGGTATTCAGATGCTTACTGCCGTCTTCCTGCACAAAATAACGGAACGTAAAATAAGGGGCAGGCCAATTCATGTTGGTAACCGCGGGCGGATTGCCCTGATAAGCATTGATAAGCTGTAGTTTCGCATACTTGCCATCGGGCAACCGTATGGCATAGGTACGGTTGGGCAACGCTTGCATAATGTGGGTATCCAAACTGTACCGAAACCATCCGGGGGCATGTTCCGAATAGGCCCAGCCGATCTTTCCCACCTCGCTTGCATCAAAAACTTCATCGGCGGGTGCTTCGTCAAGCGATTCATACGATTGCTTGCACAAAACGACGGCGCTGTGGCGCGCCCCGCCGCCATAACCGGGGTTGAATTCGTCGAGGGCGTTGTTCACGAAAACCTCCGAATTGTAGGGACCTGTAAAAGCAAGATCCCATTCGCCGTGCGGCAGCCATTGCAGCGAATCCGCGCGGGTTTTTATCCAGATTTGCCGCTGATCGCGCAGGCGGAACAGGAAGATATGAAACGGCCGCTTGGTCTTGCCCTCGGCACCATCGCCCATGGAGGCTTCGGTATCGCCGGGCAGGTCGTAAATGACCGTGCTTTTTCCGTCTTCCAGCGAAGGGCGGGCATCGTCATCCTTCCCGCAGGATGCCATCAACAATAAGGTTGCCAACAGCGGCAGAAGTAGGGTGTTTTTGTGTAGAATCATCTTTGTGCTAATTTTTAAACCACCGATAATTTATGCCCCCCAGTATAACCCGACCGGGTTGCCCCGGCATGTACATGTGGGTGAAATTGCCGATATTATCGGCTACTGCCCGGAGGCTCAATCGGTCTGCTAATAGTTTCTTTTCAACGGTAACGTTAAACAACGTGTGCACGGGCACAAATGCATCATATATGTCTATGAATTGATTGCCATTAATTTCCTGAAAGGGATACCGCCCCCGGATATTCGCCCGTACAGTGAGGTTCAACTGCCAGGGCCGGTACTCATAGTGCAGGCGAAAATTGGCCATGTGCCGCGAACGCCCTTCTATGCCCCAGTAACTACCGGGGGAAACCGGCCTTGACTGCCCCGTTGCCGGGTCGTTGAGCAATTGGTTGTAGGGGAATTTTCCCGCCCGGATGCTGTCAATAACGGCGAGGTCTTTCGAAATCAGGTATTGATAGCCTGCCGATAGTTCCAGACTGGGGGTAAGCTGCCAGCCCGCAGATAGCTCGCCCCCCCAGTTGACGGCGCGGGGCAGGTTGCGATACGTGAATACCTGGCCAACGGTGGTGCCATTGGCAATGGCAACGGTGTTGATCTGGTTGCGGATGTGGTGGTAAAAAGCCAAGGCCTCCAGCCGGACATGCTTGGCAGCCTTCCATCCGAAGCCGAGGTGGGATGACAGGCTGTTTTCTGCCCGGAGGTTACTGGCAGTTAACCCCACCATGTAACTGTTTTTGTAGCTCAGCTCACCGGCTTCATCCATGGTTTGTAACACACCGTATACCTTATCTGTACCAACAACTACATAATTGGCTGTAGGGTTATAGAAAAGTTGGTAGCGCATCTTGTAATCGGGTGCCTTAAACCCCGCGCCGATACCGCCTTTGACGGTAAATGCCGAACTCAACGCATACTGAAGCCCCAGACTGGGACTGGGCTTGCCTTTGTATACCGAAGTATGGTCATACCGCATGCCAAGGGTGGCATGGAGCCGCGATAGCGGGCTCCACTCGGCCTGCAGGAAGCCGAAAACGGTACTGAGTGGTTTTACGCCGGTAAGCGACTGGTCTGCCATGCGTTCGATACTGGCGCCCAACCCGCCGGTGAGCTGAACCCTGCCGGCAAGGGTTTGCGTAAATTGCTGCTCCAGGCGGTGTACCTGCTGGCCAAATGCCTCGGCGCCGACGAGGTTTCCTGCGTTGATCCACGTAGCCCGCACGCGGTTGTGATATTGGGTGAAATAATACCGGCTCATGCTGCGCATTCCACCCGCAAAGCGGTGGTCGTAGCTGAGGCTTCCGTTAAAATCGCGATCCGATTGATGGTCGTTGCTTACCCAACCGCCGGGCCAGACGTTGACCATGGTAGACTGCCGCCGGGCATAGCGCGCTGTAAGCCCAAACGTACCATTTTTACGGATGCGGTAACGGACCCGCCCCTGCATGCTATGGTTTGAATAGGGTGGTACGGTGGTGCCTGCAGACATATAGCCGGCATTGGTATTGTACCCGTCCGTACGGTAATAATTGGCCGAGGCAACTACCGAACCTCGCTGGTGATGGAAAGGGGCTTCGGCTTCCAACGTGCCATCAACGATGTTAAGGCTGCCGTACATCAAGGATGCGTGAGCCTGGGGCGCAATGGTTCCGTGCCGCGTGATGATGTTGATAGCCCCGCCCAGCGCATCGCTGCCATAGAGGCAGGACGAGGCGCCCTTGATAATCTCGATCCGCTCGATATTGGTTACCGAAATGCGGGAAAGATCGAAGTTGCCGCTGTTGCGCCCCATCAGGGGCTGCCCGTCAATCAGTACCATCACATAATCGCTGCTGAATCCCTGTACCTGCACCCCCACCGCGCGCGATCCGCCGGCAATGTCGTTGACAATGGCTACCCCGGTCTGCTCTTTCATCACTTCGTCCAACCGCCGGCTGCCCATCAGTTCGATCTCCCGGCGCGTGATCACAGCAACTGGCATAGCGGCATTTTTTGCCTTGATCAGGTTATCAACGGGCCCCGATTGGCCCGTAACGGTGATCTCATTCAGTTGTTGCTGCCGGGGTTCCAGCAGGAGCAGGACACTGGTATCCTGCTGCGCCAGCAAAAGCGGGAACGCGAGTGGGCGGTGCCCCACGTGGGTAACATCCAACCGGTAGGTACCTTCGTAGCGGACGCCAAACGAAAACCGGCCCTGCTCATCGGTCAGCACGGCGTCTTGATCTGGCCACAAAACAACGGTAGCACCGCTCAATGCGGTGCTATCGCCGGCGAGAACCTGCCCCTGGATGACGTACCTATCCTGTGCCGTGGCCCCAAGGGTAAGGCAAGAAAAAATAAACATCATTGCCGGGCGCAACCTCATTATTCGGCCTGTTCAACCACCAACGGTGTGCGGAATAAACTAAGACTCGCCTGCCCTTCGTTGTAATACACATCGCCACTGTATACGTAAACCAAGCGCACATAAGTACCCACGGGAAAATCTGCCGGAAGCTTTAAGACGATGCCTGCATCTGTGGCCGAGACGATATCCAGGGGTGTCTGTGTAAGGTAGTCTCCCAGGGTAACGCTGGTTATTTTTTGTGCCAACTCTCCGGAAAGCGTAAAGGTTTCTCCGGGTTTCAACATCAGTGCGGCGGCGGGTGCCGTTAAAGCGGGTGTGACAAACGGCATAATTACTTCGACTGAATCAGGCAGGCTTACCGTGCGTACGCCCACACGTAACTGGATTTGGTAAACGCCAAGCGCCGGTGGAGCGACAACCAGTTTAGCCCCCGTATTTTCTACAATGGTAAGCGCTTGTTCCTGCCCCTGGGCATCAATGGCCACCACACGTGCATCTTCTTCGTGGGTTTTGTAATAGTCGCCTTCCAGCGTAACCTGCTTATCGTTTACCCAAAACTTGTTACCATTGGCACTAAGGATGTTTTTCGTAGCCGAGATATAAGGATAGGGTTGGTTGATGATAAACTTGACATGATAAACCCGCTCTGCCCCATTCTGTGCCTGCACGCGGTAGGTGACGGGTTTGTTAAATGCAATACCCGCTCCACTGGCAGGAACGGCCGTGGCAGTTTCATGCAGCGTATATTCGGGCCAGATACTATCCGGAAGCGCCTGTAAGGGCGGCCAGTAAATATACACCGTATCGCCATGGATGGGTGCCTGCTGGATGTCGCCCTGACTATCCTCGAAACGGAAGGTATTCAGTTCATTCCGATCGTACAGCGCATCTTCCTTCTTGCATGCATTGAATGCCGTGAGAAGAAATGCGATGGTTAGGCTATGTTTGAATGTTTCGTTCATGGTTAATGGGATTACATTTACTCGATTACTTCAAATACAATCTGGGATTTAAGCGGCAGGCTTTCGAACTCGACAAACGTATCGTAATTGATGCCAAGTGGCATGTTTTCCGGTATCCGGATGGTGAGCTTGTCGTAACTCCAGGAAATCACCTCCAGATCTACCTCCTGCCCGTCGATGCGGGTAAATACGCGCTGGGGCTCTATAAGCGAATTAAGGCTTACCACGGCGGTATATTCAGCACCGGCTTTGGTTTGATGGGGTTCAATGGTAGGGTTGTCAAAACCGGGCTGCCCCTGAGTGGCTTCAAACCAGGTCTCGGAGGTTGCCGTTTGCCCCTTGAATTCAGCGACCACACGATAGTTTTCACCCACGGTCATAGACTGCGGAAAGAAGTAGCCGGACACCCGGTACGTGTTGTCACCATTGGCTTTAATAGACATTGAATTCTCGTGAAGTATCCGTAACGGCGTTTTGTTGTTTTCCTCGTCGATGACATACAGGCGGATGTCTTTCGGATCGCGTGTGTTAAAATTGCCAACTACATCGCAGGCGTTGCCCACAATCGTAGAACCTGCATACGCCCGCTCCACCCACAGCGGCTTGGAAATCTGTATATCAATATGCAACGTATACGTGCGGGTACTTTTATCGGCGCCGATTACCGTATATCGATAGCCTTCCTCATCGATATCAACCGGCAGATTTTCGCCTTCAAGCGTTGCGCCCTCGCTTAGCTCGATGACGGGATCTAGTACGGGGAAGTCAAAGTAAAAGGGAATGCTTAGTGTGAGGGTATTGTCGTCGTTGTTGATGGCTGCATACAGATACCCCTCTGCCGTTTCAACAGCAAAAGATAGTATTTTGTTAGTCGGTTCTGCCGGCAAAGGTGTTTCTTTGGTACACGAAACAACCGTAAGCAGCAACATGCCCAGCACCGCACACAGCGATGTTCCTGTCTTATTGTAATGCTTGTTCATGGTATGTTAGTCTCTTATTTCAAACCGGGTACTGCCTTTCGGCACCAATACATATTCGAAGGTGAAGTAAATGAACGGAGAGTCTATAAACCACTGGTCTTTGGAAAACAGGTCTTTGTAACAACTGATCATTTTTATTTTCGCATAATCACCCGTGGCCGTGCGCACAATCAACGTACGGGGCGGAATGACTTTGCCGCTTTTCAACGTAAGTGGTTCAGAAAGTGCATAAGCCACATGATGCTTTTCAGGCCTGCCATCGCTGACAATCGATCCGTTGAAATCATATAAAAACCAACCTACCTTATCGCCATAATCGCCGTTTGCGTCAGACCCGATAACGTCCACGTCGGTTTTGAAGGCGCTGTCTTCGGGTATATCAACCACTTCGTCAAACGCCTTCTCGACGATGGCGATACCACCTACGCCTGGCCCCATAAAGCCGTGATTGGTGGCATTCTGACCATTATTACCCGAGAGATAGCAATTGAACATACCGCCGAAAGAAATGTCCCACCGTTTGGTTTTGGCATATTTTTCATCGACGGTTTCTTTGAGACCGAAGTTAAAAAATACGGGGGGGCGGCTGTCTAGGCTTGCACTGTTGTCTTCGCTGCCGGTTGGCATGTTTTCTATCCGCTGCAGCTTGTAATACGTGTTCTCGTGGGTCGTTTCTTCCGGATCTTCCGGCAGCACGGGTTCGTCTTTCGTACATGCCGTAAATACCGACACAGCAACGGTGCAGCAGGCAACTAGTACGGCCGGCCAACCGGCCCGGAACGCGCGTTTTCGATATACCATAGTCATAGCGTCTTTATTTTTAATTATTCTAAATAATGGCGCAAAGGAAACAAATGTTGGTGAATTTGCAGCTATAAAATCCGGCAAATCGTGTATGTAAAACGCTTAAGCCATTTCAGGAAAATCCATTAATTGATTAACAGGCAAACACATACGCCGATAAAATGAAAAGTACTGACAAAAAACGAATTTGTGTTTAGACTAATTATTGATTTGTTTTGCAGCGTGAAATGGATACTATTTGTTGTGTTATTCGGCTGGGCGGCACTTATGCGGGTGGATGCAGCGCCCAAAAGGATTGTGACATTGAGCAGTGCACTAACGGAAACGGTCTTTGCGCTCGGCTTCGGGCATGCTGTTGTTGCAACGGACGTGACCAGCTTATCTCCGGAGGCCGCGGCGCGTTTACCACGCGTTAGCGTGAACCGGGCCGTATCTGCCGAGGGAATCATGGCTTTCCGGCCAGACTTGGTGCTTGCCCCGGAGGGGGATGTACCCCCGGCGGTGGTACAGCACCTCCGCACCGCAGGGATTGCCTTCGTGCCGTTAAGACAACAATATACCGCCAAGGGCGCACTTACGTTTATCCGGCAGGTAGCCCGTGCGCTGGGAGAGCCCGCAGCGGGAGAGCGAGCCGCAGCGGCCATGAACGAACGCTTGCAGCAGGCGCTGCAGGTAGTGGCTGCTTCTGCATGGTCAAAACCACCTACGGTGCTGTTTATCTATGCCCGGGGTACGGGGGCGCTCAGTGTCGCCGGAAAAGGCAGCAGCATTGACGCCATCATCTCCTTGGCAGGAGGACGTAATGCCGTGCAAGAGTTTGCCGATTTTAAGCCTTACTCGACAGAGGCATTGGTAAAGGCCAACCCGGATATCATTATGATGTTTGACTTCGGGGTATCTAACCTTGGCGGCGAAAAGGCAATTTACCAACTGCCCGGCGTACGGATTACCCGCGCCGGCAAAGCCCGCCGCATCATCCAGGTAGACGGGCCGCTGATGGTGAACTTCAGTACCCGTTTGCCGGAGGCAATACAGGTGCTGAATGGACTTATTAGACAGAAAATGACTGGAACATAAACCGAGCGGCAATGGCGTTGCGACAAAAACTGATATGGATAATACTTGCAGCGGCAGTGGTATTGGCAGGGGCTGCTGCACTTGGCCTCGGTGCGTTCTCAATCCCACTGGGGGATGTACTGGCCCTATTGGCACAACGCCTCGGCTGGAAATCCGGAATAGCTCCGGATGCATTGTATTACGACGTGCTCTTTGTGGTCCGCATGCCCCGCGTACTCCTCGGCTTGCTGGTGGGCGCGGCGCTGGGTATTTCAGGTGCAGCGATCCAAGGCATATTCAGGAATCCACTCGCCGAACCGGGATTGATCGGAATCTCGGCAGGGGCTTCTCTGTTTGCGGTCTTGATTATTGCACTGGAAACCTTGGTATTTGTGGGCTTGGCACAGTGGCTGGGCCACTACCTGCTGGCCATCGGCGCATTCATAGGGGCAACCGCGACGGCAGCTGCCGTGTACGTGTTGGCTACGAAAAATGGCAGGCCAAATGTACAGACGATGCTGCTGGCGGGTATAGCTATTAACGCACTTGCAGGCGCACTGACTGGATTGCTCACCTACCTCGCTACGGAACAGCAGCTCCGCAGCATTACCTTCTGGATGCTGGGCAGCCTGGGAGGCGCCACTTGGGAAAACGTATCGGCAATACTCCCATTTATCCTGGTGCCGCTTCTGGCGCTGCCTTTTTTTAGCAAAGCACTGAATGCGTTTGCGCTTGGCGAAATGCAGGCAGACTTACTCGGCATCCGCACAGACCGGGTAAAAAAATGGGTGATCGTACTATCCACGCTCGCCGTTGGCTCGGCCGTTGCGGTTTCGGGTGTAATCGGATTTGTGGGGTTGCTGGTGCCTCACACCGTGCGGTTGCTGGGAGGCGCTGACCATCGCTATGTGCTCATAGGGTCGGCCCTAATGGGTGCGCTCACGCTTACGCTCGCCGATGCAATTGCCCGGGTATTGGTGGCGCCCATTGAACTGCCCATCGGCGTAATCACAGCCCTGCTGGGAACACCGGTTTTCCTTTACATACTTATCAAAGACCGATAATTTTTCCATTATGCTACTTCTAGACCAGGTATCGTTCGAAATCAATGGGCGCAAACTTATCCGCGATATAAACCTGCAGGTACGCAAAGGCGAGGTGCTGGCCCTGCTGGGAGCCAATGGCGCGGGCAAATCTACTTTAATGCACCTGATAAGTGGCAACGAAACGCCCACATCAGGGGTGATCTCATTGTTTGGCAAACGGCTGAAAGATTACGATAAACGGTCGCTGGCCAAACAACGGGCCATGCTCACGCAGTCTCTGCCGATATCGATGGCCTTCTCGGCAAGGGAACTGGTAATTATGGGCCGATATCCGCACTTCCGTTCAACTCCCTCAAACCACGATTGGGAAGTGGTTGACGAGGCAATGGCCATTTGCGGTGTAATGGATTTCGCGGAGAGACCCTACCTGGCGCTTTCGGGCGGAGAACAACAACGTGTGCAACTGGCCCGCGTGCTGGCACAGCTGTGGGACAACCCGGACAGCCTGCTGCTGTTGGATGAACCGATCTCAGCCCTCGATGTGCAATACCAACAACGGGTACTGAGCATTGCCAAGGCTCTGTCACGAAAAGGATTTATGGTCATCCTAGTGCTGCACGACCTGAACTTCGCCGCACGCTATGCCGACCGGCTCGTCATGCTCAAGAACGGCAGGAAATGGCTTGAAGGAAATCCGCAGGAGGTACTGAATGCGAAAGATATTTACAGCGTATTCTCGGTAGAGGCTCAAGTGGCAACAGATGTGCGGTCGCTCAGACCGATGGTGTTACTGGATGAGCTGAGAATGGATGCCTCGCTGTTTAACTCGAAAATTGCGGCGCAGGAAGACCAGGTAGGGCTAACAGATCGTTACAACCGGCTTGTCAATCAGCATCCGGCGTGGGAACTCCGCGATATCGCAGCGGCGTTGGGTATAGACGAAGTAACCGCCCTGTCCCTTGATAGCGGCAACCGAATCGTGTGGTTAAGAAACCCAGCAGAGGGCGGATGGATTAAAACCCTACCCCTGCAACGAATGCGCGTACGTACACGCAATGCGTGGTGCGCACTTGTAACAGACGGACGAGCCGAATGGATCGGCAACGTGGCAGGCTCCTTACGCGCAATTGCCCTAGCCAACGATACCGAACAGCTGATTGCCTTTGTTGACAATGCCGGATGCATTGTACGCGAAGTGCACTTCTCGGCCGAAGACATCCGTCTGTTTAACGCACTGGTAACCGATCAGCAAACAACGGTGCCTCCCGGAAAAATGAAAAGGAATACCCCACCCCCGCAAGCGAATGCCCTCACGCCGGATCTTACGCCGCTGAAACATCGCCTCATTCAGGCGGCCGACCGCGGGGAGATGCTTGAAATTTCCTTGTTTGCCGGAACGATTGGGCATCGCTACGAGGGACACGCGACAAACTTAGTAGACCAAGGGCTGCGGTATATGATTAAAGACCGGGGCTGCCTGCTGACGGTCAATTTGTCAAGGCTTAACGCCGCCCAGCTAAAGGAAGAGCGCGATGAAAATCGTAAAACACAGCATTTCGAACTGTCAGACCGAAATAAAGAAAGCCGTCTGCATCTTGTGGTGGGAATAACGATTAATGAAAAAATTATTTAGAATTACTATAAATAACATTGGTTTTTTAGGTGATTCCAGTAAATTAGCCCAACATTAACGACTACATGCAGGCGCAATGGTGATCAAAAGCAAAATTAAGGAACTAAACGAGTGGCTATTCATCGAAGAGATTCCGGATGGTTATTCGCCTAATAAACCGTTGGTTGAAGCATCTACGGAAATACGGCGGGCACCAATAACCATGGATAATTTTCAACTGTCTACAAGCGGGTTGTTCATTTTGCATACCACCATGTGCGTAGATGCGCCGGTGCATATCCACATTGAAGTGGAGGGTGAGGCCATAACCAGTCAGTTTGTCTTCTTCAAAACACCCGATTGTAAGTTGCCTTATGGCATGAGCCGGCATAACATTCGCTATATTCCTGCGCTTACATCGGCTCACGAGGTGAAAGACGGGGTGGAATACCGTTACTTTATTGCGGTCATTTCAAAAGAGTACTACCTGAGTCTTATAAAAAGAGACTCGCTGTTGCACCGCCATTTTGTTGAAAAAATCGAAGAAGGCCACTACGCCTCATTTGCCGAGGAAGACCTGATGGCTACCTATGAAATGCAGCATGCCATTGGCGAACTTATTGAATCCAAAAAAACGGGCGAACTGCGAAGGCTACATACGGAATCACGCATTGTGGAGCTGCTTATGTACCAGTTTGAGCAATACAATGAACATCAGGCGGGAATTTCGCACACACTGAACGAGGAAGATATACGCCGCCTAGAAATGGCCCGCCAGATTTTGGAAAACCGCATTGCCAACCCGCCCACCCAACGTGAACTGGCTATGGAGGTGATGATGAGCGAAAGTAAACTGCGGAAGGATTTCAAAACGTATTTTTCGGTAACTATACACGATTACCTTACTCGTATACGCATGGACAAAGCACGTATCTATTTACTGGAGGACCGCCTGTCCGTATATGAGGTAGCGCTGCTTACTGGGTACGGCCACCAAAATAACTTCAGCAGTGCGTTCAAGAAATATTACGGCGTTTCTCCCGGCGAACTGAGGTTGTGAAAATAGCCGCTGGCTATTTTCACAACCTCAATATTTTACGCTATTGGCTGGCGATAACGTCAACAATCGTACCTTCACGGGGCAATCAAATGTCTGTACGCGCTAATAAAAAGTCTTCAGGTACTGCTCCGTTTGCTCCGGCTTGTAGTGCATACGGATACGCCAGATCAGTTCCTGCGGATTGATAACCTCAAATTCGTCTCCCAGGTGATTTTTCATCAGTTTAGCGGCAGATGCCCCATTCAAATCCCCGTCGGTATTTTCGCCGGTCAGGTCGGTACGGTTACCTGTATCCCGGAATTTACTCCATGCGTGCACACTGATTAGGGAAAAATCGTTGTCGGCTTCCTGTGTCAACTGCTGCGCAATGTAGGCAGGGGTGCCTTCCCGTTCGTTATTATAAGAGCCGAAGTTCCACAGCGAGTAACGCGCCGTAACCACCGGAATTTCAAAACCGGCGCTGTTCTTTAGCCAAATTATTTCCCCGGCTCCGCCCGCGTAAGGCGAATATTGAAGTGCCACGATGCCTTCAAGCTGGTCGTTGGCATCAATAAACGCCTGGTAACCGGCCATCGCATCGGCAGAGGTTACATCTTTGGCCATCAGACCGAGTAGCTTGACACGGTGCTGGCGCATGCTGTTGGCCACGCGGTCGGCAAGTTTGGCAAGCAACTCCGAACGGTTGCCTTCACGCCCGTAATTATCCGCATACTGGTAGCCCCCACCCAATGCCTCAATCAGTGTGGCATCACGGTGCTGAGATCCGATGATGTGATTAAACTGTGCAGGTGCCATCTGATTGAGGTTAGACACCGGTATGCCAAATCCCATTTTCATTTCAGCTACATCGCCGTTCTCATAAAACCCGCCTACAAAATCATTCATCATCCACTGGATATTGTCGCCATCCGACAGGTAAAACGAAACGAATTTTTTGTTTTTCTCCCAATCGATAAACTGTGGATTTACCACCTTGGCCAAAACCGGCTGCTGACGCTCGCGGTATGCGAGGGAGGTAAGCGGCAGGTTGTAGCTCCAGTCATTGGGTACCCAAACGTGTCCCGTGATGGACGCTCTATTGACAAAAACCTCCTCATCTACCCCCTGCTCCCACCCATAAATCGGGGCGCCGGGCTCCAGCCACTTCAAGATCTCTTCAAAAAGAGGGAGGTTCTGCCCGGCACCGGGGTTGTTATACTCCTTATTGATATTGACCACGAATAGGTTATGCATGATCGCGAAATCGCGCAGCTCGCCCGTCTGCACGGGCATCACCACGAGCGCTTTGTTGCTTACCTGCCCTTTAAACTCCTGCCAGGCGTCTGCGGTGGTTTTCGTGCGGGCATCGTACACCATGGCATAACCTGCATTGTCGTAATTGGCGCGGTCCCGCACGTCCACGATGATGCCGTTATGGACGGATGCCGCCACGGAGGCGACAATACCGCTTTCGGGATTATTCGTCACATCGGTAAGGACGTAGCCATCAAAAAGATCTTTGAGCTGTAAGGCAATACCGTCTGACGGTCCGTAGCTATTGCGTGCCAGTTCAATACCACTTTGCATACCCTGCTCACTGATCCCGAGGTCACTCAGGGCTTGCTTGGAGAGGCTATAGGACGAACGCCCGGCATGGTCATGCAGCCACACACCCACCTCGCTGCGGCCCTGCTGTACAGCACGGTTAGCCAACCCGGCGAGCGACTGGCAGAGCAGGTGGTACTGCAACCCTCGGATTTCTTCCGTCTCGCCGATGTTGTTCCGGCTGCCCACGTTGAGTACCTCCACGCAGTTCCAGTAACGTTTGGGCTTTACGGTCATCTCCGGCAGATTGTATTGCCCGTTATCTCCAATGGGGTCAACTAATTCTTCATATAAGCCAGGGAGCTGTTCATCCAGTCCTTGGTTGATTTTTGGTGAATTGTACTTGCTGCAGCCTGCAACATTGACGCAGGCCACTAATAAGAGGGTCTTGAAAAACATAGTTTTTGTTGTCATGATCATACGCGTTAATATCCCTGATTCTGCTCCAGTCCGTTGGTCTTGTTGATCTCGTCCTGCGGGATGGGGCGCAGTAAGTGATTTTCATTGATGTTGTCATACTTCTGAACGAAGATATTTTTTGCCTTGGCCCGCTCAATGAGTTTACCGGTGCGTTTGAGGTCAAACCAACGGTCGTGCTCGCCCAGTAATTCGCGTGCACGCTCATCCAGCAGGTAGTCCAAATCCACTGTACTTACCTTCAGATGGTCCTCAAAGGCAGCTTGGTCTATCGCTGCCCGCTCGCGCAGTGCGTTGACACGCTCGGTTGCCTGGGCAACTTGCCCCGCACCCAAGTAAGCTTCGGCTGCAAGGAGATAGGCATCACTCAACCGGAAAATCACGTCTTCACGTGTGCCGGCGGCTCCCCAATCCATTTTGGTATCCTGGAACTTGCGGATGATGGGCATGCGGTCAATCGCAAGGCTCAGTACCGGAAGCGCCGTGGATTGCGGATACCAATTATAGTCATCTCCGTTACGGTAGGGGTAATAGTACACCGCCCCCTCGTCTTCGCCCGATTGGTCGTCCCAACGTGGGAAATAGATTCCCAATGAACCATAATCTGCGTGGGAAGGGTTATTGATGTAGAAGTGTCTTTTGAAGGTGGCGTCATAGCGCGTATCCAGCTCGGAATCCGTAAAGTATTCATGCACGCTGGGGATGATCCAGTACCCCCTGTTCATCGCAGAGTAATCCGATTGGACGCGGGTAAACATGGCCGGCTCAAGCGCAACGACATTGAACCCAAACAGCGCCTGCTGTGGGTTTCCGCCTCCTTGAAAATTTCGGTCAGAGCCATACTGTATGGCCCAGATAACCTCACTGTTGTGCTGATTGCTTTCATCGTAGACAGAAGCATAACTGGACAGCAGGCGATAATCGCCCTGCTCACGGATGCTGTCAAACAGCGCAGCCGCTTTCGTGAAATCTGTGACATTACCGAAAGGTTTGTATGCCCGGGTGAGGTATAGCTTTCCCAACAGGAATGTCACGGCTGCATCGTTCACTTCTCCGGCCGTTCCGTTACCGAATGCCAATACACCGCGAACGCGTTCCAGATCTTCAATGAGATACGCGTAGATGGTCTCTTCAGGTGTACGGCTCACCTCGTAAAGCACCTCACGCTGCTCTTCGGTGTAGAAAGGCACAGGGCCGAACGTCTCCACCAGGTAGTAGTAAGCCAGCGCCCGGAAAAAGGTACCCCGGGCATTCATGCTTGCGTAATCAGTACCGGCAATTTCAGGGGTGCATCGCGCAAGCAGGATGTTGCTCTCCTGGACAATCTTATAGAGGTTGTTCCAGTATCCGCTCACTACAGGCGCCGTTGAATTGAATGTTTGGTCGTAACCATTAAACATCCGTTCGGTTTCGCTTTCCGTAATGGCCATGTACAGGTCGGTTCCGTAGTACTGCAATTCGCCGGTATTGAAAACATTCCTGAACTTGGTGTACAGGTCGACAATCAATTTTTGTTGTCCATCCTTGGTTTCGTAAAAATCATCCGTAACCACAGATGGTGTGTCTGCATCCAGGTAAGAAGAACATCCCGAATGCAGCAGACCCAATGCAAAACAGAGGGTTAGGAAGGTGAGTGTTTTGATATATTTGTTCATCGCGGAATCAGAATGTAAAGTTAACGCCCAGATTAAAACTCATTGGAAACAGGGAAAGCTGCGTGTATACGTTCTCTCCGATGGTTTCCGGATCAGGTCCCTTGTAATCGGTAAACGTAAAGGGGTTTAGTGCCGTGGCAAATACCCGGGCACCTCTGCCGCCAATGCGCGTCAGGATATGCTGCGGCAGCGTATAACCCAGGGTCACGTTCTGGATTTTGACAAACGTGCCGGGCACTTTGGCAAGCACCTGTGTGTGGTACGATTGCGCACCAATCTGCGGGTATTCATTACTGCGGTTTTCCGGAGTCCAATAATTGACATCCAGCTTATTCCAATGCTCGTTATCCCACGCAGTAAACATGTAGGTGAAATCGTCGTTATACAAGCCACCGATGCGGCCGTAAACAAAAACCGAGAGATCCCAGTTGCGGTAGCTAAAACTGTTGGTCAAACCGAAAGTCCAACTGGGCGAGGGTGTTCCCAGCACTAGATAGTCTCGCTCATCAAGTACACCATCGTCGTTCTGGTCTTTCACCTTGATATGCCCGGGCGATTGCCCATAGCGCCGGGCTTCATCAATTTCCTCCTCCTGCCAGATGCCCAGGGATTCAAAATCGTAAATAACCCGGATGGGCTGCCCGATGAACCAACGGTTTGCCAAGTCATCGGCCCCGGTGCCGTAGAGTTCTTTGATACGGTTACGATTGAGGCTGAATACCGCATTTGTTTTCCACTGGAATCGTTCACGGGAAATGTTGGTGCTGTTCAGCCCGAACTCAACACCCCGGTTGCCGGTACTGCCGATGTTGCGCAGGATGGACGTATAACCGTTAAGACCGGCCACCGCCTGACGGAAAATCAGGTCGTCGGTTGTACGGTCGTAAACCTCTACCGTACCCGAAAAGCGGTTGTTCCACACTGCAAAATCAAGACCGGCATTCCATTCAGAAGTCATCTCCCAACGCAGGTCGGGGTTCCCTTTCGAGCCTCCCAGCCCATATCCATTCGTTCCCGTCCCGCCAATGGGGTATTTGGAGAGATCCAGGCGGCTGAACACCACGTCGTAATCAATGTTATTATTGCCGCTTTTGCCCCAGCTAAGACGGAGTTTCAAATCATTGAAAAGGCTGCCGCGCATAAACGTTTCTTCCGAAAGTCGCCAGGCCACCGCTGCCGACGGCATAAACCCCCACCGGTTGCCCCGGGCTAAGCGGGAGGAACCGTCTGCCCGGCCGGTAAGCGTAACAAGGTATTTATCCTGAAAGCTATAGTTTAAACGCCCCATGTATGACAGCATACTGGATTCCCAGTAATAGCTGCTTACGTCGGTAATTTCTTCCGCCGATTCGATGGCATGCCAATCGGAGTCAAAGGGCATGCCGATGCCGCGCATCTGAGACCCTTGGTGTGTCTCTTGTTGCATGCTGAAAAGGCCGATGAAATTCAGGTGATGCCGATCGCCGAACCACTTATCGTACGTAGCGGTGTTATCCCATACATAATTGGTGTTTTTGCTTTCTCTTCGGAAGGCATCCGGCGCATTCACGCCCTGTTTGCCCTGCGTGTAGGTGCCGATCCATTCGCCGTACAGGTCGTTGTCCAGCTGCATGGCTAACTGTGATTTGAGGGTCAATCCTTCAATAAGCTTATATGACGCAAACCCCGCCATGTTTACATAGGTAGCATCCGTGATTTTTCGGTTGTTCTCAATCTGCACGAAGGGATTTATTTTACTGGACGTAGGCTGGACTTCAAAGGCATAGTTACCTTCGTAGTCGTACGGGCTGGCTACCGGCGGGATAAAGTATGCGTTGAGCAACGCATCATCCGCACCGTGGTTCGTTTTATTGAGCGACAGGTAGCTGTTCATGCCAACTTTGAAGCGATCGGATGCACGGTGCTCCAACCCCAGGCTAAAGGTATAACGCCTGAAATTCTCATTACCCACCATGCCGTCATCATCGTTAAACCCGAGGCCGAAGGCATAACTGCTTTTTTCGGTGCTGCCGTTTGCATTGACGTGGTGCTGGTGGCTCATCGAAGGCCCCGAAACCTCACGGAGCCAATCGTAATACTCGCCGTATTTTATCCGTCGCTTTTCGTCATCGGTCAGGAAATCGGTCCTTCCCAGTGAGCTTTCGCCGTACTTGGCCCGCCAAAGTGCAATTTTGTAATCGACATATTCCAGCCCATTTCCCAGGTTTCCGATCATGTCCGGGATGCGGGTGGGCGTTTTAAGGGATAGATTCCCGCTATACTCCACCTGAAAACCGGGCGCGCGGTTAGCCGCTTTGGTGGTGATAATCACCACACCATTGGCGCCCCGGGAACCGTAGATTGCCGATGAGGAGGCGTCTTTGAGAATATCGATTGTCTCAATATCGGCGGCGTTCAGGTGCCGCATACCGGAGTACGACGGAATGCCGTCAATTACGTAAAGGGGCTCGTTGGAGAAGTTGAAGGAGTTGGTTCCCCGGATCTGGATACTCATATCGGTA
>Ga0182741_1000877_pt1 | contig 42448 bp, 37 predicted proteins | sample eDN5th37CBELigOP_FD_128874 | JGI IMG/M metagenome (GOLD analysis project Ga0182741, IMG submission 128874) | Enriched Organic Plus compost microbial communities from Emeryville, California, USA - eDNA 5th pass 37_C BE-Lig OP (version 2) (version 2) ... | reverse complement strand
GGACCTCGTTGGCGCTCCCAACGGCGTGATCCTGGCAGCTGACCTCATCCGTGGGATCAAGGATGATCGGACGCGCGGATCTGCATTCCGCCGACTTGCCGAAGCACAAATGGCGCTCCTGTCCGGGTCTGCGGAAGAGAAGGCTGCTGAAGTTGCCGACAGCTTGGAGAATCTTCCTGCGGAGCGAGCGGAGGAGAATGAACTGGGGCGGGAGCGGAGGACGCGGCGTGGTCTCACTCTCGCTGTGGTGGAAAATGAAGCGAGCACCACCTCTCGTCCACCGCTGCCGCAGAGTTTCGCAACCGCGTCCGATATCCGCGCTGCTGTCCCATGGCCCTCAGGTGGCGCGGCCGGCGTAACATTCGCCAACTACAATTTGTACATCTCCAAGTTTCTGGACGAGGGCCCTACTGGCGATACGCGCATCGAGCAGGCCATTCGCTACCAGGGACTCACGGTTCCTCGCGTGATCATCGTCCAATCAGGCATCGCGACGCTCGGCATGATCGCCCGCCAGCTTCAGGGGACACAGGATCAGGATCTGATCGCCATTGACGGAGATGCCGTCACCTTGCGCGCCCCTGTCTTCGTTGCGCCAGGCGCTAGCCTCATCCTTTCGCGGATGGATGTGCCGACCTATCGCTTCAGCGCCGACGCAGGAGCTTTCATCGCGAACGCAGGTGAACTCCATGTGATCGATGCGGATATCGTCGGATATGATGAGACTGCGCAGCGGCCCGCGTGGTCCGACAAAGATAAGACCCACAAGTTCCGCCCATTCCTCTTGAGCTGGGGGGGCGGGCGTATGAACGTTGCAGGTTCGGTTTTGACAGCTCTCGGTTACGAGAACTCCAAGTCGTTCGGACTCTCCTACTCGTCCGGGCCCATCCGCGTGACGGAGTTGCGCGATCAGGCCCGCGCCATGGGTTATGTCGTCGACAACGTGTTCCGGAATTCACATTTCGGCTTCTATTCATATGAAGCCGGGGGCATCCACATTATCGGAAACGAGTATGTCGACAACGTCATCTATGGACTCGACCCCCATGACAGGACGCGCGGTCTGACGATTGCGCTGAACACGACATACGGAACCAAGGTCAAACATGGTATCATCATATCGCGCGAGGTCGACGAGAGCATCATTGCTGGAAATCTGACATTCGACAATGCAGGATCCGGCATCATGCTGGACCGCGACAGCGCCAGCACGATCATCCATGCCAATTCGTCGTTCAACAATGCGCAGGATGGAATAACGCTTTTCGAGAGCTCCTGCAACCTGATGACGAACAACAGCCTCGTTGCCAACCGGCGCGACGGCATCAAAGTTCGCAACAGCTTCGACATCGCTGTCTATGGAAACCGGATCGAAGCCAACAGCGGCGCAGGCGTGAACGCCTATATCGCCAATCTGCTCGAGACGAAAAGCGGCGAAACCCGCGACTTCAAGCTCGATCCATATGATGCCGTAACGACCATCTCTCTCCGCCGCAACCGGATTTCCGAGAACGGCGTCGGCATCAACTCTCAGGGAGCATCCGGACTGGCGATGTTCTCCAATACATTCGTGAAGCAGTCGCGCCGCCTATTCGGCGGAGACTTGCGCGGCCTGGAGGGTCTTCTGCTTCAATCCTCTTCGAAAGCCAACACGCTGATCGCCAGCACTTGTCGTCCCGTTAGACCGACTGTCGAGTGTCACCTGCGGGAGCGCGGATATTTCGAGGGCGTGGTCGATCTCCGCATCTTCGATTCGAATGGGAAGTCCGACTGCACGGCCGTCGATGGAAGCGTGCAGCATCAGGCCTTCTCCAATACCTCTCAGGGGACCTAGAGGCAGGTATGAAGAGCATTATCGCACTCCTGATCCTGAATCTCCTGGCTGGTGGCCAGGCTCTCGCACAGGCGAAGCCAGCCGGCCTGTTCGATGTGGAGCAGCGGCGCGCTGCGCTGGCCCAGCCGGCTCTCGCCAATATCCGCGCCGCCTGCCTTGCGATACCACGGGATCCGTCCTGGAGCTCCCTGCAGCCCATTCGCGGCCTCAAGACGACGGAAGGTTACGGGACGGATGGAACCGCCAACGACTATGCCTGGGCGGTGATGGTGCTCACGGGCCGCGCTCTTGCTGGAGACGCCTCGTCAGAGGGGGCCCTGCGCGATTTCCTCGTCACCTGGGCTCGGGCCGGCGCTTTCACGGAGACCGAGCTGGAGAGCGACGCCTACTATGCCCTGAAGCGTGTCCTGCTGCCGACCGTTTTCGCGTTTTCGGTCATTCAAGGCGGTCTCGATGACGAGCAACGGAAGACCATTGCAGGGTGGCTCGACCCGCTCGTTCGCAAGATCGACCACATCTTCGACGGCTCGGTCGACCGCAACAACCACCGTTATCTCACGGACAGCGTTCTGATGGCATGGGGCGCGGTGACGGGCGATCGAGCACTGTACGAGAAGGGCATCAACCGTTATCGCACGATTCTCTCGGAAGCCCGGGCGGACGGAAGCCTGCCACTCGAGACGCGGCGTGGCTCCCGGGCTCTATGGTATATGCGCCAGTCGCTCGCGAGCATGACGGTCATGGCCGAGATTGCCGCGACGCAGGGTTCCGATCTCTACGGCATGAACGAAGGCGGAGTTTCGTTCGATCGGGTTCTTTCCTACACGCTCAATGGCATTGTCGAGCCACGCATCGTGCTGGCTTATGCCTCGGAGAATTACATTCCGGGCGAAGAATCCGACTTCCGCAAGACCGACCTGGGGTTTCTCTCCAAGCGCAACCATGGCCGTCACTACATGGCCTGGGCTGAGGCGGTCGTTGCACGCGACCGGTCCGGACTCGCGACGCGACGCCTCAAGGCCCTCCTCACACGAAGCCTCAGGAGCGCAAGACCGCTCATCGATGAGTTCGCCGGCGGAAACGCCACCTGCTTCTGGGGGCGTGGATGATGAAGCGCGTTAAACTTGCTCTGCTGACGGCCACGGCCTTTCTGCTCATACCGCATGCGTCGGCGCAAAGTTCCTCCGATGCGGAAATGCGTGATCGGTTCCGCACAATCACGCGGAACATCGAGCAGCTTCGCGCGCGTCAGGATCAGGGGGCCTTCGTCGAACAGGCCAAGATCCTGCTGGAAGGGCTGCCGATTAGCGAAACAAACCCGCTGCGACGGGCGCAACCTGAGGAGGCCGAGCGGCTTCTCGAGCGTGCCCTGACGACGCTTGGGCCGCACTGGCCCGAGGCTGCCGTCCGCCGTGCCAAACTTCTGCTTGGCAAGAACGATCAGCCTTCCAGCGAACGCGCCGCCGATCTTCTGCGCCGTGCCGCAGCCATGCAGAGCCGCGAAGCCGCCTACCTGCTGGCAGGCTTGATGGAGGAGGGGCGGGGAGTCCCACGTGACCTGGCGGCGGCCAGGGCGCTGTATCAGGTGGCGCTGCGCCTCGGGCATGGCTCATCCGGCCTTGCCCTCGCCAGACTCGAGAGCGATGCGTCAAAGGTGAACGTATACGCCACCCAGGGATTGCGGCTTCTGTTCCAGGAAGCCCGGCAGGGATCCGCAAGTGCCGCAAACACTCTGGCGGATCATTACCGCGCAACGAGCGACAACTCGCCGGAACGTCTGAGCGTCGCTCTCGAATGGTACAAGCGGGCCTCCGATCTTGGAGACAGCGGCGCATCCCTGAGCCTCGGACGCATGAGGCTCGACCCGAAATCGCCTCTGTATCAGCCTGGGGAGGCACGAGCCTTCATTCAGAAGGCTGCCGATGGGGGCCTCGTCGAAGCAGCACTCATCCTGGCAGAGGATCCCTACAATGGAGGAGTGCTCGGAATCTCTGTCGCTGAAGCCGAACTCTGGCTGAAGCGTGCCATCGAGACCAAGGCACCGCGCGCCCTGTTGCTGGGCGCTGAGATCCGCAACCATATGGGAGCCCAAGGCCAGGAGGACGCCAAGACGCTTCTCCGGGAGGCATTGAAGCATGTCGATGACGATCCGGGCGTTCTCGTGGCTTTGGGGCGGCACCTGCGCAACGGCGACCTGATCGAGCGCGACCTGCCGCTCGCCTTGTCCTTGTTCGACAAGGCTGCGTCTCAGAACAATGCCGCTGCAGCCTACGAGTATGGACGCACCGTTCTCGCCTATCCGGATGCATCGACCGAATCTATGCGGACAACCGCCTTCGAGCGGCTCCAGAATGCGGCAGAGAACGGGCATGTGAAGGCGGCGGTCACTCTCGGCGATGCCCTGCTCAACGGAAACGGCGCCCCTCCAGCCCCGAATGATGCTTTGCGCTGGTACCATAAAGCTGCCGAAGGCGGATCAACCATGGCGCTCGTGCGCCTTGGCGACTTCTACTCCTTGAGGCCAGAGGGTGGAAACATTTCGCGCGCTCTGGAATGGTATCGCAAGGCGGCGGATGCCAACATCTCGGCAGCGATGATCCGTCTCGGGCGCATGTTCAGCGAAGGGCAGGGCGTGCCGCAGGATTATGCGCTTGCCGCGACATGGTTCAGCCGCGCAGCAGCGGCCGGAAGCGGACCCGCCATGGTTGAGCTCAGCGCGCTCTATTCCCGTTCAGGCGGCCCTGGGCATTTCAATCTGGCACGCGACGTCCTGGAAAAAGCGGTCCGAGCCGGCGACACGCGTGCGGCGATCGCCCTCGCCAAACTCTACCTTGCGCGAGGAGAGAGGGCCTTGGCGGAGGCCACCCTACGAAGGACTGCGGATGCAGGCGATGTCGAGGCCGCTATTCAACTTGCAGAATTCTATTTGAACGGTTCTCCTGATCAGGCGCCGCTCGCGCGGCGGTGGCTTGCGACCGTTGAGAAATCGGCATCGGGAAATGACGATCTCCTGGTCCGCGTTGCGAGCCTGCAGCTCAAGGACGAAGCTGTCGCACGTCAGGGTGCGTCGACCCTGGAAGCACTGGTCCGCAAGAACAATGCGGGAGCAATGACGGCTCTTGCGCAGGCCCTGCTGGACGGGTCCGGCATCCAGCCTGACGCGGTCCGTGCCGAGTCCCTTCTGCGCCGCGCCATACAACTCGGTCACAATGGTGCCCGCTTCCTGCTCGCGAAAGCCTATCGGGAAGGCATCGGCGTCGAAAGGAATCCTGCCCAGGCCGTTGCCCTTTATCGTGAGATCTACCACGACGAGCCAGGGGACACGAAGGTGTTGCTCGCGCTGGGCGATGCCTATGTGCGGGGGGAAGGGGTTCCGCGTGATCGCGCCTTGGCCACGCAGTTTTATGCCCTGGCGGCGCAGAATGGCGATCCGGAAGGCAAGCTTCATCTGGGACTGGCTTATCTTTATGGCGGAGGGGTCCCGCAGGACGGCGCCAAGGCGGAGGCGCTTCTGTCGCAGGCTGGCGAGGCCAATCTGATGGCAGCGCGCCTTCAGCATGGCGACGCAAAGGTGTCGGGCATGGGAGTAGCCATTGACCCCGAAGGCGCTTTCGCAGCGCATTTGCGTGCTGCCGAGAGCGGTTCGCCTGAAGCGATGATCGAAGTGGCGCGAGCCATGAGAACGGGCTTCGGGACGCAGGCTGATCCGGCGCTGGCTCAATCCTGGCTTGAGCGCGCCGCCCGCATGGGCTCGCAGGATGCGATGTATGAACTCTACCGCATGCATGCCATCGCCAAGGATCCGAGACCTCAGGATGCTGAGCGTTGGCTGCTGCAGGCTGCGCAGAGCGGGCACCCTGCGGCCATGTATCATCTGGCTCTGCGCTATCGCCCGGTATCGGCCGAACAGAGCAGCATCGACAGCAACGAGTGGCTCGCAAAGGCCGCGCAGGCGGGGCACTGGCAGGCCATCAAAGCCATCCGGAAGAAAAAGCTGCCCGAGTCTGGGGACAGTGATGATGACGAGTGATCGATACGCAAGCGGCACAGGCACCAGGCTGGCGGGAGAAATGGCCATGAAAAGCATTGTCCAATCCGTCAATCCTGTTGCTGCTGAGAGGCGCAAGCCCCTGCTCTCGGCGGTTCTTGTCGGTTCGCTGACGGCGATCATCGGGTTCGCGGGCACGGCCTACGCTCAAACGACTGCTCCGCGCTCGCTGGCGCCTACTGCGGATTTCAGCAAAATTTGTACCGTGGCTCCCAAACCGACGCTGAGACGGGATTGGAAGAGGTGGGACAAAGGGCAACCCGTCAGCAATCTGGATGAGATGTACGAGGCGGCGCTCGTCTATGCGGAAGGATCGCCCCAGGTCCCCCGCGATCCGGCGACGGCTCGCCGACTCCTGGAGGAACTGTCTGGGCGCACGTGGCCGGGAAAGGGGCGTTCGCTTTACCACCTCGGCAAGCTGATGCTCGATCCCGCGGCAGGGCCCATCGACCCGGATCGGGCGGCGTCGCTCTTCGCATCCGCTGCCTCCATGCTGCACGTGGAGGCAGCGGTCCAGCTGGCGCGTCTGCATGAACTCGGGCGGATCTCCAATGCGGACGTGAAGGAAGCCGAGCGCCTTTTCCGCACGGCCTCCGCAGCGGGCAATGTCGACGGCGTGATCGGCCTTGCACGGCTTCAGAAGAGCGGTCGCATCGGCACGGTTCCGCAGACGTCGACCGACGACCTCGTCAAACTTGGATTGCTCATTCTTTATGGGGATCTCGGGCGTGGGAAGTGCAGCTCCTTGTTCGAGATCGGCGCGATCCTGTCCGATGAATCGCTCGTTCCCAATGGTTTGTCGGAAGGCATGAAGTGGTTCGAGGCGGCGGTGCGCCAGGGCGATGCGAGGGGTGATCTCGCCTTGGCCGAGATCTACACGCAGGAGCGTGCCAAGGCGCCGCCCGATGTGATCGTAAAGCATCTCACGCGAGCGGCCGAGGCAGGACTGGCTCCGGCCATGACCATGCTCGGCGAGCGCATGCTGAGGGGCGACGGCGCTCCGAAGGAAATCCCGAAAGCTGTTGCTTGGCTTGAGAGGGCCGGCACCTATGGCGACGTCGATGCGTATAAACTTCTCTCGCGGCACTATCGCGGCGAGTTCGGCGCGCCACCGGACCTGCCGAAGGCCGCGGACATGCTCTCTCGAGCCGCTGCCATTCCGGGCGCCGGTTCGAGTGTTCTCGTCGCGCTTGCCCGCCTCCATGCCAGCGGCATTCAGGGGCAGCCGGACATCAAGACAGCGCTTGCTCTCTATCGGCAGGCAGCGGATCGCGGCGATCCATCAGGTTTGACCGAACTCGCCAAGCTTCTGCTCCTGCGCCCGCAGGATGCGGATGGAACCGATGTGCTGGGCCTTCTCAAAGAGGCCGCGAGCCGCGGAAATCCTGAATCCATGGGGGTCCTTTCTGAACTGTACCAGTGCAGTGCCGTTGTCGAGCCCGACGCGGAGCAGGCCCGGGCTTGGATGACACGGGCTGCGGCGGCCGGTCATGCGCGCAGCATCGCGGCATTGGCCGAGCAGCCCAACGTAGATCCCGCCCTCGTTCGGCAGAGCACACAGACGCTCGTGCAATCCGCCGAGAAGGGCGACAGGGAAAGCATGGTGCTTCTGTCGCTGGCCTATAGAACCGGGCAGGGGGTCGACAGGAACGAGCAGCTTGCCGCCAAATGGCAGGATGCCGCTTTGGCCCCTGGCGAGGAGCGCGCCCGCGCACAGCTGCTGTTGGCACGCAAGCTCCTGAGCAGTGATGCAGAGGTTCGCGACGAGAGGTTTGCGCAGACCCTTCTCGAGGAGGTCGCTCAAAGCGGCGACACGAGTGCGATGTATGATCTGGGGCGTCTCTTGCTGGCCCCTCACCAGACTGACCCCGCAGAGCGCGCGCGGGGCTTGTCGCTTCTGCACAAGGCAGCCGCAGCTGGCAATGCGGCGGCGATGACCATCCTTTCAGACCAATCCGGCGACCAGCTTCGATTCAGCGGTCGAAGCGCGATGGAATGGAAGAGGATGGCAGCGGAGGCTGGCAGTGCGCGGGCGGCCATTGCATTGGCAACACTTGCCAAGGATGCGAGCGAGGCCTCCCGATGGATCGCGCGGGCCGAGTCCCGTCCGGTCTGCTCAGCACGCGACATGGTGGAGTTGGCTCAGGTGCATTACCGGTTCGATGGAGCTCAGGGGGCAGAGCGCGCCCGCATGTGGCTTCAGAGGGCCGTCAACGAGGCGCAGCTCAACGATCCTGATCCAGCCGTCTTCTTCCTCGTCGGCCGCGCCATGCTCGAGGCGCCAGACAGTCAAACCGACAAGCAGGCAGCGCTCGACTACATCAAGCGCGCTGCAGAGGGCGGGAAAGTCGAGGCAATGCGCTATCTCGGCCGGAGCTATGCGTCCGGAGCGCTCGGTGAGGGCAATTCAGGTCTGGCTTCCGAGTGGCTCTCAAAGGCGCTGCGCGGAGGCGATGAAGGAGCGGCAGCGGATCTGGCCCGCTTGGCTGCGAGCTCGGAATCCAATGGGGCTGCCGCGATCGCCATTCTCAAGGAGGTCGCAGAAGGAGGCTTTGTTCCGGCCATGCGTGAATATGGTCGCGGACTCCAGTTCGGCTTCGGCATTGCCGCGGACCCGGTACAAGGAGCGGCATGGCTGCGCAAGGCGGCCGAAGCCGGCGATACGGAAGCGATGAAGGAGCTCTCCAGGGCGTATGCGTCAGGCTACGGTGTGGAACTTTCCGCCAGTGCCAGCACGGAGTGGCTGCTGCGTGCTGCCAAGGCCGGTGACAAGGAGGCCATGTATGGCGTGAGCCTCGCCATGACGCTTGGGTTCGGAACCGAGGTGAACGCTGACGATGCACAGAAATGGCTTTCGAATGCAGAGGCGGCAGCTGGCAAGTAAATCCAAGCACCAGGCCTTCCGGCGATAGCCGCGCTCGAGAGCCCGAGGATAGGAGAATTCGAATGATCAGAACCAGTCATATCTTGCTCCTGAGTTGCATGATGGCGGGAGCGGCCTACGGAGCCCCCGCGAAGCAGGCGCGGGATGCATCCGCTCCACCTGCCGCGATCCCCGCCGGTCCCAGCCTGGCGCAGCTCAAGGCGATGTCGACCGCTCGGTTGCTCAGGCTCGGTCAGGCGGCTCTGAAAGCGAAGGTCGATACGGTGGCGTTCACCACAGGTCTCGACGCGTTGAAGATTGCCTCCGCCCGAGGGGATCGTGTCGCGACACGCATGCTCGGGAAGGTTATGGCGCGTCATGAGGTTGCCGTCGCGGCGACTGGTCCCGCTCGGATCGAACGAAAGCTCAGATACGAAGCCCTTCGCGGCGCGTCGAGTTCCGTTCTCGCCGTGGCCGGCATGTATGATCGGGGCGACGGGGTGCCGGTGGACACGAAGAAGGCTGCGGAATGGTACTTGTGGGCCGCGCGCGTGGGCAACAAGCGGGCCATGGCGAATGTGGCTTATGCGTATGGGGTCGGAAGAGGAGTGGAGCGCAATGAGGAGGCGGCTCTCAAGTGGCTGCAGGAGGTCAATCCGGGCCGCACGCGGATAACCCTCGTAGAGATCGGCTGGGCTTTGGCGACCGGTTCCGAAGGGCCGGTCGATATGCCGGCGGCCCTCCGCTTTTTCGAGAGAGCCGCACAGATCAGTCCGAATGTCGCTTATCAGGTTGCCATGGATCTGGAGCGCGGGACGAAAGGCATTCAGGATCGAGAGGCGGCAGGGCATTTGATCAAGTTTGCCGCCGAGCGCGGCGACAGCGCGGCCGCGACCCATCTCGCGAACATGCTTGCGGGCAGCGACAAGCTGGAGGATCAGCGACAAGCCATCCAATGGTACACGCTTGCCGCGCAGGACAAGGAGAATACTGCCGCCGGGCAGGGGCTTTCCCGTCTCCTGGCCTTGCGTCCGCAGAGTGAACTCGTCCCCCTAATTGTCGCAGGTCTGCAGAAAGCGGCCGATGCGGGCAACCACGAAGCGTCGATCGGGTTGGCTCAGGCCTACGCAGACGGAACCGGAGTCGAGGCTTCCCCTGAGCGCGCTGCAGACCTGTTGCAGCGGGCCGCAGATGCGGGCATTCCGGAAGCGAAGTATCGCTTGGGTCTCATGTACAAATCCGGAACCGGTGTCAGCATGGACATGAACAAGGCCATCGAGCTCATGAGCAGCGCTCAGGAAAGCGGCTTCCCTCTGGCAGCGGTCGCCTTGAGCAGCATGCTGGAGCCCTCCGCTACCAATGCCGTCACTGGCCCCGAGCTGTTAAAGCCGGATGAGCCCGGTGCCAAGTGACCCGGCACGCCGTGACACTGCTTCTCCGGGCGGCCCTCGCCTCGAAGCGGCCAGACGCAGCAAATCTCAGCAGGGTCGGCGGGGATCAATCCTCTCGCCGTGCTTGCCTCTCACGTTCGTGCGCTTGCCGGAGATCACGTTGCCGCAGATCTTGCCCTGGGGCCCACGCTGGACCTTGAGGCTGCCAACGCCATTATCGCGAAGCGTATTGGAATAGGCGCTGTTGCCGATACCGTCGTCTTCCTCGTCACCGCCGAGGCGAATGCCTGCACCACGGTTCCCATAGACCACGTTGTGGCGAAACGTGTTTCCGCTCCCCCGTGCGTCAAGTCCCGCCGACTTCTTGTCTCGTTGTCCCGTGCAGCGGTTATGCTCGACAATGTTTCCGGAGGAGCCCTCCTTGATGTCGACGCACTCATTGCCCCGCGTGTTGAACGTGTTGTGATGGATCCAGTTCGCATTGGAGCGGTCGACGGATGCATCCGGAACGCCACGCTTGCCAAGCTGTTCAGGCGCGGTGCCGATGTAGACGCCTTCACCGTTCTTGCCGCCATCCTTGTAGACGAAGTCGTAGACGCCGCAGTTTTCGATCGATGAGTTCGCGATCTCGTTGCGCTGTGCTTGATAGCGCAGCCTGATGCACTCGCCGCCCGCATTCTTGAGGCTCATTCGAATGATGCGAAGCCCCGTCACTCCATCCCCGGGGCGATTGCCGACGACATAAACCAGCTTGTCACGGTAGTCGTTCTTTCCTCCCCCGCGGCCGTGTCTGCCATCGATCGTGAAGCCATGAAGCTCGAAATAATCGTGATTGATCTCCACGATCCGATTGGCGCCGGCGCCCGAAACGACTGCGCTGCGGCTGCCGCGGATCACGATAGGCTTTCCGGGGAGGCCATTCCGAACGGTTCTGATATCCTGAAAGTAACGGCCCGGTGCGAGATTGATCGTATCCCCCGGGCGGGCGAACTCTAAAGCCCGCTGGATGCTGTCGTTGGGGCCGATGAAGTAGGTTTCGGATGAAGCGCTGCTCATGGCAGCTCCCATGCCAAGCAGCGTCAGCGAGGCGCGCATCAGGTGACGAGCAACGAGATTTCTTTTCATATGCTTCTCCTGATCGTTAAGAAGTCGCAAGTTGCTGAGGGGCGCGGTGTCCGGCGCCTCCGATTCCATCGCATGCGTTCGGTGCGGGGCCACTTGCTCGAAACCAGCGATGGATAGCGTTGAGGTGGGTTGAGCGGAAGCAGCTCCAATGCCGCTTATACGAAATATTCGTGGCCCCGCAGGGGCATGACAATTTGACGCTGAAACAATCGAGAGAGCTGGGCAGTGGCCGAAAATCGAGTATTATCAGCAAGGAGAGCTAACTGTTTCAGGCGCCTCGATATTCGCTAATCCCAAATCGGTATGCGTTAATCCCTTTGCTTCAGTATGCGCTGGGCAGACGCTCCGTATAATCAGGGGTAATCTTTGCGAAGAGGGGTGCCCTTCATGACGACCAATCTCCAAATCACGACCGTTTTGGGGTGCCAAAACTCTATGCTTCGCGAGGGAATCAAGCATATTCTATCAAGCACACGGTACAAGGTTCATCCTGAAGATCTCAGTTGCAGAAGCGCAGCGTTGCCACAGATCTACGGCAACGCACCCTTTCTCTTCATCATCGACAGCAACCTCTATCCTAATGCTCTGAGCAATTTCGTTCGGGAGCTCAAGGGGCAGCACCCAAGTGCTCGGGTCGTCATTCTCGCGGACGGTTTCGATCTGGAAGAGATGAGACTCGCTATGCAGGCGGGGGCAGATGGATATTGTCTGGCAACGACTGGCTGCGAGGCTCTGATCAAATACTTGGATCTCGTCATGCTGGGCGAGGTTGTGTTCCCGTCCTCGGCTTTCCTCAACGCCATGCTCCCGGCGCAAGAGAATGCTGTCGTGCCGCGCGAGGCTGCGCCGATCACGATGTTGACGTCGCCGACGGATCGTTCCGGTGATGCCAAGGACGCTGTCATCCGCACTTTGTCCAGCCGTGAGGCGGAGATCCTTCAGTGCCTGATGGAGGGAGCGCCAAACAAGGTCATTGCCCGCAAGCTCGAGGTCGCCGAGGCAACGGTCAAAGTTCACATCAAGGCGATTCTGCGAAAGATCCGCGTTGCCAATCGAACTCAGGCGGCAATGTGGGCCGTCAACCACCTGTCCGACTCAAGCCATGACGTGTCATTGGTTCATTCGGGCGAGCGTATGTCACCGCAGAGCGGGCCATACCACAAGGTCTTCTGACCCCCAGCAATGGGCGCAGACTGCATCAGTGCAGCCCATAGGTGAGTTTGACGGAGAAAAGGACGTTTCCGTTCGCGTCGAGCGCCTGCAAGCTCCAGCGATCCCAGTCGATGAACTCTCCCTCGGCTTCCGCCCGAAGCTCGGCAATTGCCTTCAGCGCCTGAGCCCAAGCCTGGTCGATGTCGCGCACCTCGACGCCCTCGTCGTCGATCATCGTCTCGTCGTCGCTAACTAGGTTGAAAAAACATCTCATCGAAATACGCAGACCGGCTTGTTCCGAGGCGGCTATGTTATTCTAGTCCAGCGGGCTGGTGTTTCCATGGACGCGTCGTAAATCACTGCCTCGCGTGCATGGCTCCTTAGCCCAAAACTTGGCTGTGTAACAGAGGGAGCTTGCACTTTCGTGCGAACGCAGCCGGCCGGTCTTGTTGTGCTGATACGTCAGCGAGTATTCATGTGATTCTACATGATTGAAATAGTATATAGTACCGATAACTGAAAATTTTAATAAACGTTTATGAGAATTGAATGGAGGCCCATTGTTGATGAGGTCAAGATAAGCTAATTTACCTACAGGAATGTACTGCTCACCTTCGTGCTCGAACCCACGGCCAGAAAGGCACTCCTATGCGAAAAACGTACCATCTTGATGGCGCATCAGTGTCGAGCGAGCCTTTCACGAGAGATATCGGTCATTCCACCTATCTCGAGCTGGCGCGTTCGTCGGAGATTGGCCCGGCCAAATTCATGGATGTACAAGCAACCCCGACCCTTCTCGTCGAGCCCAATACCCTCCTGCGAGAGGGTTTGCGGCGGATCCTGGCGGAAACCGCTTACAATCCTGTTTCCTTGGCAGCGAGCTTTGACGAGGCGTTTTCGGCCTTTGATGGAGCTCCCGGTCCCTTTCTGCTGATCATGGATGGCGCGCGGGATCACGAGGAAGCCTGCAATCAAATTCAGCAGCTGAAAGTGCAGTATCCATCAGCCCGCGTGCTGGTGTTGGTCGATCGATACGATCTCAAGCAGATCATCACGGCTTTTCAGGCTGGCGCCGACGCCTATCTCGTGAAGTCCGTCTCGTGTGAGGTTCTGGTGAAGACCTTGGATCTCGTTATGCTCGGCGAGGTCGTTTTCCCCTCCGTCGTTCTCGAACTGCTGCGCGAACACGTGCTTCGGTCCGATGCCGAAGCGGAGACCCAAGGCCCGGGGAAGGCGTCCCCCGCCCAGTTCCAGTCGAAGGGGCTCTCCGTTCGTGAGACGGTCATTCTGCGTTGCCTGATGGACGGTGATTCGAACAAGCTCATCGCGCGCAAGTTCGATATCACCGAGGCGACGGTCAAAGTCCATGTGAAGGCAATCTTGCGTAAGATCCACGCAAAGAACAGAACGCAGGCCGCGATCTGGGCTGCGAGCCACCTTCCCGCTGAGGAGCAGGTTTCGTCCTGACAGGCCGATCTGCGCCTCACGCGGATTGCCGGATCACCTCCACGCTGTGAGAGTGATCCTCAAGGATCATGGCTGCGCCTTTCTCGGCGATCATGAGGGTCGGCGAGTTCGTGTTGCCGCTGGTAATCGTCGGCATCACCGAAGCATCGATCACCCGAAGCCCCTCGACGCCGCGAACCCTCAGGCGCTCGTCCGTGACCGCCATTGGGTCGCTCTCGATGCCCATTTTGGCCGTACCGACCGGATGGAAGATCGTGGTGCCGATCTCGCGCGCGCCGCTGAGGAGTTCATCATGTGAGTTGAGATGAGCGCCCGGCTTGTATTCCTCCGGGCGATACTTCTGCAGGGCAGGCATGGACACGATATGGCGCACGAGGCGCAGCGAATCGACCGCAACCTGCTGATCTTCGAGCGTCGCCAGATAGTTGGGACGAATCGACGGAGCGTCCGCTGCATTTGCGCTGCGGATCCTGATGCTGCCGCGACTAGTCGGTCGCAGATTGCAGACGCTTGCCGTGAAAGCAGGGAAGGGGTGAGGGGCATCGCCGAACTTGTCGAGGGACAAGGGCTGAATATGAAACTGGAGATTCGGCGTCGCATACTCGGGTGACGAGCGCGTGAAAGCCCCGAGCTGGGAGGGGGCCATGGTCAACGGGCCCCGGCGGAACAGAGCATATTCGAGGGCCATGAAGCCCTTCTTCACGAGCGAAGCATAATCCTCGTTGAGGGTGCGCACGCCGTGGACCTTGTAGATCGGGCGCAACTGGAGATGATCCTGCAGGTTCTCGCCGACACCCGGCAGGTGCTGGATGACCGATATCCCATGCTGCTGCAGCAGGGTGCCATCGCCGATACCGGAGAGCTGCAGGATCTGCGGCGAGGCGACGGCGCCTGCGGAGAGGATGACCTCCTTGCGTGCGTATAGGCGGCGGAGGGCGCCGTTCTGCAGGATTTCGACGCCGACGGCACGCTTGCCTTCGAAGAGGATGCGCGTCGCGTGCGCGTTGATCTCAACCTTCAGGTTGGGGCGCGACAGGGCAGGCTTCAGAAACCCGCGCGCAGCCGACCAGCGGCGCCCGTTCTTCTGGTTGACGTGGAAGTACGAGATGCCCTCGTTGCTGCCTGTGTTGAAATCGGTCGTACGCGGAATGCCGGCCTCGACGGCTGCCTCGATGAAAGTGTCGAGGATGTCCCAGCGCGTGCGAGGGGCTTCGACACGCCATTCCCCGCCTGCGCCGTGATGCTCGCCGGCTCCGAGGTAATGATCCAGATGCTGACGGAAGATCGGCTTCACGTCGTCCCAGCCCCATCCCTTGAGGCCCATCTGACGCCAATTGTCGTAGTCCTCGCGCTGGCCACGCATGTAGACCATGGCATTGATGGCCGAGCAGCCGCCCAGAACCTTCCCGCGCGGGTAGTTCAGGACGCGTCCGTTCAGCCCTGGCTCGCTCTCGGTCTTGAACATCCAGTCCGAGCGCGGGTTGCCGATGGCAAAGAGATAGCCGACCGGGATGTGGTACCAGATCCAGTTGTCCTTTCCGCCCGCTTCAAGGAGGCAGACGGAATTGCGAGGATCCTTGGAGAGGCGGTTCGCCAGGACGCAGCCTGCCGAACCTCCGCCGACGATGATGTAATCGAACATGGTAATGTCTGACATGACACGGCTTGATCGTGAGGCGAGCGCCTTTTCTATGCGGCGCCCTTCGTCTTTCGTTTCAGCAATTCCAGGACCTCGCCGACTATGCCCCGGCGGAACAGCAGAACGCAGATCACGAAGATGATGCCGATCAGCACCGTGACGGGGAAGTCGTATGCGGCGAGATAGTTCTGCAGCGCGATCACCAGGCCTGCTCCGACGATCGGGCCGATCATGGTTCCGATGCCGCCGAGAAGGGTCATGAGAATGACCTCACCGGACATCTGCCATTGAACGTCGGTCAGCGTGGCGAACTGGAACACGATGGCCTTGGTGCCGCCGGCCAGGCCGGCGAGGGCCGCCGACATCACAAAGGCGCCGAGCTTATAGCGATCGACCCGATAGCCGAGGGATACTGCGCGACGCTCGTTCTCGCGGATCGCCTTGAGAATGTTGCCGAAGGGCGAGTTCACGATGCGCCAGATGGCGAAGACGCCGAACAGGAAGATGGCGAGCGTCACGTAGTACATCGCGAGCGGCTGGTTGAGGTCGACGAGACCGAGCAGGTGCCCGCGCGGCACGCCCTGGATGCCGTCCTCGCCATGGGTGAACGGCACCTGCAGGCAGATGAAGGCAAACATCTGGGAAAGCGCCAGTGTGATCATGGCGAAGTAGATGCCCTGCCGACGGATCGCCAGGAAGCCGATGATGACGCCCATGGCCGCTGCGCCCGCCACCCCCAGCAGAATGCCCGCAAGAGGCTCCCACCCCCACACCTTGACCGCATGGGCGGTAAAGTAGGCCGCACCACCGAAGAAGGCGGCGTGGCCGAAGGAGAGAAGGCCGACATAGCCGATGAGCAGGTTGAACGCGCAGGCGAAGAGCGCGAAGCACAGGATGCTCATCAGCAGGACGGGATAGAAAAAGAAGGGGGCCGCGAGCAGCGCCGCCAGGGCAATGATGCCCAGCACAAGGGAGGTCGTACGCAGCTTGGGCTGCTCCGCGAGATATTGTGTTCCAACAGCCATGGGATCACTCCTCCCGCCCGAAGAGGCCGGCCGGTCTGACGAGCAGAACGATGGCCATGATGACAAAGATAACGATGCTCGAGGCTTCCGGGTAGAAGACCTTGGTCAATCCCTCCAGCACACCAAGAACATAGCCGGTCACGATGGCGCCGAGGATCGAGCCCATGCCGCCGACCACGACCACGGCAAAGACGACGATGATGAGGTTCGACCCCATCAGAGGACTGACCTGATAGATGGGCGCCGCCAGGACGCCGGCGAGCGCGGCCAGGGCTGCACCCAGGCCGTAGGTGAGGGTGAGGAGCAGCGGCACGTTCACGCCGAACGCCTGAACGAGCGTGGCATTTTCCGTCGCGGACCGCAGATAGGCGCCGAGCCGCGTCTTCTCGATCAGAAGCCATGTGCCGATGCAGACGGCCAGGGACGCGACGACCACCCAGCCGCGATAGATCGGCATGAACATGAAGCCGAGGTTGAGCGCGCCGGTGAGCTGGGCCGGCGGTGCATAGGGCTTGCCGGCGGCGCCGAACCAGTGCCGGAATGCGCCTTCCAGGATGAGAGCCAAGCCGAAGGTGAGCAGAAGCCCGTAGAGGGGGTCCAGACCGTAGAGGCGCCGGAGCATGAGCCGCTCGATCACGATCGCCAGGGCCCCGATGATGAGGGGGGCGAGAATGAGCGAGGGCCAGTAGCCGATGCCCAGGTGCGTCAGCAGAAGATACGCGGCGAAGGCGCCGAGCATGTACTGCGCGCCATGGGCGAAGTTGATGACCCGCAACAGGCCGAAGATCACCGCCAGTCCCAGGCTGAGCATGGCGTAGAACGAGCCGTTGATGAGGCCGATGAGAATCTGCCCGTAGAGGGCAGGGGCAGGAATGCCGAAGATTGTGCTCATATGACTTTACACCCCCAGCACTTCGTGGAGTTCATCCATGCGCTCATCGAGCTCATGGCCGGGGAAGGAATTGACGATGCGACCGTCTTCCATGAGGTAGAAGCGGTCGGCGACTTTCTTGGCGAAGCGGAAATTCTGCTCGACCAGCAGAATGGTCAGGCCCCGCTTCTTCAGGGCGACGAGAACGTCGCCGATGCGCTGGACGATGACGGGGGCAAGGCCTTCGGTCGGCTCGTCAAGAAGAATGACGCGCGCGCCCGTGCGCAGGATGCGGGCGATGGCGAGCATCTGCTGCTCGCCGCCAGAGAGCTTGGTGCCCTGGCTGGAGCGGCGCTCGTACAGGTTGGGAAACAGCGTGTAGATCTCCTCCACGCTCATTCCGCCCTCGGAGACGACGGGCGGCAGCAGCAGGTTCTCGGAAACGTTGAGGCTGGCAAAAATGCCGCGCTCCTCCGGAACGTACCCGATGCCTGCCTGAGCCACCTTGTGCAGAGGCATACCAAGGAGGTCCTGGCCGCGCAGTCGGATCACGCCCTCGCGGCGACGCAAGATTCCCATGATGGCGCGAAGCGTCGTCGTCTTGCCGGCACCGTTGCGGCCGAGCAGCGTTACGGTTTCGCCTTCCCGGATATCGAGATCGACACCATGAAGAACGTGGCTTTCGCCGTACCAGGCATTCAGCCCTCGAACCTCGAGGAGTGGCGCGTTACTCATGCTCAGTCCCCATATACGCTTCACGCACCCGCGGATCGGCGCTGACGGTTTCATAGGATCCGTCGGAGAGAATTTCGCCGCGGGCCAGAACGGTGACCCGGTCACACAGATCGGCCACGACATTGAGGTTGTGCTCGACCATGAGCACAGTGCGGTTCTTGGCGACGCGTCGGATCAGTTCGGCGATGCGTCCGATGTCTTCATGTCCCATGCCGGCCATCGGCTCGTCGAGCAGGAGCATGGCCGGATCGAGCGCGAGCGTTGTAGCAATCTCGAGCGCACGCTTGCGCCCGTAAGAGAGTTCGGATGCCGTCAGATGGGCGTAAGCCGAGAGATTGACGGCGTCGATCAATTCCATGGCCCGGTCGTCGAGAACGGAGAGGCTCCCGGATGGAAGCCAGAACTGCGTGGCGAGGCCCTCAGGGCGCTGCAAAGCCACGCGCACGTTGTCGAGCACCGTCAGATGCGGGAACACGGCGGAGATCTGGAACGAGCGTACGAGGCCAAGGCGCGCGACCTCGGCGGGTTTCAGGCGCGTGATGTCGGTGCCGCGAAAGACGATCTGTCCACGGGTGGGCGTGAGAAACTTGGTGAGAAGGTTGAAGACCGTGGTCTTGCCGGCGCCGTTCGGGCCGATCAAGGCGTGGATCGTTCCTTCGTTGACGGACAGCGTCACATCCTTCACCGCGACGAAGCCGCGAAATTCCATGGTGAGGCCTGTGGCGCTCAAAATCGGTTGAGTACTGACCATATGTCGGCTGCTGATCCCGAACGATGAAAAGATCAAGAACGGAGGCGAGGACAGCACGGGCTGTCCTCGCCAGGGTCGGGGTTACTGAGTGAGCTGGCAGCCGCTCTCGGCGACCGTCATGTAGGCCTGATCGCCAGGAATGGTGGCGAGCTGCTTGTACATGTCCCACTCGCCCTTGCTCTCTTCCGGCTTCTTCACCTGGAAGAGGTACATGTCGTAGACCATGCGGCCGTTCGGCAGCACCTTGCCGTTCTTGGTGAAGACGTCCTGGACGGGCATCTCATGCAGGGCCTTGGCGACGGCTTCCGTTTCGTCCGTGCCGGCTTTCTGGACAGCCTTCAGGTACTGCAGCACGGTGGAATAGGTGCCCACATGGATCATGTTGGGCATCTTGCCGGTCTTGGCCTGGAAGCGCTTCGCGAAGGCGCGGTTCTCGTCGTTCTGATCCCAGTACCAGCCCTCGGTGAGCGTCAAGCCCTGCGCAGCCTGCAGACCCAGGCCCTTGACCTCGGCGAGCGTGAAGAGGAGCGCCGCGAGGCGGGTGCCGCCTTGGGTGATGCCGAACTCGGCGGCCTGCTTGATGGCGTTCGACGTATCGAGGCCGGCATTGGCCAAGCCGATCACATTGGCGCCGGAGCTCTGCGCCTGCAGCAGGAAGGAGGAGTAGTCCGTTGCCGCCAGCGGATGGCGCACGGAGCCGACCACCTGACCGCCCTTCGACTTCACGAATTTGGAGGTCTGCTCCTCGAGCGAATAGCCGAAGGCATAATCCGCGGTCAGGAAGAACCACTTGTTGCCGCCGTTCTCCACCAGCGCGCCGCCGGTGCCGACGGCGAGGGCGTACGTGTCATAGGCCCAGTGGAAGCCGTAGGGCGAGCACTGCTTGCCGGTGAGGTCGCTCGTCGCCGCACCGGTCGTCATGGTGATTTTCTTCTTTTCCTTGGAAAGGCCCTGGACGGCAAGGGCCACGGAGGACGTGGTCAGTTCCATGATGGAATCGACCTTCTCCGTATCGTACCATTGCCGGGCGATGCTGGACGCAACGTCAGGCTTGTTCTGGTGGTCTGCGCTGACGATCTCGACCGGGACGCCCAGAACCTTGCCGCCGAAGTCCTCGACCGCCATGCGGGCGGCCTCCACAGACGATTTGCCGCCGAAGTCGGCATAGACACCCGACTGGTCGTTCAGGATGCCGATCTTCACGACATTGTCGGAGACTTTCTGGGCATAGGCCGCCTGGGCCGCTACGGTGCAGCTTAAGGCAAACAGAATGGGTTTGAGAACTCGCATCGTCTTCCTTCCCTTTTTACGGAGGACAGGTTGCTCCTGTCATGTGTCGGGCCGCATGGTGGAACCCCCCATGGAACCGGTCAAGACAAGGTAACGGTACGGAGCGCCTTAGCAATGCGATCTGGGTTCATCCTTAAGTCGCAAGTGCCACGAAAATCACAGCTTTGTGTGTTCCAGGCGGCCAAGCTCCCACCGCGCAGCAACCCTGTTCGGCGCGCCGGGCGGTGTTCACGGCCTGCCGGAGTGCCTATATCCCCTCAGCCATTCATCACCCAGGCTGGAGTTCTCCATGACAGCGCATACAAAGCCCGTTGGTCCCCGCATTCCCGCTTTGAAGGACGCCTCCCTGCTTGTGTCCCAGGCCTATGTGGCCGGCGAGTGGGTGGATGCACCTGACGGCAAGACCCTTCCCGTAACGGACCCCTTCGACGGCGCGGTGATTACCCGTGTGCCCGATCTCGGGGTGGAGGCTGCGCGCCGGGCCATCGACAAGGCCCACGAGGTACAAAGAGACTGGGCCAAGCGCACGGCCAAGGAGCGTAGCGTCATCCTCAGAAAGTGGTATGACCTCATCATCGAGAACGCCGACGACCTGGCGCTCCTCCTCACCACCGAGCAGGGCAAGCCGCTGGCAGAGGCCAAGGGCGAAGTGGTCTCGAACGCCGCTTATATCGAATGGTTTGCCGAAGAGGCAAAACGCATCGACGGGGACATCATCCCCGGCGCGAACCCGTCACAGCGCATCCTGGTGCTCAAGCAGCCGGTGGGCGTCTGCGCGGCCATCACCCCCTGGAATTTCCCTAATGGCATGATCACCCGGAAGGTGGGGCCGGCGCTCGCCGCCGGATGCACTATGGTGCTCAAGCCGGCGGCCCAGACCCCGCTTTCCGCCCTGGCCCTCGCTGTCCTGGCGGAGAGGGCGGGGGTGCCGAAGGGGGCCTTCTCCGTCATCACAACCCATGAGGCCAAGCCCATCGGCGAGGAGTTCTGCCACAACCGGAAGGTGGCCAAGATTACCTTCACCGGCTCCACGAATGTGGGCCGGTGGCTGATGCGGGAGGCCGGCGACAGCATCAAGCGCCTGTCGCTGGAGCTGGGAGGCAATGCCCCCTTCATCGTCTTCGACGATGCCGATCTGGATGCCGCGGTGGAGGGGGCGACGGCCTCCAAGTTCCGTAATGCCGGCCAGACCTGCGTCTGCGCTAACCGCATTTATGTGCAGGAAAGCGTGGCGGAAGCCTTCGCCGAGAAGCTCGCGGCGAAGGCCAGGAGCCTCAAGCTCGGCCGAGGTACGGAGAGCGGAGTGAGCATGGGCCCGCTGATCGATGAGCGGGCGGTGGCGAAGATGGAAGACCATGTGGCCGATGCGCTCGCCAAGGGCGGCAAGGTGCTGATCGGCGGCAAGCGCTCGGACCTCGGCGGCACGTTCTTCGAGCCCACGGTGATGACCGGCATCAATCAATCCATGAAGGTGACGAAAGAAGAGACGTTCGCGCCACTGGCGCCGATCATCCCGTTCAAGGACGAGGCGGACGTGATCGCCATGGCCAACGACACGGAGTTCGGCCTGGCTTCGTATTTCTATGCCAAGGACATGGCTCGTGTTTGGCGGGTGGCGGAAGCCTTGGAGAGCGGGATGGTGGGCGTGAACACGCCGGCTCTCGCCAACGAGATGGCTCCCTTCGGCGGCATCAAGCAATCGGGCCTCGGTCGCGAGGGCTCCAAGTACGGTATCGAAGGCTTCCTCGAAATCAAGTATGTCTGCCTCGCAGGCATATAGCCAATGAGGCTGGGCTGCACCGCAGCCCAGCCTTTTTTCTTAAGGCCGCAGCGAGATCGCGACCGGCTGATGGTCGGATGCTGTCGTTTCTACATCGACCACGACATCTTCGATCCGCTCGGACAGGTTCTCCGAAACGAAGATGTAGTCGCGGCAATGGGGGCCTTGAGGCCATTGCTTGAAATCGGCAATGCCCGTGGTCGGTGCGTGAGGGGCATCGCCGTGCTTGACCATCCAGGCATCCACGAAGGTCGGGATGCCTGACTCGAAAGGCTTGCGCATTTCAGCATGGAGCGGATCGTCAGGCCCGAGATTGAAGTCGCCGCAGATGATCGCCCCAACCGGTGTGGCAAGGGTCCGATAAGGCCCTTCCGACGTGTCGCGATATTTGAGCCTTCCGCGCTTCTCATGGTTTTCATGCACTTGCCGGATGTGCTCGACCTGTGCCTGCCGGTGCTCGACCGAGTGATATTCGAGATGGCATGTGGTGACGCGCACGGGCCCAAAATCCGCCTGGACGACCACCTCGAGAGCTTGGCGCTGCATGCTCCGGCATTCGGTTGCCGGCCAGGGCAGCATGTGGCTCGTGATCTCCATCACGGGCAGGCGCGAGAGGATCATGTTGCCGAAGACCTGATGGCGGCCTTCTGGATCCGCGCGCTCGACGGCGGGGCGGAAGATGGGAGTGTAGCCCGGCAGCAGACTGCTGAGAATCGCAGGCTGGTCCTCGCCCGCATCATGGGGCGCGAAGCCGTAAGATATCTCCTGAAAGCAGAACACATCCGCATCGCAGAGCGCCTTCGCGGTGTCCACGATGCGCCTGAGATCAACCTTGCCGTCGCAGCCGAGCCCCCACTGAATGTTCCAGGTGACGAGCTTCATCAGCGGATGCCTGCGCGCATGAAGGACTGAACGAACTGTCTCTGGAACAGGAGGAAGGCCAGGAGCAGGGGCGCCATGGTCATGACCGTCGCGGCCGTGATCACCGACCAGTCGACACCCGTCTCAGGGGCGCCGAAGACGGCCAGGCCCACCGTGAGCGGACGGCTCTCGACGGAATTGGTGACGATGAGCGGCCAGAGGAAGTTGTTCCAGTGGTAGCTCACGGAGACGAGGCCGAAGGCGATGTAGGTCGTCTTGCCGAGCGGCACAAAGACGCGCCACAGCACGCCGAAGGAGGAGGCGCCTTCCACACGCGCGGCTTCGACGAGCTCGTTGGGGACGCTCTTGAAGGTCTGGCGGAGAAGGAAGATGCCGAAGGCGGAAGCGATATAGGGCAGAGCGATGGCGGGGATCGTATCGAGGAGGTTGAGCGCGCTGATCACGCGATAGTTCTCCACGATCAGAACGTCCGGCATGATCATGAGCTGCACGAGAACCAGCGCGAACAGGACCTCTCGCCCGAAAAACTTGAAACGCGCGAAGGCGTAGGCCGCCAATGTCGCGATCACGAGTTGGCCGGCGAGCACCAGGCTCACCAGGATCACGGTGTTCAGATAATAGCGCGCGAAAGGCGCCTGCTGCCAGGCGCGAACGAAGTTGCCGAGCGTCAACGGCGCCGTCAGGTCAAAGCGCGTCGCATATTCCGACGGGTGAAACGCGCTCCACAGGCTATAGGCCAGCGGCAGCAGCCACAGCAGGGCGAGGGCCCAGGCGGCGACGGTTTCGACCGGATGATCGTTCTTTCTCATTGATAATGAATCCTGCGGTCGAGATAGACGAACTTGGTGAGTGCCACCCCGGCCAGGATCGCAATCAGCGTCACCGTCAATGTTGCCGCGTAGGTCGTGTCCTGGAAGGTGAAGGCGACTTCGTAGATGTAGTACAGAAGCAGCGAGCTCGCGTTGTTCGGGCCGCCCTTGGTCATGATGACGAGCTGATCCACGAGCTTGAAGGAGTTGATGAGCGCATTGATCGAGATGAAGAGCGTCGTCGGCATCAGGAGGGGAAGCGTCACGCGGCGGAAGAAATACCACCGGCTCGCCCCCTCGACTTCCGCCGCCTCCTTCAGCTCGGGCGGGATTGTCTGCAGCGCCGCGAGGTAGAAGATCATGAAGAAGCCCGCTTCCTTCCAGACCACCATGACGGCAAGGCATGCCATGACTGTCGACGGATCGCCGAGCCAGTTATTCCCGGAGAAGCCGAAAGTCTTCAGGATCTGATCGAGCAGTCCATAACCAGGCGTGTAGAAGAACAGCCAGATATTCGCGACCGCGATCATCGGCAGGACAGTCGGTGTAAAGAATGCAAGGCGCAGGAAGGAACGTCCCGCGATCTTCTTGTCGACCCAGACAGCCATGAGGAGCGCGAGCGCGATGCTCGTAGGAACGGTGGCGAGGGCAAAGACGATGTTGTTGCGCAGCACCTGCCGGAACACATCGTCGTCCAGCATGTAGGTGTAGTTCTCGAACCCGACGAAGTGGGATGTGCCGCCCCGACCGAGCGAGAAGAAACTGTGATAAAGTGTCGCCAGGATCGGATAATGCGTGAAGGCGGCCAGCAGCACGATCGCAGGCAGGAGCAGCAGCCAGGCATTGACGCTCGTCATCCAGTTCCTGCGCTTGGCGGCTCTGGGCTCGGCTGCACTGATGGCGGCTGCGACCATGGGGGGCTCCTGCAACGACGAGGGAGTGTGCTGCGGCAGGGTTCCGCCGCAGCACCGTGTCGGGTTACTTGTAGCGGCTGAGGATGCGCTCGGACTGCTTCTGGGCGCTGTCGAGAGCTTCCTTCGGCGTCTGCGTTCCGGTGACGGCGGCCTGGACCGCATCGTTCATGATCTTGTAGATGCGGCCATTCTCGTGAACCGAGAGCTCGGCGACGGCATGCTGCAGTTGATCACGCGCAACGACCGCCTGCGGGAAGTCCTTGACGTAGTTCTTCATCGTCTCGGTCTCATAGGCGGCAGGCGTCACGGCGACATAGCCGGTCTTGATGCTCCACTCGGCGGCACGCTCGGGAGCGGTCATCCACTTGATGAACTTCACGGCGGCCTTCTGCTGCTCGGGCGAGGCACTCTTGAACACATAGAAGTTGCCGCCGCCCGTCGGGGAGCCGAGACGCTCCTTCGCAGGAAGCATGGCAACGCCGAAGTCGAACTTGGCGCCTTCCTTGACCGCGGTCAGGTTGCCCGTGGTGTGCCACATCATGGCCGTCTTGCCTTCAAGGAAGTCCGTGCGCAGAGTGCCCCATTCCACGGCACCCTTCGGCATCACGCCGTCCTTGGCCGCGAGGTCGACCCAGTATTGCAGAGCCTCGACCGTCTTCGGCGCGTTGAAGGAAACCTGGGTACCGGCTTCGTTCATGAGCTTCTGACCGTTCTCGATGGCGAGCGCCTGAAGCATCCAGTAGCCGTAGCCGGTGGAGGGGATCTCCACGCCCCAGCGGGTCACGTTGCCGGAAGCATCCTTCTTCACGAGCTTCTTCGATATCTCGGCCATCTCGGCCCAGGTTGTCGGCGGCTTTTCGGGATCAAGGCCCGCTTCCTTGAAGGCGTCCTTGTTGTAGTACAGGACGATGGTGGAGCGCTGGAACGGAACGCTCCAGGTCTTGCCATCGATGCGGCCGTTTTCCATGAAGGCCGGGTAGAAGCTGTTCAGCCATTCCTTGTCGGCGCCCTCGATCTCATCGATCGGTACGATAGCCTGCTCGTCCATGAGCGTGAAGAGGTCCGTGGAGAACAGCACCGACAGCTGCGGGGGCTGGCCGCCCTTCATGGCCGTCATGGCCTTGGTCATCGTGTCGGTATAGTTGCCCGAATAGACGGACTCGACGTTGATGTCGGGGTTCTCCTTCTCGAACCGCTGCACCATGTCGTCGATGATCTTCGTGACAGGTCCGCCGACGGCGACCGGGTAATACATCGTCAGGTCGACCGCATGGGCCATGGTGGCGCTCAGGCTCGCCACCGTCATGAGGCCTGCCGTGAGCAGGGCTTTGGATTTGAACTTCATTGTCCTCCCCTTTGGGGTTTATGGAAGCCACACGCTGGCGGCATTGGCGTGCCGCGAGCGTCCTCTCAGAGGACAAGCCTCACGCAGGCATTGCAACGTTTGCGCGACGCTTTCCGCTGTCCCTGTCAAACAGATGTATGTGACGGTTTTGCCAAGCCAGTCCGATCTGTGCGCCGGCAGGTAACGCACAGTACCCCGTCTGGCGGACCGAGATGGTTTCACCCTTCACCTCGCACAGGATGATGCTGTCGGCGCCGAGATACTCGACGGCCTTGACGGTGGCCGGAATCCCGTTGTCCTCGACGATGGAGACATGCTCCGGTCGCACCCCCAGCATGGCATTGTCCTGCCACGTGATGATGTTCATGGGCGGCGTGCCGATGAAACGGGCCGTGAAATCGCTTGCCGGCTCGTTGTAGAGTTCATGCGGCGCGCCGTTCTGCTCAATGTGGCCGTCGCGCATGAGGATCACCCGGTCGGCCATGGTCATGGCTTCCGTCTGATCGTGCGTCACATAGACCATCGTCATGCCGAGCCGCTGCTGCAGGCTGCGGATTTCCGTCCGCATCTCGTGCCGCAGCTTGGCGTCGAGGTTCGAAAGCGGCTCGTCCATGAGACAGACGGGCGCTTCGGCAATGATCGCGCGGCCGAGCGCGACGCGCTGGCGCTGGCCGCCGGAGAGCTGCGAGGGCTTGCGTTCGAGCAAATGGCTCAGGCCCACGATATCCGCCACCGTCTTCAGGCGCTGGTCACGTTCCGCGCGGCCGACGCCGCGGACCTTCAGGCCGAAGATGATGTTCTCGGCGACGTTGAGGTGGGGAAACAGCGCATACGATTGGAACACCATCGAGATGCGGCGCTGGGCGGGTGAGAGATGCGTCACGTCCCGCCCGCCGATGGTGATCGTGCCGGAATCGACCTCCTCGAGGCCTGCAATCAGGCGCAGGGTCGTGGACTTGCCGCAACCCGACGGGCCAAGCAGGACGAGCAGAGTTCCCGCATCGGCCTTGAAGCTGATGTTGTTGACGCCTCCGACGCCGCCCCATGTTTTCGATACTGCATTGACGACAATCTCGGACATGGTGATCCCTGGCCTTTGAAATCAGACAGCCTGACGGCGCTTTGCATTGAGGAGGAGTTCCGCCAGCTCGGCAAAACCGTCTCCTGAGTGACCTTTGGCGATATAGGCCGGCTTATGCTTCAGCCGGTGCTCGAAAGCGTGGATGTTGGCGACCCCGACGCTGAGCGGGAAGGCGGCGAACATCGGTTCGTCGTTGGGCGAGTCGCCCGCATAGACGACCGCTTGCTGCGCCTGCTCCCAACTCATGCCGAACACCTCGGCGAGCATCGTCTTGGCCATGCTGAGCTTGTTGTAGTCGCCGAACCAGCCGTTCACGTGAATGGAGCTGACCTTCGCCTGCGCTCCGTGGCGCTCGAAGATCGCAACGATCCTGTCGACCTCGGACTCGGGGAGGGGGGGCACGTCCTCACAGAAGTCGATGGCGAGGTCCGCGAGGCGATACGCTTGGTCGCTGGCGAGCGCTGAGCCGGGGACGGATTCGAGCACTTCCTTCTCGATGGCGTCGAGCTTGGTGCGGTTGCCCTTCAGTTCCTCAGGCGAGGCCCAGAAATGCTGGTCCATCTTCTTCCGCTCGCGGTCGTAGCGGAAATAGAAGGCGCCGTTCTCGCCCACGATGCCGTCCACGGGCCACATGCGAGCAATGTGATCGCACCAGCCGGCGGGGCGGCCGGTGACGGGAACCACCAGGAAGCCAGCCCGCTGCAGGTTCTCGAGCGCCGCATAGGCCGAGGCCGTCAGCATGCCCTCCGTCGTGATGGTGTCGTCGATATCGGTGAGGACGACGCGCACGGAATGCGCCTTTTCCAGCGGGAGCTGAGAAAGGGGGATCATGCTGCCACCCCCTGGTGAGCGGTGCAGCAGGACTGCAAGGCGGTCTCGAGCATAAGCCGACGTTTCCTTCCGTGGCACTCATCGGTGCCCTGTGTGAAGCCTAGAGGACAGAATTTGGGGGTTCAATCATACTTCTGTGGGATGTTCCAACTTTTTTGCACAGGTTACGGTGTTCTTGGTTGGGCATGGAGATTTCGTGTGTCCTTTCCTGAAGGAAAGAAGGCTGCACGCCAGCGGTTGATTGTGGCCGAGCTGGGCTTGAGCCCCGCTGTGCGCACGTCGGATCTCGCACGGCGGCTAGGCGTGTCCGCCGAGACGGTGCGGCGCGACATCGAAGAATTGACCCGGCGCGGACTGGTGAGCCGTACCTATGGTGGGGCTGCCGGACGGCAGCTGGGCCTCCAGCCCGAGTTTCAGGACCGGAACACGCTTGCCGTCGAGGAGCGCGAGGCCATCGCCCGGGCAGCCGTCAAGCTGGTGCAGCCCGGTGACGTGATTATGGTCGATTCCGGCTCGACGACAGCGCGCTTTGCTCAGGTCCTTGCTCAGACCGTTGAACGGATCACCGTCATCACCAACTGCTTTGCCGTCGCCCATGCGCTCGTGCCGCAGGACGGCGTCAGGGTGCTCTTCTGCCCGGGCGATTTCTCGGCCCATGAGCGTGGGGTCTATGGCTCTGAAACCTGTGCCTTTCTCCAGCGCTTCAATGCGGACATCGCGTTCATTGGGGCCAGCGGCCTGACCCAGGAAGGGCCCAACGACGTGGAAACCCAGGCCTGCTGGGTGAAGAGAGCCATGATCGCGCGCGCGGAGCGCAGCGTTCTTCTCCTCGATTCTTCGAAGTTCAACCGCCGCCATCTTGAGCTCGTTTGCCCCTTGGACGAATTGTCCGACATCGTCACGGATCGTGTGCCTGATGGCGCTTTGGCCGACAGGATCGAGCGCCTCAACGTGACGTTGCATCTGGCGCAGGACAGGCGGGTCGCTCTTGCAGCCGGGTAGGCGGTGCCTCTTCACGTCGGCCATTTCTCGCGTAATCTGGCGGGATGACTGACGACACCCTCATCCTCCGCGCCCTGTTCGATGCTGCCTTGAAGGCGGCTCTTCCCGATGGAAAATTCGAGGGACGCTTGCCACCGAAGCCCAAGGGGCGAACCATCGTCCTCGGCGCAGGCAAGGCATCCGCCCGAATGGCGGCGGCGTTCGAGGACGCCTGGGCGACGATCGGCGGCGCCAGCGAGGGTCTCGTCGTCACCCGTTATGGTCACGCCGTCCCCACACGATTCATCGAGATTGTGGAGGCCGCGCATCCGGTTCCCGATGAGGCGGGGTTGGATGCCGCAGGTCGCATTCTGTCGCTCGCCCAGGAGGCTGGCCCTGACGACCTTGTCGTGTGCCTGATCTCGGGAGGGGCCTCGGCGCTTCTCTCCCTCCCGGTAGAGGGCGTCACCTTTGCGGACAAGCAGGCCGTGAACCGCGCTCTTCTGAAATCGGGCGCGCCGATTGGCGAAATGAACACCGTGCGCAAGTCGCTCTCGGCCATCAAGGGTGGCAGGCTGGCCGCTGCTGTCGCTCCGGCGCACCTCGTCACCTATCTCATCTCCGATGTCCCGGGGGATAGCCCCGCGAGCATCGGGTCGGGTCCGACCATCCCCGAACGGATCGATCCGGAGGTGGCTTTGTCGATCCTCGGCAAGTACGGCATCGAGGTGCCCGCGCATGTCGTGCAGGCTATCCGCGCGAATGCCGTCGAGAACCCCGTTGAAGGCGGGAACGTCCACATGCTCGCAACGCCGAAGATGGCGCTTGACGCTGCCGCGGATAAGGCGCGCGAATTCGGCGTGGTGCCCTTGATCCTCGGCGATGCCATTGAGGGAGAGGCGCGCGAAGTCGGGCGGGCGATGGCAGGAATCGCGCGATCCGCTCGCATGCACAAAACACCTGCCGCTCCCCCGTGTGTGCTGCTGTCGGGCGGGGAAACGACGGTGACTGTCCGCGGACAGGGGCGCGGCGGCCGCAATGCGGAGTTTCTGTTGGGACTGGCCCTGGCGTTGCGCGGAGAAACAGGAATGTCGGCCATCGCCTGCGATACCGATGGAATCGATGGTTCTGAGAACAATGCCGGGGCATGGTTCGATCAGACGATGTTCACGGCCGCGGATGAAATGAAGCTCGATCTCTACGCCTATCTCGCAGAGAACGATGCCTATTCGGCATTCGAACGGCTCGACCGACTTGTCGTTACCGGGCCGACACTGACGAATGTGAATGATTTTCGCGCCATTCTCATCCGCTAGAGCGGCTTCCCCTCATGTGGGGTTACCTCTCTTCTCTGGCTTGCCACATGTCTTGACGGCCAACCGGATCCACTTTTCCGCACGATCCTCTAGAACACGCCTGTCGTGCCGGTGACGTTCGTTCTCGGGATCGTCAACGTGACGGTCGTGCCTCGACCTATCGTGCTGCCGATATCGATTTCTCCTCCGTGCAGCTTCAGGATGTGCCAGGCAAGGCTGAGCCCAAGGCCTGTGCCAGGAATTTCCTTTACATTCTGCCCGCGAAAGAAGGGCTGCATCAGGAAGGGCATATCCTGTTCTGAGATTCCGATGCCCTCATCTTTGACGGCAACCTTGAGGCCGCCTTCGATCGGGTAGGACGAGACCGTAATCGGTTTGTCGCGCTTCGAGTATTTCATCGCGTTGGACAACACGATCACAAGGGCCTGTTCCAGCAGGATCGGGTCTCCTATGATCCTGTCCGGCAGGTCGCGGATATCGATGATGAAGCGCCGGTCCGGCTCCTGGTTGTTCTGTTCTCGACAGGCGCGCAGGATCAACGCTTCCGGATTGAACTCGCTTGGATTGAGCAGCATGCCGCCGGCGCCGGCGCGCGTGTAGGACAGGATCAACTCGATCAATTCCTCCAGGCGCAGGCTGGCCTGCCAAACCCTCTCCGCGCGCCTTCTGACATCCTTCGCGCTCATCTTCTCGGCCCGCCGCATCATCCCCTGCGCGAGGGCGTTGATCGTCGAGAGCGGACTCCTGAGCTGATGAGCCAGAAGGGCAACGCGATCCAGCGGTTCGGCGATTCTGCTCTCGTTCGGCCCTGTGGCTGTTGCGCGCTGAGCCTTTGAGGTTTTCTTAGGAGGCCGTCGAGCAGTGGGCACAGGGGTGTTAGCTCCGAAAAGATTATAACGTTTAGGGCGACCCTCGAATTAGAGCACGTGGACAGGGCGTCCATATTTGAGGGGTCAAAAATTCGTTATTGTGTATCTTTTGGATGTTCTGGACGGGTTGAGACAAAAATTGCCGCTCTCATCTAATCGGAGAGCAACAACAGGTGGTTCAGGGAAGATGCTCTGCGCAGCTTTGTAGCTGAAGTGATGAAGATTCGACCGGTGAACTCAGTAAGGCACGATACGAATCGTATGAATATTTTTAAAAAGGGCGCGATTTCAAAGATAAGCTTGAAACCTGGGGCGCCGGAAATGTGTTCTACTGGCAGGCAGACACACAAGGATGATAGATTATGGATCGTGATCGTAGTGAAGGCAGCGCGAAGACCGTCAAAGGGCGCGTGAAGGAGGGTCTTGGTAAAGCTCTGGGCGATTCAAAGATGGAAACCGAGGGAAAGATGGACAAGGCCGAAGGGCGCGTCCAGAACACCATCGGCGGCATAAAGGACAGCATCCGCAGAAGCACCTGATCCTGGGTGGATTGGACGAAGGGCTTGGCGTGAGCCGGGCCTTTTTCATGCCGGGTGTTCTTCTCGGAGGATGAGAAAGCTGATGCCCGTCTCGTTCCGCTGCTGCTCCAGCAATGTGTCTCCAAGTTCCCGGACGAGATTGGGGATATCGATCCCGGCAAGCGGATCCGTGCAGATCACGTGCAGTTGGTCGCCAGGCTTCATCGACAGCAGGGCCTTGCGGGTGCGCAGCACCGGAAGCGGGCATTTCAGCCCGGACAGATCCAACTCAACCATCGCGAATTCCTGCTCTCCGGGCGCGTCCTGCGCGAGCCTTTTAGAACCGAGCAGCGCGTTGCTCAACATGGTGGCGGCACGGAGATCGTCCGGGGTGTTGATGTTGAAGAATGGATCGCTCGGTTCATTGGGCCAGGATGCCATCGCAAGATCATGTCGCTTCACCCAATCTTCCACGCGACGAATGTCTTCGGACACCAGGGCTTGGCGCAGATGATCGCGCAGGGATATCGGCCAAAGAGCCGTCGTGTAGTGCGGCTGGGACCCCGACGCAGCACATGCCACGGCGCTCCGCGAATTGTTGCGTGCGGCATGAAGACGATCAACCAGATCCAGCGGAATGAAAGGCGTATCGCTTGGAGTGCTGACGATCCATTCCACGAAAGGCTTGTTGCTGGCCGCCCATTCCATGGCCGCGAGAATACCCGCCAAAGGGCCTGGATAGTCCGGGACGGAATCGGGAACGACGGGAAGGCTGGTCTCGTCAAAGCGCGACGCATTTCCATTCGCGTTGAGAATCAGGCTTTCGCATTGGGGTGCCAGGCGATGTGCCACATGTTCAAGGAGGGTACGCCCCTGAAGACGCAGGAGTGTCTTCTCAACACCGCCCATGCGCCGTGAAAGACCGCCCGCGAGAATGACGCCCAGGGTGGACGGATGGGACACCATGGGGACTCACTCGATGACGATCCGCGGTGCCGGGCGCGCCGCGGCACCGCCGGACAAGGCCGTCCATATCTGCTGCGCCATCGCCGTGTAGGTCTTGGCATGCGGTCCGTCCGGATCGGCTGCCGTCACCGGGCGTCCTGCATCCGAGAGCTCGCGGATCGTCATGTTGAGCGGGACCTCTCCGAGGAACGGAACGCCGAGGCGCGCGGCTTCCTCCCGTGCGCCCCCATGCCCGAAGATATGGGAGGTCTGGCCGCAATGGGGGCATATGAAGGTCGCCATGTTCTCGATGATGCCGAGGATCGGCACCTCCACGCGCTTGAACATGGAGACGCCGCGCCGGGCGTCGATGAGAGCCAGATCCTGCGGCGTGGACACGATCACCGCACCCGCCAGCGGCGTTGCCTGCGCCATGGTGAGTTGCGCGTCGCCCGTTCCCGGCGGCATATCGACCACAAGCACGTCGAGATCGCCCCACGCAACCTCGCGCAGCATTTGCGTGATGGCTGACATCACCATCGGCCCTCGCCAGATCATCGCGGCTTCCTCTTCCACGAGAAAGCCGATGGACATGACCTTCAGGCCGTAGGCCTCCATGGGTTCGAGAACGCGATTTTCCAGCAGTTTCGGCTTGCCGTGGATGCCGAAGAGCTTCGGCATGGAGGGACCGTAGATGTCGGCATCGAGAACGCCGACCTTCAGGCCCAGAACTTTCAGGCCGAGAGCCAGGTTGCAGGCCGTCGTCGACTTGCCGACCCCTCCCTTGCCGGATGCGACCGCGATCACATGCTTCACACCGGGGATGCGCTGATTCTTCGGTTGTGCCGCTGCCCGTGGACGCTGGGTGGCGGCAGGGGACGGGGAGGCGGCGGCCGATCCCGCTGGCCGGTCGGCGGTGAGGCTTGCAAAGACCCCCTTCACTCCGGGCAGACCCTGAACGGCGGTTGAGGCTGCTTGGCGAACCTGCTCCATGGCCTGCGCTTCGGATGGATCGATCGCGATCGAGAACATGACGCGGCCGGCATCGTCGATATGGATGTCGGACAGGCGCCCCGACGCGACGAGGCTCGTGCCATTGGCGTCGACCGGTACGGTCGCAAGGGCCTGAAGCACATGGTCACGCGAGATTGCCACGGTGGAGGCTCCTGGAATTGGCTCCGATGGTGTCCTGAGCCTCATGTATAGTCTCCGGGCCCATCCGATAAGGTGCTGTCGATCTGTCATATTCCATATCCGAACCAAAACCGAGCCTGTCCGTTGTCAACCCGACTTCCCGGGAGCTGACAAGTCCAGCTTGATACCCGCGCTTGCGCATCGCTGCCCGAGACCATGTCCCGCAATCAGGAGAGGATGATGCATCAACACGGCCATAACGATCCAAACGCCGGAAAGCTCTATGAGCTGATCAAGGATGTGAAGATCGCCATGATGACCACTGTGGAGACCGATGGAACGCTGCACAGCCGGCCCATGTACAGCCAGGAGGCCGACGAACATGGCGATCTTTGGTTCTTCACGCAAATCCAATCGCCCAAGATGACGGAGCTGTCCCGCGACAACGAGGTCAATTTAGGCTTCAGCGACCCCAGCAGCCAGACCTATGTCTCCGTCTCCGGCAAAGCGGAGATCGTGCGGGACAAGGCCAAGATCGAGGAAAAATGGTCCGAGCCCCTGCGGGCCTGGTTCCCAAAGGGCGTGGATGATCCGCAGATCGCTCTGATCCGCGTGCATCCCGCAAAAGGCGAGTATTGGGACAGTCCGTCTTCGACGATCGTGCATCTCTACGGCTATGCGAAAGCCGCTCTGACTGGACAGCCGCCGCATCCTGGTGATCAGGCGAAAGTCAATCTCGGCTGACGCTGTAACGATAGTTCAAGTGATCAGGGCCGCTCAGCGGCCCTTTTTCTTAAGCCTCCTTGATTCTTCCTTCGAAGCGTTAGCTTGAGTATAATCGAATGCCATAAAACACATTGACCTGGAGCAAATCCGGAGTTCGAGAAGAGAATAGGAAGGGGGCGTCCCAGGGAGGGAAGGATGAAATCCATCTGGCTTGCAGCCGTCTCCACTGTAGCGTTCGCATCGACGAGTTTAGCCCAGCCTGCCACACAGCCGCCGAACAGCAATCTCGAAAAGCTCTCGACTTTCCAGAGCACCGGTACGGAGGAGCCGAAGCCGATCCCTCAGGAAGGTCGCCGTGCCGACGCGATCCGCAGGAATCTTGAGAAGATCAAGTTGCCGGCGGGCGTCAAGATCGACCTTTATGCCATCGTGCCCGATGCCCGCCATATGGCCGTCGGACCCAATGCGGGCGTTGTCTTCGTCGGAACGCGCAAGAGCAACGTTTACGTTGTGACGGATCGCGACAAGGACCGGATCGCCGACGAGGTGAAACAGTTCGCTCCGTCCGTTCAGTTCAAGATACCGAACGGCGTCTGCTTCTCGCGTGACGGCCTCCTGTATGTCATCGAGCAGAACAGGGTCCTGCAGTTCCCGGCTGCCGAGTTCTTCTATGAAGGTCCGGATGTGGCGGCCTTCCAGGTCGTGAAGCAGGGCGAGCTGATCCCGCCTTCTGAGGAAAGTTTCAACCACACCGCCCGTGTCTGCCGTGTTGGCCCGGATAACAAGCTCTACATTGCTCTTGGTCAGCCGTTCAACGTGCCGCCGAAGGAGAAGATGGCACTGTACCACGAGGCTGGCATCGGTGGCATCATCCGTATGGACCAGGACGGCAAGAACCGCGAGGTCTTTGCCACTGGAATTCGCAACTCGGTCGGCATCGACTTCAATCCGGCCGACAAGTCCCTGTGGTTCACCGACAATCAGGTGGACGGCATGGGGGATGACCAGCCTCCGGGCGAGCTCAACCGTGCCGCTGAGGCAGGCCAGAATTTCGGCTTCCCCTATTACGGCGGCGGCATGGTCCGCACTGTCGAGTACAAGGACGACAAGGTCCCGGAAGGGGCTGTTCCTCCCCAGGCTGAAATGGCGCCGCATGCGGCCGATCTCGGGCTCACTTTCTACACCGGCAAGATGTTCCCTGAAACCTATCGGGGCGGCATCTTCTCGGCCCAGCACGGATCATGGAACCGCACCCAGCCTGTGGGCGCGCGGGTGATGTTCACGCCCCTCAAGCCCGATGGTACGGCTGGCACGCCTCAGGTCTTTGCCGAGGGCTGGCTCACTGAGAACGGAGAATATCTCGGCCGTCCGGTCGACGTGGCCGTGCTGCTCGACGGCTCGCTCCTCGTCTCGGACGATACGGCGGGTGCGATCTACCGCATCTCCTATGAAGGCCAGTAGGGCTATCCCGGCAGGCGCGCTGGCAGGCGCGCCTGACCTCCCGAAGGAGCGACCATGAGGACGATCAACGCCCTGGCATTCGCCGGGGCTTTCCTGAGTTTGCTTGCCGCCGCGCCAGCCGATGCGGCAGATGCCCGGGCAGGGCGCCAGAAGATCACCTCCTGCCAGGCCTGCCACGGGCTGGACGGTCTTTCGAAGAACCCGGAAGCCCCGAACCTGGCGGGGCAGATCGAGGGATATCTCCTGAAAGCGCTCAAGGAATACAAATCCGGTGAGCGCAAGAACGAGAGCATGAATATTGTAGCGAAGGACCTGTCGGAGCAGGATATGGCCGATATCGCGGCTTATTACTCTTCGATTCAGATCGATGTTCTGCCGCCCTGAGCCGGGATTGGCTCCGACAACCCTTTCTTCGTAAGTCAGGCTTCGCTATTGTCCTGCCTCCTGAAACGGCTAGGAGCAGGCGATGGTGGACATCGCGACCAGGGTCTACAACCACACCTGGAAAATCGACCCGATCGTTCGATCGGTCCTGGACACGGATTTCTACAAGCTCCTGATGGCGCAGACGATTTTTCGCCGTCACCGGGATGTGCGGGTTACTTTCGGCATTCACAATCGCACCACGCGGATCCGCTTGGCCGACATCATCGATGCGGGCGAGCTGCGGGAGCAGCTCGACCATGTGCGCAGCCTCTCCCTGACTCGGGGTGAATCCACGTGGCTGCGCGGCAACACCTTCTACGGCAAGCGGCAGATGTTCTCGCCGGAGTTCATGGACTGGCTCGAGACCTTCCGTTTTCCGGAATACCTGCTTGAGAAGGAAGACGGTCAGTACGTGCTGACCTTCCACGGGCCGTGGATCGAGACCACCATGTGGGAAATTCCCGCGCTCGCGATCCTGAATGAGCTGCGCTCGCGCGGCGTTCTGAGAGACATGGGCAAGTTCGAGCTGCAGGTGCTTTACGCCCGCGCCATGACGCGGGTCTGGGAGAAGATCGAGCGTCTGAGAAAGCTGCCGGATCTCTCCATTTCGGATTTCGGGACGCGCCGCCGTCACGGTTTCCTCTGGCAGGATTGGTGCGTGCAGGCGATGATTGAAGGCCTGGGGCCTGCCTTCCTCGGCACGTCCAATTGCCTCATCGCCATGCGTCAGGAGGTCGAGGCCGTGGGGACGAACGCTCACGAGCTTCCCATGGTCTATGCCGCGCTTACCGACAGCGATGAGGAACTGGCAGAGGCTCCCTACCGGGTTCTCGCCGATTGGCAGCAGGATTACGAAGGCAATTTGCGCATCATCCTGCCCGATACCTATGGCACGACGAATTTCCTTCAGAACGCACCCGAATGGGTGTCGTCCTGGACGGGTATCCGCATCGATTCCAAGGATCCCATCGAGGGAGGGGAGGAGGCCATTGCCTGGTGGAGGCAGCGGGGACAGAACCCGAAGGAGAAGCTTGCGATCTTTTCCGACGGGCTCGACGTCGACCTGATCGAGCGCATCCATCAGCATTTCCGCGGACGCATGCGCATCGGCTATGGCTGGGGGACGCTGCTGACGAACGATTTCCGCGGGCTTGCTCCCGAGGGCAGGCTCGATCCCATTTCCATCGTTTGCAAGGTCATCTCTGCGGATGGGCGCCCGACGGTGAAGCTCTCCGACAATCCGACGAAGGCCATGGGACCGGAGGAAGAGATCGAGCGTTACAAGCGCGTGTTCCATGTGGGTGAGCAAAAAGCAAAGCCGGTTCTGGTGTGAATGCCATGAAGATCGATCTGAACTGCGATATGGGCGAAGGCTTCGGTCCGTGGCCGATGGGCGACGACGAGGCGATGCTCGACATCGTCTCCTCGGCGAACATCGCCTGTGGTTTCCATGCCGGGGACCCGTCCATCATGTTCCGTACGGCGGAGACTGCGAAGCACAAGGGTGTGGCGATTGGCGCGCATCCAGGCTTCAACGACCTGCACGGCTTCGGGCGGCGTGTCATCCGGGGCGACAGCCCGGCCGAGATCGAGCGCATGGTGGCTTACCAGATCGGCGCCATGCAGGCCGTTGCCGCGCTTGCCGGTCACAAGGTCACCTATGTCAAAGCGCACGGATCGCTCAACAACATGGCGAACGAGGATGAGGGTCTTGCTCTCGCCATCGCGCGGGCCATCAAGGGCGTCGATCCCAATCTCATCAACGTCTGCATGCCGGGCCTGCTGATGGAAAAGGCGTCGGACAGGATCGGCGTTCCGGTCGCGCGCGAGTTCTTCGCGGACCGGACCTATGAGGATGACGGTACGCTCACCTCCCGTAAGAAGCCGGGCTCGGTTCTTCACGATGCGGATGCCGCCGCAGAGCGCGTGTTGCGCACGCTGCAGGACAGAGCGGTCACCACCACATCGGGCAAGCGCATTCCGATCGAGATCGACACGATCTGCGTTCATGGCGACGAGCCGAGCGCGGTCACCATGGCGCGCACGGTCAGAGCCAGGCTCGAGGCGAACGGGATTGAAATCGCTCCGTTCTCGGGATCGTGAGATGTCGTTCAAGGATCATTTCTCGGCCCGATCCGGCGACTACGCAGCCTATCGTCCGACTTATCCTCGCGCCCTCATCGACTACCTCGCCGACCGGTGCCGGCAGACGGAACTGGCGCTCGATGTCGGTTGCGGCACCGGGCAACTCTCCGTGCTGCTGGCGGAGCGCTTCGATCGGGTGATCGCGACGGATGCGAGCCCGCAGCAGATCGGGAAGGCGCGAGCGCATGAGCGCGTGGAGTACCGCGTTGCGTCCGCCGAGGCGAGCGGACTCGCGGATCATTCCGTCGACCTGATCACAGCGGCGCAGGCCGCCCATTGGTTCGATCTCGATGCGTTCTATTCCGAGGTGCGCCGGGTCGGCAGGCCGGGAGCCGTGCTGGCTCTCGTGACCTATGGAGTGATCCAGGCCGATCCCGACATCAATGAAGCGATCCAGCACTTCTACAACGATGTCGTCGGCTCGTACTGGCCGCCCGAGCGGCGCCATGTTGAGGAGGGGTATCGCTCCTTTGCGTTTCCGTTCGAGGAATGGACTGCGCCGCCCCTGGCCATCGAGGTGCAATGGCAGGCTGCCGACCTCCTCGGTTATGTCGAGACATGGTCAGCCGTACGGGGGCTTGAAAAAGCCGAGGGGCGCGAACCGCTCGAGGCGTTCCGGAGCAATCTGTCAGCTCTTTGGAATGACCCGCAGCGTCGGCGGACGATCCGCTTTCCCCTGTCCCTGCGGGTCGGGCGCATCTGAGGCCACAGCGCCCCAGGTCCTGGCAAGAAAGGGCTTGAGGGCGGCAAGGGTTTCCTCGGGCGCTTCCTCGGCGAGATAGTGCCCGCACTGGATGCCATGGCCTTCCACATGAGAGGCCCATTCGCGCCAGACCGACAATACGTCGTACCAGCGCTCCAGTCCGTTCCTCTGGCCCCAGAGCGCCTGCACAGGGCATGTGATGCGCCGCCCAGCCTGCTTGTCGGCGTGATCGAGTTGCAGGTCGAGGCTTGCGCCGGCGCGGTAATCCTCGCACATCGCATGAATGGTTTGCGGGTCGGTATAGCATCGCCGGTACTCCGCCAGAGCATCCGCATCAAACATCGTGCGCCCGCGACGCAGGTAGAACGTGTCGGGATCGGCCTGGATCAGCGTCTCCGGAATCGGGTGCGGCTGGGCGAGAAAGAACCAGTGCCAATAGCCCATGGCGAAAGCCATGTCCGTGCGTGCAAAATGCTCGTAGGTCGGCAGGATATCGAGGACGGAGAGCGCAACGATCCGGGAGGGATGGTCGAGCGCCATGCGATAGGCGCAGCGTCCGCCACGATCATGTCCGACAACGGCGAAACGTTCGAAGCCGAGGGCGTGCATCACCTCGACCATGTCACGCGCCATGGCACGTTTGGAATAGGGCTCGTGATCCGCAGTGCTAGGCGGTTTGGAACTGTCGCCGTAGCCCCGCAGGTCCGCACAGACGACGGTATAATCTTCAGCCAGACGTGGAGCGATCCGATGCCACATCACATGGGATTGCGGATGGCCATGGAGCAGCAGAACGGGCGGGCCGTTCCCCGCATGGCGGAGGTTGATGCAGGCCCCCGAGGTTTCAATTCGGCGATGCGTGAAATTCTCGAACATGAGCGGAGTGTCTTACATTTTCGTGGCCCCATCCAGTTCGTTTGAAAGCAGGTGAAACGGATTGTGTTTCTGTCTCGCTTGCTGCGCGGCTACCATGTACGGCGTTGTCCATTGTCGATGTGGATGATGCCGTTTCGGTAAATCTTGAGGCCGCCGACTTCAGCGCGTGCGCGCAGATATGCCATGACGCCGCGTGCGCGGGCCTTGATCCGAAAGTCCATGGCGCGGCAGGCGAGATGGAGAGAGTGCCGAGCGCCACCTGCACGCCGGTTGCGACTCGGGCTGCGATGCGTGGATTGAATGCTGACGGGTCCGAACCGGCTGGCAATGTCGGCCACCACCTCCCGCAGGTCTCCTGGGAGGCAGTTGGTCGGCGTACTCGCACGCAACGCGATCGTGCCCTTCGCAACCAAAGAGGCAAAGCCGGTTGAACTCGCGCTCCCGAAATTTCCCGCACTCGGAAGGCTGCCGGTCGTCACGGGATCGGACATCTGCCCGTTCGGAGGTAGGCTGGCATATTCGGTCCTGGGGGCAGCCCTTTTGACGGCTCTCGCCTTCGGAAGGGAACTTGGGGATGGTTCAGCCGCGGGTGAGGGATCAGGGCCGGAAAAGGGGAGCGGGATGACCAGTCCGGACGGCGCCGGGTGTGGACTTTGGGCCATTGCGTGTGTCGAAACGCCCGCAAGACCTGCAATGGTTAGGAAGAGGAGCCAAGGTGCGCGGCGAACTTTCAACTCGGTGCTCATCGGGTTCCCCCCGTTCTGAGCCCCCACCGATGGAATGCCGTTCGGGCGGACCTCCCGGCAGTTATGGTTATTGGTGCGTATGCGACTGGATGCGCATCGCCTAGGAGCAAGTACCTATGCTGCTGCCAAGGTGAAGCAAGGGTTCGACGAAGAAAATTATCTGCTCGGAAGGGCTATTCGTTGCTTATAGTCTTATATTTGGGGCATTCTCGACGGCAGCCGCGCCTTTGTTCCTCGTATTGATAGGCGAAAATTGTAATTCAGTTGCGTTAGTTCGGGCCTTGAAGGCGATCCTTGCGACTCACATATCATGTTACGAGCCGTAACATCGGCGACCGGAGACATGAATGCCTGCTGTCTATAGCGACCTGTTCGATGCCATCAAAGCCGCCGGGCCGAGCCGGGAGGACGCTCTTGCGCGCATCACGCTCGTGGCGAAGCTGATGGACAGTGCCTTCGTCATTCCCGGTCTGAACCGCCGGGTGGGGCTTGATGCGGTCCTCGGCCTCATTCCAGGGATCGGCGACGCGGTGTCGGCTGCTCTTGCAAGCTACATCATCTGGGAGGCGCGCCAGCTCGGCCTGCCGCGCTGGAAGATCGCACGCATGGTTGCGAATGTGGCGGTGGACACGGCCATCGGCGCCATTCCGCTGGCTGGCGATGTCTTTGACGTCTTCTTCAAGTCCAACATGCGCAATCTGCGCATCATCCAGGATCATGTGGGAACGCGCAAGCGCGGCCCGATGCAGATCGACGGTACCGCGGTGCGGATCGAGGAGCGCTGACCATGAGACGCTTGCTCTGGGTTCTCGCCTGGATCGCCGTTGCGCTCTGGTCGCTGTTTGCATGGGGCGCTTACGGCCTTCTCGATATCTTCGGCGACCTTGCCGTTCGCAATGCGGATATCGTGAGCGACCACCCCGAGACTGTCGAATGGCTGTCATGGGCCTTCGCGACGCTGAGAAGCCTTGGGCTTGGAGCCATCGTTTTCGTCTGGGGCGCGGTATCCCTGCTGATCCTTGCCGTTCCCGCCGTGATTGGCCTCATCCTGCCGCGAGCGGATTCCGTCGAGAGGGATCGTCGCGAGAGGGATCTTCGATGGCAGGGCCCGTCCGGAGGGGCGCCGCCGCGCCGGATCGATCGGCGCTAACCTATTGAGTGAAAAAGCGCGGCTTGAGCCGCGCTTCTTGTTTTACCGGTGGCTTGAGATGAACTGCTTGAAGCGCTCGGATTTCGGAGCGCCGAAGACCTCAGCCGGAGGCCCTTCCTCTTCCACGACGCCCTTGTGAAGAAAGACCACGCGGTTCGACACGTCGCGGGCAAAGGCCATTTCGTGTGTCACCACCAGCATGGTGCGGCCTTCCTCGGCGAGGGAGCGCATCACGCGCAGCACCTCGCCCACGAGTTCCGGATCGAGTGCGGAAGTCGGCTCGTCGAACAGCATCACGTCGGGCCGCATGGCGAGAGCACGCGCGATTGCCGCGCGCTGTTGCTGGCCACCGGAGAGATGGGAGGGGTACTGGTTGCGCTTGTCCGCGATGCCAACCTTCGCAAGCAGTTCCTCGGCTTCCGCGATGCACTCCGCCTTTGGGCGCTTCTGCACATGGACAGGCGCCTCGATCACATTCTCCAGGATCGTCATGTGAGACCAGAGATTGAAGCTCTGGAACACCATGGCGACGCGCGACCGGATCCGGTCCACCTGGCGCTGATCGGCCGGCATCATTCCCTTGCGGCCCTGCTTCAGCTTGATCGTCTCGCCCCCGATG
>Ga0182741_1000876_pt1 | contig 42452 bp, 35 predicted proteins | sample eDN5th37CBELigOP_FD_128874 | JGI IMG/M metagenome (GOLD analysis project Ga0182741, IMG submission 128874) | Enriched Organic Plus compost microbial communities from Emeryville, California, USA - eDNA 5th pass 37_C BE-Lig OP (version 2) (version 2) ... | reverse complement strand
GCGTACCGCTCGTTCTACGAGGCGCTCCCCGAGACGTACGAGAAGTGTGAGCCGCTCTTCGACCAGCCGATGACGCACGACCCGGCCGGCCAGTCGTTCGCGCGCTCGCGCGCAACGATCGTGGGCCAGCTCGTGAAAGCAATGCGCGCGGCGGGGATCCAGGCCATGGTGTGGCCCACGATGCCATTTCCCGCTCCTCTAGCCGTCGACAGTTGGCCGAAGATCCGCACCACGCTGTCCTACAACAACTGGCTGGGGCTTCCGGAGGCGTCGGTACCGGCGGGCTACGGCGCCGACGGGATGCCCGATGGCAACCTCTCCATCGTGGGAGCCCCGGGCGACGACGCGCGCGTGCTGGCGTTCGCGCACGCGTACGAGCGGCAGTCGCGGCGGTTCACGAAGCCGCCGCGGCCGGGGACGCGACGCGGTTGAGCTGACGGACCCGTCTGGCGCGAACCGCAGACGCTCACGCCCTCGGTTCGCGCGGCAGCATCACCATGAAGCGCGACCCCTCTCCGGTCTCGCTCGCGACCACCAGATCGCCTCCCATTCTGCGCGCGAGCTCGCGGCTGATCGCGAGCCCCAGCCCCACTCCCTGCTGCGACTCCCGGTTCGCCCGCCGGTCGAGCTGCACGAACGGCTCGAAGATGTGCTCCAGCTGCGACTCGGGGATGCCGACTCCGCTGTCCTGCACGTGCAGGCGCACCGCGCCATCGCGCGTATCCGCCCAGAGGCGGATACTACCGCCCGGCGGCGTGAACTTCGACGCGTTCATCAGAAGGTTGAGCAGGATCTGCTGGAGCCGCTCCTGATCGGCGAAGAGCTCCAGCTCCGGCTGCGGTGGTACGACATCGAAGCGGATACCGCGACTCTCGATGTGCGGCTGCACCAGATCGCGGGCACTCCCGAGCACGGCGGCCACCCGGACCATCGCGGGACGCAGCTCCACGCGACCCGCTTCCACGCGGCTGAAGTTCAGGATGTCGGTGATCAGCGTGAGCAGATACTGGCTGGCCGATCGGATCCGCTCGAGGTCGGCCCGCTGCGGCTCGGTCAGGGGCCCGCGCAGGCCCAGCGCGAGGAGGTCGGCGTAGCCGATGACCGCGTTGAGCGGCGTGCGGAGCTCGTGGCTCATGGCTGCCAGGAACTGGCGCTTGGCTTCGTTGGCGTCCCTGACCGACTCGTAGAGATGCTCGACCTCCATGCGGGCGCGCACCTGCTCCGTGACGTCCACTCCGTGCGCGAAGACGCCCGACACCCGGCCATCGGGCTCCACCATCGGCTGGTACACGAAGTTCAGAAAACACTCCTCCGGCGGCGCACCCGGCGCTCGCGCCAGCATCACGCGCGCTTCCCGGCCGACGTACGGAACGCCGGTGGCGTAAACACGATCGAGCAGCTCCTTGTAGCCCTGCCCGTTGATCTCCGGCAGCGCTTCGAGGAGCGATTTGCCGATGATGGGAGTGCGGCCCACGATCGAGAGGTACGCTGCGTTCGCCGCTTCGAACACGTGCTCCGGCCCCCGGAGCAGCGCCATGAACGTCGGTGCCAGATCGAACAGCGAGAGCAAGCGCGCACGCTCTCGCCTGATCGCCTCGCTGAACTGCAGGTGCGCGCGCACGCGCGCCAGCAGCTCGCGTGCGGAGAAGGGCTTCACCAGATAGTCGTCGGCGCCGCCCGCGAGGCCCTCCACGGTGCTTTCCTCGCCGGCACGCGCCGAGAGCAGGATCACCGGCACCGCCGCGGTGGCCGGATCGGCGCGCAACTCCCTGATCATTTCCAGCCCGTCGAGCCCCGGCATCATGATGTCGCTCAACACGAGGTCCGGCCGGTGCCGGCGGGCGTGCTCCAGCGCCTCGGCCCCGTTGGTGGCCAGATCCACCTCGTAGAGCGACGACAGCAGGTTGGCGAGATACGCCCGCATGTCAGCGTTGTCGTCGACCACCAGCAAGCGCGGGCGCGCGTCTCCCCCGGACGCATCCACGGGCCTGGCGGCACCGCTCACGCTGGACGCATCCACATCCCGCGCTGCAAAAGCATCGTCACCGCCGCGCTCCGGCAGCCAGCGCCACGCTTCCTCGACGAACGGCGCCGCGCCGAGCGCAGTGCTCGCGCCCGTGCGAACCGCCAGGATCCGGTCTGCCGGCAGGTGGCCGCTCCCCAGCGGAATGTCGATGGCGAAGGTGGTGCCCACTCCCTCCGTACTCTCGACTCGAACGCGGCCGCCATGGAGCCGCACGAGCTCCTGCACGAGGGCAAGCCCGATCCCCGACCCCTCGTGCGTGCGCGCGCTCGCTCCCCCTTCCACACGGCGGAAGCGCTCGAAAATGCGCGGCAGCTCCGATGGAGCGATGCCGACGCCGGTGTCCGCTACCGTGAGTCGCGCACAGCCATCCTCGCCCACTCGCTCGAGCGCTACGCGGATCTCTCCTTCGAGCGTGAACTTGAAGGCGTTCGACACGAGGTTGAGGACGATCTTCTCCCACATCGACGTGTCCACGAACACGGGCTCGCCGACATCCGCGCACGTCACCACCAGCCGCATCCCCGCGCGCTCCACTGCTGCGCGGAACGCGCTCGCCAGATCGGCCGTCACGCGCGCCAGATCCACCGGCTCGTACGATGCCTGCACGCGCCCCGCCTCGATGCGCGCGAAGTCGAGCAGGGTGTTGACCAGTTTCAGGAGCCGTTGCCCGTTGCGCTGCAGCAGCTCGAGTTTCTCGCGGTCCGCCGGCGCCAGCTCCGCAGCGGGGTGCAGCAGCAGATCCTCCATGGGCCCGAGCATCAGCGTGAGCGGCGTGCGGAACTCGTGGCTCACGTTGCTGAAGAAGGTGGTCTTGGCCCTATCGAGCTCCGCCAGCACTTCCACGCGCGCACGTTCCTCCTCGTAGGCGCGCGCAGCCGTGATGGCGGCCCCGATCTGCCCGGCCACCACGCCGATGAAGTCGCGGTAATCATCATCGAACGCCCGGCGCGGGTTCAGGCCCACCACCAGCAGCGCGTCCAGCGCATCCTGCTGCGCCGAATGATTGATGGGAACGATCACGGCCGACTCCACCTGCTCCGGCCAGGTGCGCGACGAGATGGCTCCGAACCGGCGTTCCACATCCTTTACCAGCACGAGCTCTCGCGTGCCGCCCACCGCCACCGGCCACGCGGCGCGCTCGGCGCCCGCGAGCGGAATCACCGGCGGCGCTGCCGGGTGGCCGGCCTCGAGGCCGGTGAGCGTTGCGAGTCGCGCCTCGCTCCCGCTCTCCACGAGGTAGAGCAGCGAGAACGGGATGTCGGCCGGGTTCTCGTCCAGGACGCGCGCGGCCCGCGACACCGCCGTCCTGATGTCCTGCACGCTCGTGGACGTCGCGCCCAGATCGCGCAGCGTGCGCAGGCGGCGCTCGCCGAGCACGCGCGCGGTGTTCTCGGTGACGGTGACGAACACGCCGCCCACCTCGCCGGACTCGGTCCGGATGGCGCTGTAGCAGAATGTGAAGTAGCACTCCTCCACGTAGCCGTTCCGGTCCAGCGGCAGGATCTGATCCTCGAGAAACGTCGGTCGTCCCGAGCGCATGACCTCCTCGAACATCGGACCGATGAAATCCCAGATCTCGGCGAACGTCTCGCGCGTGCTACGGCCGAGCGCCGCGGGATGCTTCGTGGCGCCGAGGATGGGCCGGTAGCCGTCGTTGTAGAACTGCACGAACCCGGGCCCCCACGCGATGTACATCGGATAGCGCGAGTCGAGCAGGATGTTGAGCGCCGTGCGCAGACTCTGCGGCCACGTCTCGACCGGTCCGACCGGAGTCGAAGCCCAGTCGTGCGCGCGCATCAGCTCACCCATCTCGTTGCCGCCCACGAGCACGTCCACGGCGTGCGCGGGAAGTGGCGCACCGCCGCCCGAGCAAGTGGGACCCGGTCTCACGGGATCGAAGCCCCGAGGGGACACATCGTTCGTCATCGTCATTCGCCGCAGGGTATCGCCGTTTCGCCGAGCGCGATCGCGCCAGCGATCATGGAGCTGCCACGAGCTCCGACCGCTCTGCAAAATGAGCCGCGAGGCGGCGGGACGGAACACTCTCCACGCGCGCGGCCCGCACGGCCCCGTCCGCGATGCCCGGCCGCGCGCGGTGGCGTGCACGCGAGATGGTGCCTTCGGTCGGCTCGCGGACCGACACCCCTGGTAGGCGCGGGCGCGAGAACCGTGTACGCCGCCCATCTTTCATCCGATGAGCGAGGAAACTGCCGGGAATGGAGCGAGTGAGCGACCGGAGAACCCGCCGAACTACCGCGGCCGGCTCGCACCCACGCCCACCGGCGACATGCACGCCGGCCACGCGCGTACCTTCGTTGCCGCATGGCGGCGTGCGGCGGAAGCGGGTGGCGAGCTCGTACTGCGCATCGAGGACCTCGATCCGCTGCGCTGCCGCGCCGAGTACGCCGAGCACGCGATCGAGGACCTGGAGTGGCTGGGCGTGGGGTGGAGCGAGGGACCGGTCTACCAGTCGCGGCGGCGCGCGGTGTACGAGCGGGCGTGGCGCGCGCTCCGCGACGCCGGTGTCATCTATCCGAGCGACGTCTCGCGCAAGGAGCTGCGCGACGCCGCGCACGCGCCGCACGACGATGAGGAGGAGAGCGAGCCGGTCTTCCCGCCGCAACTGCGCCCCGCTCCCGGCGCCGGTAGCGTCGCCGCGTCGCCGGCCGGCGTGACATGGCGTTTCAGAGTGCCCGACGGCGAGGTGGTGCGCTTCGATGACGCTCAGCGCGGCGCACAGACATTCACCGCCGGCGTGGACTTCGGCGACTTCGTGGTGTGGCGCAAGGACGATGTGCCGGCGTACGAGCTGGCCGTGGTGGTGGATGACGTGGCCATGGGCATCACCGAAGTGGTGCGCGGCGAGGATCTGCTCAAGTCCACCGCGCGGCAGATCCTGGTGTATCGCGCGCTCGGCGCCGCGCCGCCCGCATGGTGTCACCTCCCGCTCGTGCGCGACGCGCATGGACGGAGACTGGCGAAGCGGCACCGAGCGCTCTCCGTACGCGAGCTGCGCGCCCGCGGCCTCACGCCGAACGAAGTCTTGGCGCTGGCGGGAGACGACTAGAACGTCCCCTGCAGGTAGAGATCCGTTCGCCAATCACGATCCGGGTCGATGCCGCGCGAGAGGTCGAAGCGGATCAACCCATCCAGCACGGAGGCGCCCGCACCCGCACCGCTGATCGGCCGCCCCGGATTTCGCCAGTCGTGGCGGTCGCCCGCCCAGCCGATGTCGCCGAACACGATGGGTCGCAGCTTGCTCGTCCCCCAACCCAGCTCCGCGCGGCCGAACCAGTAGGCATCGCCCACCGCGGTGCCGGGCCCCTGACCGTGCACCGTGAACGGGCCGCCCAGATACCAGAGTCGCTGCACGGGGAGCGTGCCGCCCGACGCGCCGCCGCTCGCGGTGAGCGCGCCCACGAGCTGCGCGCCGATGGCATGCGACACGGTCACCTCCGCCGAGCCACGCGTGTAATCGAAGCTTCCCGCCCCCAGTTCGGCGCGCAGCAGGGTGGTCGCACGCCAGCCCGCCGGATCGTCGCCATGGTTACCGCGGAGGCTCACCTCGTAGCCCACCGTCGTCGCCTCATCGGCCGCGATGTTGTCGAGGAAACGCACGCCGTTGATCGCGTTCGCGAGCGAGAAGTGAGTGTGTACTCCAGCGTCGGACTGCCGCTCCACGAAGAGCCGTTGGCTCAACAGCGAGTTCGCGCCGCGCTGGCTCGCGCGTGTGAGCTCGGCACCCCAACTGCGGTAGTAAAACCCATCGTCGCGCCCGAAGAGCAGCGCATCGAGCGAAGCACCCACGCCGAGCGGGTCGCCCCAGTCTCCGGCCACGTCGAGGCGGCGGTAAGCGGCGAGCCCGTACGTCGTGCTCCCGTTCGAACGGCTGAGCCGCAGCTCGCCGTTGGGCGCGAGGTCCGCGACGCCTATCCGCAGCATCGCCTCCCCCGTGTAGCCGCGACCAAACTGCCGCTCCACTTCGACTCCGGCGGAGAGGCCCTCTATCCGATTGTAGCGCAGCATCCCGCGATCGATGCCGTAATGGAGCGTGGGCGCGAGCGGCCCCCAGCCCGGCTGGAGCGAGATGTCGAGCGCCTTCGCCAGCTCCCTTCCCTGCTCGGTGCCGAAGACTGTTTCGCCCGGGTCGAAGATGGACGGCGGTAGCTCGCCCGAGTGCGCCAGCGCGGCTGTGTCGCACGGGATGCGGTAGGCAACGGGGAGACGGCCATCCAGCCGCAGGCGCGCACGCACGAGCGTATCGCCGCGCGCACAGTCGAGCGTGTTGGAATCTCGGTCGCCATCTTCCTTCGCAGCGCGACGGCGTTCGCGCAGCGTGTCGGCATCCGACTCCAGGCGGATCCCCGCCACGGCCAGCGAGTCGCCACGCTGCTTCCGCGCCGAGTCCTCCGGCGCGAGCGGGATGGGTGGAAGCGAGACCGAGTCTTTCCCGCTCACGCTCGCGTAGCTGAAGCTCTGCTGCATGGAGAAGGGCATGTGCATGAAGCCGAGCTGCCCCTTCGCTTCCACCGTCTGCAGCCGCGGCAGCCACCAGCGCTGCTCGTGCAGTCCGTACTCCACGGTGAACGCATCGATCACGATCGCCGCCGGCGACATCATGGCGCGAGCGACGCGCGGGATCTCACGATAGTCGTCGGGCTCCTCGCGCTTCAGGAACTGCATGATGTCGAAGGGGGTCGAGGGCCTGAACACCGCGCGCACCAGGTGCGCGCTCGCCACATCGAACCAGAGCGACCCCACCAGTAGATCCCAACGCGGCTGGCGCGCGGTGATCGTAACCTCACGCAAGCGAAGTGCGCTGCCGCCGGGGAGCGCGAGCTGTACCGAGTCGCCGGATGCGTACCGGTAGTAGGCCTCGGCGCCCGCGTCGAGCGGGTGCATGAAGAAGCCGCTCTCATCGCCCGACACGGTCTCCACGCCGGCGAGCGAGAGCAGCCCTTCGCGCCCCGGATAGTACGGGATCGGGCTCTCGTCGAGCGCGTCCTTCAGCACGAGCGCGCCGTCGAACGCCATGGGGATCGCGGTGCGCGCACCGAGTACGTCCACCCACGCTCCCACTCCGCGCTGCCAGCGCACGCGCGAAGCGATCTCGTTGCGGTACGCCAGGCGCCGTACACCGAGCTTGCGCACGCCGAGCCAGGCGGAGATGCGCTGGCGCGTGGTGGCGTCGTAGCTCACGAGCGTGGAGTCCTGTCGGAGCCGGGCCTCGCGAGCACGCGCGATGAGCTCGCGCGCGGCCGCATCGCGGTACGCGCTGGCGCGGAGCTCCGGAGTGAGTGGGATGATGACGTGCCTCATGCCGCGATCCCGGCGCGTGGAGTCCGAGCGAGTGCGCGCGGAATCGGCGAGCGTCGTATCGGCCATCGCGCGCGCTGCCCGGGTCGCGGGAGGGGCCGCCGCGGTGCTGCAGAGCACCGCGAGGAGGTGGAGCGCGTGAAGGAACATCCAGAAGCGAGCGTTGGGTGAGAGCTACCATGCCCTACGACGGTGGCCAGCGGCGGTTTCGCCATCCGCCCCGCTAGCGCTCCACGGGGAGGATGGCGCGCGTCCCGCGGCTCTCAGTCGCGCCCGAGCGTCCCGCCCAAGAGCGCGAACAGCGTCCGCCAGTGACGCTCGGCCTCCTCGGGGTCGTGGACCGGGGTGTCCGCCGGTACCCAGCCGTGCAGAGCGTCGTACGTCTCGATCGTGTGGGCGACGCCGGCATCCGTCAGCGCTCGGTCGAGCCGCTCCTTCTGCGCGTCATCGAAGCCGCGGTCATCCTTCGCGCCGCCCACGTAGATGCGCCCGGCGATCCGCGGTGCGAGCAGGTGCGGGCTGTCGGGTGCGTCGGTGGCGAGACCGCTCGGATGGTACGATGCCGCCGCCGCGATCCGGTCGGGGAAGTGGCCGGCCGCCGCGAACGACATGCGCCCGCCCATGCAGTACCCCGTCACTCCGATCTTCCCCGGACGCACCTCGGGCCGGGAATCCAGGTACGCGAGGAACGCGCTCGTGTCGCGCATGATGTTCGCGATGGTCGCCACGGGAAGGACCTGCTTGGTGAAGTACTCCCTCTGCTCGGGGTCGGAGAAGAGCGTCTTCGCATCGAACGAGGTCGGCCCGATCCGGTAGAATAGGTCCGGCAGCAGCACGTAGTAGCCGGCGCTGCTCATGCGCTCGGCCATGTCGAAGAGCGCGGGCCTGATGCCGATGCCATCCATGCAGAAGAGGACGGCGGGCCATGGCCCTTCTCCAACGGGGTGGAATACGTGTGCCGGACAGCTCCCGTCCTGCGTCTCGATCTCGATGGTGGTGTGTGGCATCGCCATTTCATAAGAGTGTCAGTGAACGGCGGCGCGACCAGCGCCCGATGATGAACGCGGCAACCGCCTCCCCCCGTTGACAGCGGCGTCCGCCAGGAGAGTATTCAGTGCGACGCAACGCGCGCCGAACCGCCACCAGCGCCGCGAGCGCCCGAGCGCGGAGCCGCGACACGCCGCTCTCCCGGTCATCACTCCCACCACGAGCTCGCTCCATGCCGTCCACTGCCTTCACCCGGTCGAAACTCACGCTGGCTCTCGCCATCGCCGCCGTCACGGCGCCGTTCGCGATCACCCATTCCGCGCGCGCGCAGATCACTGCCGCCGAGTACGCGGCGCGGCGCGATTCGCTCGCAGCGCGCATCGAGAGCGGGATCGTGGTCGCCTTCGGGGCGCGCAACCCGGTCACCGACTTCGGACCGTTCTTCCAGATTCCGGGCTTCCGCTACCTCACCGGCTACCTCGAGCCCGATGCCGCGCTCGTGATCCTCGTCCGTGATGGCAAGCCGCGGAGCACGCTCTTCGTCACTCCGGCCGATCCGCGCCGGGCGTTCTACTACGGCTTCCGCCCCGACTCGGCCGCCATCGCGCGCGATCTCGGGCTCGCCTCCCGCCCCTTCGCATCGCTCGGTGCCGTGCTCGACTCGCTCGTCGCCGCGCATCGCGCCCTCCCCATCTACGAGCTTCCAGACGTGGAAGACCAGGACTTCGCGCGCGCCGACTCGCTCACGCGCGGGAAGATGTGGCTGAAAGCGTTCGCGGCGCGCCACGCGGGGATCACGACGCGCGACCTGACTCCGGTGGTCGACCGGTTGCGCGCACGCAAGAGTCCCGCCGAGATCGCGCTCCTCCGGCGCGCCGCGGAGATCAGCGCCGAGGGACACCGCGCAGTGCTCTCCGCGCCGGAGCCGAAGCACGAGTACGAGCTCGCCGCCGTGCTCGAGTACACCTTCAAGCGGCTCGGCGGCTCGCGTCCCGCCTACGGTTCCATCGTGGGCTCCGGTGTGAACGGAACCCAGCTCCACTACATGAAGAACGACGGGCCGGCGCGCCCGGGCGATCTCGTGGTGATGGACGCCGCTACCGAGTACGAGGGATACGCGGCGGACATCACGCGCACCATCCCCGTGAGCGGGCGATTCACTCCGGAGCAGCGCGCCATCTATCAGATCGTACGTGACGCGCAGGCGGCCGCCGAGCGCGAGGTGCGGCCGGGTGGATCGTCGGTGGCGTCGCTCGATTCGTCCGTGGCCGTGCGGGCACGCGGATTGGCGAAGCTGGGGCTGATCGACAGCGTGAACGCCATGATCGATCCGCCCTGGCGTCCGGACTGCCAGCGTGCGCCCGTGCAGTGCACACAGGCCAATCTCTGGATGATCCACGGGATCAGCCACGGGCTGGGGCTGGCCGTGCACGATCCCGCGCAGTTCTACGAAGGCGACCGCACCTTCGGGCCAGGGGACGTGTTCACCATCGAGCCGGGGATCTACATCTCCACCCGCGCGCTCGATGCGCTCCCCGACACGCCGCGCAACCGTGCCTGGGTAGCGCGCGTGCGGCCGTTGGTGGAGAAGTACGAGAACACGGGAGTGCGGATCGAGGACGACTACGTCGTCACGGAGAGCGGGGTGGAGCGGATCTCGACCGAGGCGCCGCGAGAGATCGACGAGATCGAGTCGATCATGCGCAACCGTTCGAAGCAGGTATTGCCGTGACCGTGGTGATCTGAGCGCCGCGAGCGACCAGGCGGAGTTCGGGCGACGGGACCGGGCCAGAGGCCCGGTCCCGCCGCCCGTTTTGAATCGCCTCAAATTTTGTGACAATTCTGTTGACAAAATTGCAGCGATAATGCATAGTGGGCCCGCGTCGAGATCGGAGAGCGGCCACGCCCGGCCGGCCGGAGCCGTGCGCCACGCAGGCGCCACGCATGGCGTTACGCCACGCGTTACGCCATGCGTGGCGCCTGCGTGGCGCGACCGCCACGACCACTCCACAGAGGTGACTCCATTGGGCCTTTCCCCGTTCGCCCCCGTCACACCATGACGCGCGCCGCCGCCAGACAGACCGAGAGCATCCCACGCAGCGAGCTGGTCGCCGAAGCCTACGACCGGCTCCGCGACTGGATCATCACCGGCCGGCTCGCGCCGGGCGCGCCGATCATCGAGACGGACACCGCCGCGCTCCTCGGCGTGCAACGCTCCCACCTGCGTCTCGCTCTGCAGAGGCTCAGACACACGGGATTCGTCGTCACCACGCGGATCGGCACGTACTCGCGAACCCGCGTCGCCCCGCTCACGCTCGACGACGTGGTGGAGCTCTTCACCGTGCTCGGCGCGGTGGAAGGTCTCGCCGCCCGCGCGGCCGCACGCCTCCCGGCGGGCGAGCGCACGGCGCTCGTACGATCGCTGAGGAAGATCAACAAGGAGCTCCTTCGCCTCGCCCGGCAAACGCCGTCCGACTACAACCGTACCAACGACCTGGACGTCACCTTCCACCGCACCTACGTGGAAGCGGCGGCGGGCCCGCGCGTCCTCGCACTCCACGAGGCGGTGAAGCCCCAGGCCGACCGGTACGAGCGCTTCTACACCAACGTCCTCATGGACCAGTTGGAGATCTCCGTGCGCGAGCACGAGTCCATCATCGCCGCCATCGAGAGCGGCGACCCGGACGAATCGCAGCACGCCGTGGAGGTCAACTGGCGCAACGCGGCCGACCGCTTCGCCCGCGCCGTCGCCGCCACCGGAGAGCTTGGCAGCATCCCGTAGCTAACGACTCCGCAGCAAGGAAAGCCGGCGCCAATCGGATCCGCACCGGCTCGGACCACGGACATTGCGAGTGCCATCTCGCAGGAGGAGCGTCATGGTGGAGAGAGAACCGGCTCGGACAGGTCGACCAGCGAAGCGCGAGCGCCACCAGTTGGTGGCGCTCGCGATCCTCGGCTGCGTGCTGCTCGGGCCCGCGCGGCTCCTGGCGCAGGACGCGGCGCAGGCTGCGTCGATCGCCGGCACCGTCGTCGATGCCGCGACCGGCCAGCCGGTAGGCGACGTCCAGATATCGGTCGCCGGAACGCAGCTCGGCGCGCGCTCCGACGCGGGCGGGCGCTTTCGCATCTCCGGCGTCACCGGCACCACGGTGAGCCTGCGCGCCACCCGCATCGGTTATCGCGCTCTCGCCACGGATGCCGCCGTCGGTGCGCAGAACGTGCGCCTGGTCATCGAAGCGGTACCGCTCCAGCTCGATGCGACGGTCGTCACCGGAGCACCCGCCGGCATCCAGAAGCGCTCCATCGGTAACGTAGTCGAGAACATCAACGCCGAAGCGGTGGTCGGCACGGCGCCGGTGAGCACTCTGGGCGAGCTGCTCAACGCGCGTGCGCCCGGCGTGCAGCTCCAGAACATCTCCGGAGTCGTGGGCGCCGGCCCGCGCATCAGGATACGCGGGCCCGGAAGCCTCACGCTATCCAGCGAACCGCTCCTCTACATAGATGGGCTCCGCGTCGACAATTCCGTCGGCACCGGTCCCGGCGCGCTGGTGTCGCGGCTCAACGACATCGACCCGTCGACCATCGAGAGCATCGAGATCATCAAGGGTCCCGCCGCAGCCACGCTGTACGGCACCGAAGCATCGAGCGGCGTCATCCAGGTCATCACCAAGAAGGGTGTCGCCGGATCGGGCACATCGATGGGCGTCACGCTGCGGCAGGGGGTCAACTGGTTCATGAACGCCGAAGGCCGCTTCCCCGACTACTACTGGCGCAACCCCGAGACCGACCAGGTGATGGTCGCCAACCTGCTCACCCTCGAGCGCGAGCGCGGCACGCCCGTGTTCACCTCGGGACGCGTGCAGGAGTACGGCCTCGATGTGCGCGGCGGCTCGGAGTCCATCTCGTACTACGCGAGCACCGCCTACGCCGACAACTCCGGGATCGAGCCCACCAACCGCGAGAAGCGCGTCACCGCCCGCGGCAATCTCGGGCTCGCGCCGCATTCTTCTGTAGACGTCAACATGAGTCAGGGGATCGTCATCGGCCGCACCAAGCTGGCCGCCGGCACCGATGGATCGAGCGTTCTCGATGAGGCACTCTGGGGTGGTCTCAGTCTCCTGGATGGCCCCACGCGCGGCTTCCTCTCCACGCCGCCGGAAGCGGTGTGGGCCGCCACGGAGCGCTCGATCGACGTCAACCGCTACACGGGGAGCGTGGTCATCAACCACCGGCCCACATCGTGGTTCACACACCGCCTCACCACCGGCGTCGACATCTCCGACGAGAACGGCGCCGAGCTCACCCCGCGCATGGGCCCCGAGATCGCGCAGTTCTACAGCCCGTTCACGGCCAGCGGCTCCAAGATCGTGGATCGCCGCACCAGCATCTACACCACGCTCGACTACAGCGGCACCGCCACCTGGCGCATCACGCCCGCGCTCACCTCCAGCTCGTCGTTGGGCGGGCAATTCTATCGCAAGGGTACGCGCTTCGAACACCTCGAGGGGCGCAACTTCCCCGCGGCCGGGATCAAGACGGTGGAAGGCGCATCGCAGCGGCTGGGGAGCGATGACTACCTGCAGAACTCCACGGTTGGCGTCTTCGTGCAACAGCAGTTCGCCTGGCGCGAGCGGCTCTTCATCACCGCGGCGATCAGGGGCGACGACAACAGCGCGTTCGGCGAGAACTTCGACTTCGTCACCTACCCCAAGCTCAGCGCGACCTGGGTGCTGAGCGATGAGCCTTTCTGGAACCTCGCGTTCGTGGATGCGCTCAAGCTGCGCGCCGCGTACGGCGCTTCGGGGAAGCAGCCCGACGCCTTCGCCGCGGTCCGCACCTTCGCGCCGCGCCCCGCCGTCGGCGGCTCCGCCGCGGTCACGCCGCAGTCCATCGGCAACCCGGATCTCGGACCCGAGCGCGGCACGGAGCTCGAGCTCGGCTTCGACGCCGGGCTGCTCGACGGCCGCCTCTCCGCCAACCTCACCTATTTCCGCAACAAGACCACCGACGCGATCCTCCTGCGCGAGACCGCGCCGTCGTTCGGCTTCCCTGGCGCGCAGTACGTGAACGCCGGGTCCACGCGCGCCACGGGTATCGAGGTGCAGCTCACCGGCCAGGCGGTACGCGCCGAGCGCTTCCAGCTCGACTTCGGCGCGAGCCTCTCGACCAACAGCAGCAAGGTGCTCAGCCTGGGCGATCAGAGCTTCATCCCCAAGCGCGAGATCGGCGGCTACATGCCCGGCTACCCGGTCGACGCGTTCTTCGGCAAGCGCGTGGTGAGCGCGGCGCTCGACGCCAACGGCAACGCCATCGACATCCTCTGCGACGGCGGGCCAGGCGCGGCGCCCGTGAACTGCGATGCCGCGCCGCGCGTCTACCTCGGCCGCGAGACGCCGCGCTACCTCGGCTCCTTCTCATCCACCGCCACCTTCCTCGAGAAATTCCGGCTGTACGCGCTCGTGGACTTCCAGGGCGGCCACAAGAAGTTCGACAAGGAGTGGTGGAACCGCTGTCCATGGGGGATCGATGGCAACTGCCCCGAGCGCGTCTACCCCGAGCGCTTCGACCCGCGGCGCATCGCCGAGCTGCAGATCGGAGACATCGGTACGTCGTCCACCGCGCTCGCCAGCGGCTCGTTCGCGAAGCTCCGCGAGATCTCGCTCAGCATGACTCTGCCCGATGCCTGGGCCGGGCGGCTCGGGGCGCGGCAGGCGACGCTCTCCGTGGCGGGCAGAAACCTGCATACCTGGACGCGTTACACCGGCCTAGATCCGGAGGGCCTCTCCACCGACGCCTACGGCGCTTCGCGCTGGGGCGACCAGGGCGCGATACCGCAGCTCGCGCAGTTCCTCACCACGATCAACGTCACCTTCTGACCCGGCGAGGCCGACCATGAAGAATCCCGGACGGCGCCCGCGCGCCGCGAACCACTCGGGGGTCGCTCTCCGCCCCCGCTACGCGTTGCTCGTGGCAGCGATCGCCTCGATCGCCGCCTGCAGCTCGTTCGACAAGATCCTGAGCGTGGATGCGCCGTCGCGCGTGATCCCCGCCGACCTCGAAAAACCGGCCAACGCCGACATCATAGTCAATGGAGTCGTGGCCGACTTCGAGTGTGCCTTCGGCTCGTACATCCTCGTGGGCGGCATGGTGGGCGAGGAGCTGCACGACGCCTCGCTCCTCTCGCAGTGGTGGCCGCTCGACAAGCGCACCTTCGGCCCCTCGGGCTCGATCTACGCCACCGCCGGCTGCAGCGGGGGCTCGGGCGGCGTGTACGTTCCGCTCTCCACCGCTCGCTGGCAGGCGGAGAACGCGCTCGCGCTCCTCGATGGCTGGACCGACGATGAAGTGCCCGGCCGCGCGGGTCTCATCGCCACCGCCGCCGCCTTCGCGGGCTACAGCTACGTGCTCCTCGCCGAGGGGATGTGCTCGGCCGCCGTGGACGGCGGTCCGGAGCTCTCGCGCAACGACCTCGCGCAGCTCGCCGACGATCGCTTCACCAGGGCGATCACGACCGCGCAAACGGCGGGGCTCGACAGCGTGTACCATCTCGCGCTGGTGGGCCGCGCGCGCGCCCGCCTCGACATGGGGAAGAAGACCGAAGCGGCGGCCGACGCAGCGCTCGTGCCCGATGGCTTCGTGTGGTACGCGACCTTCGGGAGCGACGACCCCATTCGCGAGAATCAGGTCTTCGTCCGCAACCGCCGGAGCCAGGTCGTCACGGTGGATACTTTCTACCGCGCGCTGGCTTTCGACGGCACGCCCGACCGCCGCGTGACCATCGAGTACGACGCATCACGCAAGGCGGCCGACGGCGAGCTTCCGCTCTATTACGAGAGCAAGTACCTCGCGGCCGACTCGCCCATCCCGCTCGCCCGCGCTGCGGAGGCCCGACTCATCACGGCAGAGGTGGAGGGTGGCGCGACCGCGGTCGGCATCATCAACGACCTGCACGATGCCGCGGGGCTGCCGCGTTTCTCCAGCTCCGATCCCGCCGAGATCCTCGCGCAGATCATCTACGAGCGGCGCGCCGAGTTCTTTCTGGAATCGCACCACCTCGGCGATCTCGTTCGCTACCAGCTCCCGCTCCGGCCCGCCGCCGGCGAGCCTTTCCAGGCGCAGAAGGGCGGAGTGTACGGGAGCCAGCTCTGCTTCCCGCTCCCCGATGTGGAGCGATTGAACAACCCCAACATCCCCGACGCATGACCGAGCGCGGCCATGCCGCCCACGTGGGCGGCATGGCCCGCCAGTGGAGCACGCGTCACGGCGCGTGCTCCACGTACGACACATCTCTCGTGACCTGGGTGAGCCATGAATACCGTAAGTAGATCGCTTCGCGCGCTCGCGCTCGCACTCGCGCTTCTGGTTGCATCCGAAGCTCGCGCGTCGGCTCAGGCTTCCGGAGTCCGCGCCACCGCTCCGACCTCGCTCCTGATCCGTGGCGGGAGCGTGCTGGATGGCACCGGTTCGCCCGCGCAGCGGCTCGACGTGCGAGTGGTGGGTGACGAGATCACGGAGCTCGCACCATCGCTGGCGCCACGCGCGGGCGAGCGGGTGATCGACGCCACCGGTCTCACGGTGACGCCCGGCTTCATCGACATGCACAGCCACGCCGACCGCGGGATCGAGCGGATGCCCTCCGCCGAGAGTCAGGTGCGGCAGGGGATCACCACCGCGGTCGTGGGGCAGGACGGCGGGAGCTCGCTCCCCGTATCCGACTTTTTCGAGGAAGTCGACCGCCTGCATACCGGGATCAACTTCGCTTCGATGGTGGGACACGGCACGGTACGCGCCGCGGTGATGGGCGAGGACTTCCACCGCGCGGCCACACCGGCCGAGGTGGAGGCGATGAAGGTGCTCGTGGAGCGCGGGATGAAGGATGGCGCCGTCGGGCTCTCCAGCGGCACCGAGTACGATCCCGGATTCTACTCCACACCCGCCGAGATTCAGGCGCTCGCACGCATGGTGGCCCCGTACGGCGGCTACTACGCCAGCCACGTGCGCGATGAGGAGAACGGCGTGCTCGCCGCCTGGCAGGAAGTGATCGACGTGGGGCGCGCGACCGGAGTGCCCGTGCACATCTCGCACGCGAAGCTGGCCTCGAAGCCGGTGTGGGGGAAGGCGCCGCAGGCGCTGGCGCTGCTCGACAGCGCGGAGCGAGCCGGCGTGAAGGTGAGTGCCGACTGGTATCCGTACACCTACTGGTCGTCGAGCATGTACGTCGTGATCCCCGATCGCGACTTCGACAACCGGAAGAAGTGGGAGGTGGGTCTGGACGAGATCGGCGGCGCGGACCACATTCTCGTCACCTCGTACAGGCCCGACCCTTCGCTGAACGGGAAGACCGTCACCGAGATAGCGACGCTGCGAAAGTCGGATCCCGTGTCCACCATCATCGACATGATCCACACCGCCGGCCCCAACATCGGCATCATCGCTACCGCGATGGACGAGAAAGACCTCGATCGGCTGCTGGCCGACCCGCGCGTGACCATCTGCTCCGATGGCGGGCTTTCCGGCGCGCATCCGCGCGGCTACGGTGCCTTCCCGCGGGTGCTCGGTGAGTTCGTGCGCAACCGCGGCGTCGTCACTCTCGCGGAGGGAGTCGCCAAGATGACCTCGCGCTCCGCAGCGCGCCTCGGCTTCACCGATCGCGGAGTGATCGCGAAGGGGAAGAAAGCCGATATCGTGGTGCTCGACCCGGCACGCGTGGCCGATCGCGGCACCAAGCTGAAGCCGGCGCAGAACCCCGTGGGGATACCGTACGTCATCGTCAACGGAGCGGTGGTACTCGACGGCGGCCGCATCACCGACGCACGCCCCGGTCGCGCTCTGAGACGGAGCGGCTGGCAGGCACCTGCCGCCGCTGGCGCGAACTGACGGCTGCTGCGGCAGCGGAGCCAGGTTGATGGAGTCACGCAGCGCGGCAGCACCAGCTGGCGTCGAGATCCGCCCGCTGCGAGATGCATCGGAGCTCCACGCCAGCGTGGATCTCCAGAAACGAGTCTGGGGTGATGCCTTCACGGAGCTCATCCCGGTGTCGATGCTCGAGATCGTGCAGCAGGTGGGCGGCATCGCGATCGGAGCGTTCGTCGAGGACCGGCTGGTCGGCCTCCTCTTCGGGATCAGCGGCATCCGCGACCGGAAGCTCGCGCACTGGTCCGACACCCTCGCCGTGCTACCGGAGTTCCGCGACCACGGGATCGGCAGGCGGCTCAAGTGGCGGCAGCGAGAGATACTCCTGGCCGAGGGCGTGGAGCACATCCACTGGACCTTCGACCCACTGGAGTCGCGCAACGCCTATATGAACCTCGCGCGACTCGGCGCCGTAGCCGTCGAGTACCGCCGCGACTTCTACGGCGCCACCGCGTCCATCCTGCACGAAGGGATGGAGACCGACCGGCTGGTGGCGACGTGGGACATACGCAGCGAGCGGGTCGCGCGCCGTTTCGCGGGCGAGCGCGGAGAGAACGACGCGTCTGCCGAGTCGGCGCCGGTCGTGAACCCCTGGCGCGTGGAAAAGCAGATCCCCATCGCGGGCGAGCCTGACCTCGCGCTGACGGCTCCTACCATACGCCTCGCCATTCCCGCAGACATACAGGAGCTCAAGGCGCGCGCCCCCACCGTGGCACATCGGTGGCGCCACACCACTCGCGCGGCATTCGAGGAATACTTCGGCCGTGGCTACGCAGCGATCGATCTGGTGAGGGCGCACGAATGCAGCTACTACCTGCTCGTCAGAACTTCACATCGAACTTCCCGTTCGTGATCGACTTCGTTCCCGTCGCGCCGGTCGCTGCGACGGCGGGGAGCTCGAAGGTGAACGTTCCGGAGGCACGCCGGAATCCGTCAGCGCCAGGGAGCGAGGTCTGTTCCTCGCTCCCCGGCACCCACGCACCCGGCGATGCCCTGGATCAGAAGCTCAGACCCACCACCACCGGCACGAAGTTCGTCCGATCCGGCTTCGTCGAAACCGTGTAGTAGCGCGCCTCGGCGAATATCGCGGCGGCACCGAGCGACAGTCGCAGCCCCACGCCGCCGTTGAAGCCGACGTCGGTGTCCTTGTGGCGCAGATCGTTGAATTCGGTCACCGCGCCGCTCACATCCTGCTTCACCCGCCTGCGGAAGACGCCCACGCCGCCCACCACGTACGGCTGGACCAGGCCGTGGGTGCGGCCGAGCGTGAGATCGAGCGAGCCGCCCACGAGATCCACGTTACCGGTCGCGTTGATGTTCGGATCATCGGGGAGAGTCACGCCGCCGTTGTTCCTGATCAGCGGGTTGTCGATGTCGCTGCGGCTCCAGAAGAGCGTACCACGCACGCCGAGCGGGCCGCCCGTGCGCACCTCCAGAAAGCCGTTGAGTACCAGTCCAACCTTCGCGGCATCGTCGTAATCCTCGGTGGGCACGTTGGCGCCAGCCGCGACACCGAGCCCTATTCCGGGTCCCTGCGCCAGCGATGGTGCCGGGGCGACGGCGAACACACCAAGACCAACCAGAGCGGTGAACAGATATGAAGCACGCATTCCTGGACCTCGAGTATCGGTTGGAGAGCTGCCGGAACCGAATGTCCACGGCATCGCGAGCGACGACGGCCGAGCCCGTATCGGCTCAGCCGGAGCAGCCCGCCCGCTGCCCGATACTCATAGCACAGGCCGGGCCGTCAGGCCGACGATGTATGTTCGACACCACTTTCCACCGCTCGTCCAACCCGCTACGGCCTTCCCGGTTCGCGCCGCTAACGACTCACCGCGCCCTCACTTCACCACGCAGTCCTTCCGTACTCCAGTCGCCGCCGCGATCTCCGCCCAATCGAGCGCCGCGATCCCGGCATCGATGTGGGCTGCCAGCAACGCGCCAGCATCGAACCGCCCGAACTCTCGCTGCGTGAGCGCGACCCCATCGGTGCGCCGGGTGGCCTCACCCGTGAATGCTCCCACGTGTTCGAGCGTCACGCGGTCGAAGAGGTGAAAAGTGTTCACGGAATCGCCCTGGTCGGTGGCGATCCAGTAGCCCGCCGAGTCGCCGCAGGCGTACAGCGCGATCCCCTCGGCCTGCTGCGGAAAGTAGCCGCGTCCGAAGCTCTTCCCCGTGAACTTCCCATCGAGCGTGTACACGGCGAGGTGCGAGTCGCTCTCCAGCTCCTCGGCTATCACCAGACGGTTCTGCGCGGGGTCCGCCATGATCGACTCGGTCACTCTGATGGCGCCCGCCGCTGTGGTGTCACCGAAGCTCGCCACGTGCTCGGCGGCCACGCGCCCGCCTGCCAGACGCACGGAGAAGATCTTCACCCGTTCGCCCAGCTCCGCGAGCGGTGGTATCTGCTCGTCGGGCGTCTCGTAGTTGTCGGTCACGTAGACTCTGAGAGCTGCGGAATCGGGGACGACGGTGATGCCGTACGGCTTCCGTAGCACGCGCTCGCCGAAAGCGCCGAGCGGCGCGAAGTCCGGGAGGCGGAACGCCTGCACGCGCGCGTTGTCACGCTCCACTACCAACAGGAGCGAGTCGCCCACCACCACGACACCATTGGGGCGCGCGAGCTCACCGGCTCCGTTGCCATGCATCCCAACTCGGCGCAGCTCCTCCCCGGTCCGCGCATCGTAGACGACCAGCACGTCGGCGCTCTTGGCGGTCGCGATTATCCAGTGCGCGCCGTCGCGCCCGTGGTAGACGGCCGGTCCGTCGATGTTGTAGTTGGAGTCGAGAGGAGTGATGTACGCCTCGCGCACCACGGCGGTGTCTCCCTGGTCGCTCCGGGCGCTCGCGTCCGCGTCGTCCTGCGGATGGCCGCTCGAACAGGCAATGGTCACTATCACGAGCATGAGTCCGACCAGGATGCCGGGTACCCCGGTCATGGGCGGAACCTCACTCCCAACTGCACCGACGGGCGGTAGAACTCGAGCTGCCTCACGCGATCCACCGAAGTCTGGTACGTGCGGTAGGGAGCATTGCCGAGGTTGAGCGCCTCGAGATAGAGCTGCGCCGATCGCGTCACGAAGTAGGCCGTCGAGAGATCGATCTGACTCCGGCTGTCGGCGTAGAGATCGTCATCGGCATCCTCGCCGAGCTCGTCGATGTAGTTGCCGGTGTGATTGAGGCTGATCTGCCCGGTGAAGCCCGCCTTCTCGTAATTCAGGGCGAGGTTGTAGGCGTTCTCCGACTGGCCGGCGAGGCGCGTCTCGCGGCCACCTGGCTGCGTCGCCTTCGAATCGGTCCAGGTGAAGTTGGCGTAGATGCCGAGGCCACTCAGCGCACCGGGGAGGAACGTGAGCCGCTGCTGCCACGCCAGCTCGAAGCCCACTATCTCGCCGGACTCGGCGTTCACCGGCCGCGATGTCTCGCCGCCGATGTCGTTGTCGAGGGTGCGCACGAAGATCGGATTCGTGAGCCGCTTGTAGAAGACGCCCGCCGAGAGGAGGCCGATGCTCTGGTCGTAGCGCTCGACCATGAGATCGAAGTTGCGCGCGGTGGTGGGGTCGAGCTTCGGGTTGCCCTCGTCGATGTCCTCGCCGTCCACTATGCGATACGGCACGAGATCCATGAAGTTCGGGCGGAAGATGCTCGTGGTGAACGCGGCGCGCAGATTGGTGGAGCCGCCGAGCGCGTAGCGCGCGTGGATCATGGGGAAGATGTTGGAGTACGAGTTGTCGGCCGACGCGGGAGCGAGCGTCTCCGCGTCCGCGTCGAACTCGTGGCCATCCGAGTCGAGCATGGTATGCTCGAAGCGAACGCCCGGGAGGAGGAAGAGTCGCGGCGTGAGATCCAGCTCGGCCATCGCGTACGCGGCCGTCACGCGCTCGCGCAGCTCGAACGCTTCGGTTTGCGCCTCGACGTCGGTTTCGGGCTGGCTCAGGATGTTGGCGAAGCGCGATTGGAAGCCGTAGATGTCGCCCTCGCTCGTGGTCCACGGCATGGCGTAGCGGCCGGGCGCGAAGTGGTCGTTGTCGAAGGCGTGACCGACATCCGATCCGAGCACGATGTCCGTGCCGTCGGGCTCCAGCTCGAACGCATCTATGGTCTGGTCCTTCTTCTTGTCGCGGATCTTGGCGCCGAAGCGGATCGTCGCCGCGCGCGTGACGGAGAGCGGAAGCGGGATGCTCATCCCGATAGCGCCAACGAGATCGCGGTTGCGGGTGAGCGTGCCGCCGGTGGAGAGCTCGTCGAAGCGATACGTGCCTCCCAGCGCGCCATCCTGCGGGTTCGCCTGCGGCGCATCCGGGTTGGCGCGCGACGGCGCGAAGGTCACCCCTTCCTGGAGGAAGCTCGCCTCGCGATCGAAGGGCGTGTCTTCCTCGGAGCGCGTGAAGCCGAGCGAGTAGCTCAGCGTGCTCCCACCTCTCAGCCGGTGCTCGGCGCCGGCCAGCACGTTGAAGGTGCCGAGCTTTTCCAGACGATCCTTGTGCGCGTAACCGAGCTCGCCATCCTCTATGCCGTTCATGAGGGCGCGGCGCTGTTCCTTGTCCTGGAGCTGCGACCAGAGCCCGTTCACGTAGAACGTGGTGCCGTCAGTGGGAGCGAAATCGACCGACGCCGTGGCGCCGCTGCGGCGGCGCCAGAGCGTGTAGTGGCGTATCTCCAGCTCGCTCAGCTCGGAACCATCGTAGTCGGGTTCGATGTCATCCGACCCGAAGTTGCGCTCCCCGAAGGAGCCGGAGAAGAGCCACCCCAGCCGACCATCCGCCGTGCGCTCGCCGTACGTTGCCGCGCCGAGGAATGAGCCCGATTCGCGGATGGGAGCGTAGCCGCCGCTCCCTTCGAAGGTGAAAGAGCGTCCTGCTTCCGCGCGCTTCGTCACGAGGTTCACCGACCCGCCGATCGCATCCGCATCCATGTCGGGCGTGATTGCCTTGGAAATCTCCACCGCTGCGAGCACGCCGACCGGGATCGCGTCGAGCGCGATCTGGCGCGAGTCCGCCTCCGGCGATCCGATCTCCTCGCCGTTGATGGTGACCTGCGTGGTGGCGGCCGACGAACCGCGTAGCTGCACGTAGCGACCCTCGCCCTGGTCGCGCTGCAGCGTGACGCCGGGAAGCCGCTGCACCGCTTCCGGCGCCGAGGCATCGGGGAAGCGGCCCATCTGGTCGGACGCGACGATGCTCTTGATGTTCGGCGCGTTCTGCTGGCGCGACAGCGCCGCGGCCTGGCCACTGGCGCGGACCATCACCGGCGTGAGCGTCACCGCCTCCAGCTCGAAGCTCGCGCTGGTGGTGGAATCCGCGAATACGCGGATCTCGCGCGATTGCGGCGCGCGGCCGAGATACGTGACGCGCAGCGTGTACGTACCCGTGGGGACGCGGGCGATGACGTACGTGCCGGTCTCTCCCGAAGTGGCCCAGAGCGTCGTCCCGACGATCCCTATCCTGGCGCCGGTGAGAGCGACGTGGGTATCCGCGGCATCGACACGCCCCGCAATGCTCCCCGTTTGCTGAGCGAGCGCGGTGGATAGCGGGAGCACGGCGGCGGCAAAGGTGAGCGCAAAGTTACGGTACAGGCGGCGAGGTCGAGCGCGCATCGGGGCTCCTTTCGGTTTGTCGTGCGAAGGTGGGTGGGCAACGGTGTGCCCCGCCCGGTGTTCGCCGACACGATGCGCGCGCCGAATATCGCTTCAGTGAAGGTCGCGTAACGAAGTTGTTACGGCGCGTCGTCGAGGAGCACGCGCTGGCTCGCTATCTCGACAGTGCCGCCAGCGTTGTTCTGTCTCCACACGCCGTCCGGGTGGAGATCCCACGACTGGCGGTTGTCGCGCAGATACGTCTCGAGTATCCCCCGGAGGCGATCCTGCAGCAGCGGATCGTCCACGGGAGTGACCACCTCCACACGCCGGTCGAAGTTGCGCGTCATCCAGTCGGCCGATCCCAGATAGAGCTCGCGCGCACCGCCGTTCTCGAACATCCAGACGCGGGAGTGCTCGAGAAAGCGTCCCAGCACGCTGACGACGCGAATCCGCTCGCTGACGCCCGGGAGCCCCGGATGCAGGCAGCAGATGCCGCGCGCGATGAGGTCGATGTCGACGCCTGCGCACGACGCGGCGTAGAGCGCCCGGATGAGCTCCTCATCCACCAGCGCATTCATCTTCGCGACTATGCGCGCCGGCCGCCCCGATCGCGCGTGCCCGGCCTCGCGATCGATGAGCTCCAGCACGCGATCTCGCAGCTCCCCGGGCGCGACGAGGAGCCTGCGGTAGCTCCGCTGCCGCGAGTAGCCCGTGAGCGTGTTGAACAGAGCCGACGCGTCGGCGCCGATCGCCTCGTTGCACGTGAAGAGGCCGAGATCCGTGTAGAGACGCGCGGTGCGGGAGTTGTAGTTGCCGGTTCCGATGTGCACGTAGCGCCGGATGCCGTCGGCCTCCTTCCTCACCACCAGCGTCACCTTCGCGTGGTTCTTGAGCGCCGGCGAGCCGTAGCCGACGTGCACCCCATGGTCCTCCAGGGCGCGTGCCCAGGCGATATTGCTTTCTTCGTCGAATCGCGCCTTCAGCTCCACGAGCACGGCCACCTGCTTCCCGCGCTGCGCCGCCTCGGTGAGCCGGCGGGCCATGGCGTGATCGCCCGACGTCCTGTACAGCGTGAGCTTGATGGCCAGCACCTGGTCGTCACGCGCGGCCTCCTCCAGAAAGCGATCTACCGAAGCGCTGAAAGACTCGAACGGATGGTGTACCAGCAGGTCGCGCTCCCTTATCGCATCGAAGATCGAGCGCGATGCACGGCGCAGCGGCAGCGGCACCGAGGGGACGAATGGCGCATAGCGCAGCTCGGGTATCTCGAGCGCGCCGAGCGAGATGAGACCTCCCGGGTCGAGGAGTCCGTCGCTGTCGAAGACATCGCGCCCTCCGAGCGGCAGCGCGGGCACCTCGGCCTCATCGAGCAGCTCCTCGGCGATCAGCTCCCGCACCCACTTCGGCATGCCGCGGTGAACCTCGAGCCGCACGACCTCCCCGAAGCGCCGCTCGAAGAGCTGGCGCTCGATCAGCGAGAGCAGGTCCTCGGCATCCGCGGCGTTGGCCAGTTCGAGATCCGAGTGGCGCGTGATCCGGAAAGCGTACGACCCCGCTATCTCCATCCCATCGAAGAGCGACCCGAGATGAGCGGCTATCACCTCTTCCAGCGGCACGAAGTGGTTCGGGCGGCCGACCGGAACCCACCGGGGAAGACTCTTAGGCACCTTCACGCGCGCGAAATGCTCAGTTCCCGTCGCCGGATCGCAGAGTTGCACCGCGAGCGACAGCGAGAGATTCGAGATGTACGGGAACGGGTGGCCGGGATCCACGGCGAGCGGCGTGAGCACCGGGTACACCTGCGACTCGAAGAACATCCTCATGGCATCTCGTTCGGCCGCGCACAGATCATCCATCGTGAGCAACCGGACGCCGTGCCGGGCGAGCGCGGGGAAGAGCTGCTCATCGAGGCAGCACTGTCGTTGCGCCACCAGCTCGCGCACGCGCCGGTCAATCAGCTCGAGCTGCTCCTCCGGCGTCATCCCGTCCGGAGAGAGGTGCACGCCGCCCGCAGCGGCCTGCCGCCGCAGGCCGCCCACGCGCACCATGTAGAACTCATCCAGGTTGGTGCTGAAGATGCCCAGGAACTTGAGGCGCTCCAGCAGCGGCGTTCGCTCGTCGAGCGCTTCGTGCAGGACGCGCGCGTTGAACTCGAGCCAACTGAGCTCGCGGTTGAGGAAGGGAGTGTGAGGAGGTTCCTCTGTCATGGTGCGATCGGAAGTCGGGAGAAGGACGGGCGGAACGACGCGACGAATGCACGACATTGTACGGCCCGTTCGAATCCCGGTGGTCACGATCATGCAACGAATGCGTCAAGACATCCGACATCCCGCAAGCGGGGCCGGCGCGGCCCCGGAGCGGCGCAAGGCGGGTTGCCGGCTGGGCCGGCTCGGCCGGCCGTGTATATTCGGCAGGATTCACAACCCGAGAGGAACGAGAACCATGCCCCGCTATGCCGCATTCCTTCGTGGCGTGAGCCCGATGAACGCGAAGATGCCGGAGTTGAAGCGCTGCTTCGAGGAGGCCGGGTTCACCGATGTGAGAACCCTCCTTTCCAGCGGCAACGTCGTGTTCGACGCGCGCGCCGCGTCGGAGGCCGCGCTCGAGCGGAGAGCCGAGGCTGCGATGGAGAAGGGGCTGGGGCGCACGTTCCACACGATCGTGCGTCCCGTGAGCCGACTGGCCGAGCTACTGGAGGTGGATCCCTTCGCGCGCTTCGACCTGCCGGCGGACGCAAAGCGCGTCGTCACCTTCCTGCGCGAGCCGCACGGAGCCGAGTTGTCGTTGCCGCTGGAAGTGGACGGAGCCCGCATCCTCGCGATGGAAGGGCGCGAGATCTTCACCGCCTACGTCCCGAGCCCACGCGGCCCGGTGTTCATGACGCTCATCCAGAAGACCTTCGGCGAGAACGTGACTACGCGGACGTGGGACACGGTGAGGAAGTGCAGTAAGGGGTGAGATGGCGAGAGGGATGCCGCGGCGTCGCCGGATCGCCTCGTGTGGTCAGTCATTTGTAGACACACATTCCTTAACGGCAGCCAGGACCCGTTGCAGATGACCAAGCCGTTCATTCGACCCGCCACGAAGACCGACGCGCTGCGTCTAACCGCGTTGGCGCGTGCGGCCAAGGCGCATTGGGGGTATCCGGCAGCCTGGCTCGAGGTGTGGCACGATGCACTCGCCATCACGCCGGAGTACATCGAGGCGCACACGGTGCTCGTCGCCGAGTCAGCGGCACGACCTCCGGTGGTACTCGGCGTGTGCGCGCTCGAGGATCGCGGCGACCACTGGCGGCTCGAGCACGTGTGGGTGGATCCTCGCTCCCACGGGACGGGGATAGGGCGCGCGCTGGTGAGGGAAGCGCTCGCGATCGCGGGACGACGGCGACCGCAGAGCATCGTACGCCTGGAGTCGGATCCGCACGCCGCAGGGTTCTATCGGAAGCTCGGTGCGCGCGAGGTTGGTGCGGCGCCGGCACCGATGGACGGCGCCCCCGGGCGCGTGCTGCCAGTATTCGAGATCGTGGTGGCGGAAAATCCCTGATGGCGCCTGGGAGGCGCACACCCTCTGCACGTGTCATCAGAGCCCGAGTAGATTTTCCGGCAATGACACGTCCGGGGGACGACCCCCGGCTTTGCATGAGCACGTAGGGACGACCCTACATCTTCGGTGGAGGCGAGGATGGCTTGGGTCGTCCTTTTTTGTGCCGGGCTGTTCGAGATTGGCTGGGCCGTGGGGCTCAAGTATACCGAGGGCTTCACCCGCCTCGGACCTTCGATTGCTACCGGCGTGTCGCTGGCGGCGAGTATGTGGCTCCTCTCGATGGCGCTGCGCACGCTGCCACTCGGGACCGCGTACGCCATCTGGACCGGGATCGGTACCGTGGGCACGGCAATCCTCGGCATCCTGCTCTTCCGCGAACCGGCGACCGTGCTCAGGCTGCTCTGCATCGCGCTGATAGTGGCGGGGATACTCGGCCTCAAGCTCGCCTCGGCATCATCTCCATCGTGAGCACGACGGGGCGCTGACGCGCAGCTTCTCCACGATTCTTCCGCTGCACCCGATCGCCGCCACGCTGTCACCGGCTTGGCTGTCCAATCTGTCTCTTGGCGACCAAGCTTACCGACCCGGCTTACCGACCCGGCTTACCGACCCGGCTTACCGACCCGGCGCGCCGCTACCGCGCGCGCCGGAGACCGCGCCGCGCTGGGTCACCCACTGCCGGAAGGTCTCGTCGGCCTGCGCCAGCCCCTGCAGCCCTCGCCGGGCGAACACCTCATCGATCGGCTTGGCAGCGATCTGCGCGTCTATCAGTTCGCCGATGGCATCATAGCCTTCACGCGACAGAAACTCTCCCAGCACAGCCGACTCGGCGGAGTAGAGAAACCGTCCGGTCAGGACGAAGCCACGCTCGCCGCCGCGCGCCCGCCCGCCCGGGCCGCGCCGTCCTCCGCGCATCCCGCCCATGCCACCCATCCCACCGCGGCCACCGCCCATCCCCGGTCTTCCACCCGTCGGAGGACCGCCACCCATTCCACCCACGTCACCGGGGTATTCATCTCCCGGTAGGCGCGCCGAGTAGTTCGATGTCGAAGGATTGCGCATCACCAGGAATTCCACGAGCGGGACGATGCTCTCAGGACGCGCTGCGAGCGCCGTCGCAAATCGGTCGGCCGACACGGAGTCACCGAGCTGTGTCAGCATGTCGACGGCCCAGTCGGGAACGCGCGGATCGACCACGCGGCCGCTCGCTTCCGCAGCCGAAGCTTTCGTCCCCGTGACGCGATCCGCGTGCGCCGAAAGCCAGGCACGCACGGCGGGCGCGACGATCTTCGCGGAGGTCATCGATTCCATCATTGCACCGCCACTTCCCTTGCTCTCCTTCTCACGCTTCTCCACGAGCTTCGGGTCGGGCACGGTCAGATCGACCACCGTACCCGTCGCCGAGGACGGCACCGGCACCGATGCAGCGAATGGCTCCGCCATTTTGCCCGACTTCGCATCTCCCTCCGCCCCTCCCTGCTTCTCCCCTACGCCCCTCCCCTTCCCATCGTTCTCACCCCGCACCGGGATGCGCCCGACCCTGGCGACGATCGGGGCTAGCGTGTCGTTCGGGAAGACGCGCCCCATCATCGCAACAGCGCGGTCGAGCGACGGCCGGACCAGCGCGAGGTCGGTCTGCGACCAGCCGACGAGCTCGTAGCCGGCTCCCCGAACGACCCAAGTCGTGTCGGAGCCGACCACGAACGGCTCCGCATTCAGCGCCGCCAGCGCAACCGGGCTCGGTTCGGGGGACGGGTGATTGGATGAGCAAGCTGTGCCGACGATGGCAACTCCGACCGCGGCGATACACAGAGTGCGATTCATGAGCATCACGAGCGTGAAGCGTGAGAAATGGAAGTTCTCGCAATCCGAACTCTGATTAGACACTCCGGCCCGGCAAATGTTAGCGGAGTGGTCGCGAAGGTCCAGACGGCTCGACACTCGTCGATTCATTCTCCGTGGCGGATCTCGTGAACGATATCCACTCCTCGCCTCGTTACGTCCATGGTCTTTCACGACTCTACGCACGAGCGCGCCTCTTGACACGACACCTCTTGGTGTCGTATTGTGAATACGACACCAAACGGTGTCATATCATGGACGGCGCCCTGGCGTGCCAGCGTTCGGCGGACCCTACCGGCTGGCGCTGAAGCAAACCGGAGCCAGGCACTTAAGCCGGAAATCGAAGCCCGTAGTCGAAGGTATCTGGAGTCGCGAAAGCATCCGAGGAGTGAGCCCTATGCGAGACGTCTACAGCGCGCTGGCCGATCCGACTCGCCGGCAATTGCTCCGCATGCTCGCCGACGCCGACGAGCTCCCGCTTCATGAGATGGCGGCCCATTTCCCCATCGGCCGCACCGCCATCTCCAAGCATCTCGCCATTCTGAGAGAAGCCGGTCTCGTGACCGACCGCATGGCCGGGAGAGAGACGCGCTACCACCTGAACGCCGCCCCGCTGCGCGAAGTCGAGGAGTGGATCTCCTTCTACGAGCGCTTCTGGACCGACCAGATCGACAACCTGAAGGACCTTCTGGAGGAGGAGAACGCATGAGCGAGACCGTCGCGCTGGACTTCGAGGTGAAGAGCCCCATCGAACGCGTCTGGCACGCCCTCACCGATTCCACCACCCTCTCGCGGTGGATGCTCTTCAAGACGAACGACTTCCGGCCGGTGGTCGGACACACATTCCAGTTTCGCGATGCGCCCGGCTGGGGCGGCGCCGTCGACTGCGAGGTGCTCGAGGTGGACGAGCCGCACCGCCTCTCCTACAGTTGGGCCACCGGCGACGCGAACGGCCCCGCGCACTCCACGATCGTCACCTGGACACTGAAGGAGGGCGACGGCGGCGTCACTCTCCTGCACCTGGAGCAGAGCGGCTTCCGGCCGGAAGCGAAGCAGGAGATCGGTGGCGCGAAGTACGGATGGACGAGCATGCTGAACGAGCTGCGGAACATCCTCGCCGAGGAGTAGCAGGAGCACCGACACCGACGGGAGCCGCTTCGGCGGCTCCGCCCCGACTCACCGATCTGATCCCGAGAGCGTGACGAAGCAGACAGCGAAGAAGACGAGCCCGCGGTCACCATCGCCGCCCACGCGGCACGCCGCCGACAGCCACGACACGATCCGCGTACACGGCGCGCGCGTGAACAATCTGAAAGACATCAGCATCGCCATCCCCAAGCGCCGGCTCACCGTGTTCACCGGCGTCTCGGGCTCGGGCAAGTCGTCACTCGTCTTTGGCACGATAGCGGCGGAGTCGCAGCGGCTGATCAACGAGACGTACAGCGCTTTCGTGCAGGGCTTCATGCCCACGCTCGCGCGCCCCGACGTCGACGTACTCGACGGACTCACCACCGCGATCATCGTCGACCAGGAGCGGCTCGGCGCCGACCCCCGCTCCACCGTCGGCACCGCGACCGACGCCAACGCGATGCTGCGCATCCTCTTCAGCCGGCTCGGCAAGCCGCACGTGGGACCGCCCGGCGCCTTCTCGTTCAACGTCGCATCGGTGAGCGCGGCGGGCGCCATCACCGTGGAGCGCGGAGCGAAGACCACCACCGTCAGGAAAACCTACACCCGCACCGGCGGCATGTGTCCGCGCTGCGAGGGGCGCGGGTCGGTCACCGACTTCGACCTCTCCGTGCTGTACGACGACGGCAAGTCGCTGAACGACGGCGCGCTCACCATCCCCGGCTACAGCATGGACGGCTGGTACGGCCGCATCTTCCGCGGCTGCGGCTTCTTCGACCCCGACAAGCCGATCCGCAAGTACACGAAGAAGGAGCTGCACGCGCTCCTCTACAAGGAGCCCACGAAGATCAAGGTCGACGGCATCAACCTCACCTACGCGGGGCTGATCCCATCGATCCAGAAGTCGTTCCTCTCGAAGGACGTCGACGCGATGCAGCCGCACATCCGCGCCTTCGTGGAACGCGCCATCACCTTCACCACCTGCCCCGACTGCGACGGTACGCGTCTCAGCGAAGCGGCGCGATCGTCGAAGATTCGCGGGATCAGCATCGCCGACGCCTGCGCGATGCAGATCAGCGATCTCGCCGAGTGGGTACGCGAGCTCGACGAGCCATCAGTGGCGCCGCTGCTCGAGTCGCTGCAACGCACCCTCGACTCATTCGTGGAGATCGGCCTCGGCTATCTATCTCTCGATCGCCCGGCCGGCACCCTCTCCGGCGGCGAGTCGCAGCGTACGAAGATGATCCGCCACCTCGGCTCCGCGCTAACCGACGTCACCTACGTCTTCGACGAGCCCACCACCGGCCTGCATCCGCACGACATCCAGCGGATGAACGACCTCCTCCTGCAATTGCGCGACAAGGGGAACACCGTGCTGGTAGTGGAGCACGAACCGGAGACCATCGCGATCGCCGACCACGTCGTGGACCTCGGCCCCGGCGCCGGGAACGCGGGCGGCGAAGTGGTGTTCGAAGGCACCATCGACGGACTGCGCGCGAGCCGCACCATCACCGGCTGTCATCTTGGAGATCGCGCCGCGCTGAAGAAGAACGTGCGGCAGCCGACCGGAGCGCTCGAGATCCGCGACGCCAGCACGCACAACCTGCGCGACGTCGACGTCGACATCCCGCTAGGCGTGCTAGTGGTAGTGACCGGCGTCGCCGGCTCGGGAAAGAGTTCGCTCGTGCACGGCTCCATCCCCGCCGGCGCGGGCGTGGTATCCATCGACCAGAGCGGCATCCGCGGCTCGCGGCGCAGCAACCCCGCCACCTACACCGGCCTCCTCGACCCCATCCGCAAGACCTTCGCGAGAGCCAACGGCGTGAAGCCCGCGCTCTTCAGCGCGAACTCCGAGGGCGCCTGCCCCACCTGCAACGGTGCAGGCGTCGTCTACACCGACCTCGCCATCATGACGAGCGTGGCCACCACGTGCGAGGAGTGCGAGGGAAAGCGGTATCAGGCATCGGTGCTAGAGTACGAGCTGGGCGGCCGCAACATCAGCGAAGTGCTCGCGATGTCGGTGCGCGAGGCCGCGGAGTTCTTCGGCGCGGGAGAGGCTGGCACGCCCGCCGCGCGCGTCATTCTCGAGCGGCTGGCGGACGTGGGACTCGGCTACCTCACCCTCGGCCAGCCACTAACGACGCTCTCCGGCGGCGAGCGGCAGCGGCTGAAGCTCGCGACGCACATGGGCGAGAAGGGCGGCGTGTACGTGCTCGACGAGCCGACTACCGGGCTGCATCTCGCCGATGTGGAGCAGCTACTGGGGTTGCTGGATCGACTGGTCGACTCGGGGAAGTCGGTGATCGTGGTGGAGCATCACCAGGCGGTGATGGCGCACGCGGACTGGATCATCGATCTGGGTCCGGGCGCGGGGCACGATGGAGGGAAGATCGTGTTCGAGGGAACGCCGGCGGAGCTGGTGGCGAAGCGATCGACGCTCACGGGGAAGCATCTCGCGAAGTACGTGGGTAGGTGATGTCACCGATCGGCACGACGTCGAGCTGGTGCGCCATTCGCCGGTGATCATGTGCAAGTCACGCATGGCGTGACACGGACAGCGGAGTCGGCCTGCTGCCACCGAGGCTCGCGACGCGACGAGCGCCCCCTGGCTTGACGCCGGGGCGATTATCTGACTAAAGTCAGATATGCACTTCCACCTGACGACCGGCGTCGCCGTCCTCGAGCGGACGCCACGCGCCCTCCATGCGCTCCTCGGCGGGCTCCCCGAAGCATGGACCACGCCGAACGAGGGACCCGGCACTTTCAGCGCCTTCGACAACATCGGGCATCTCGTCCACGGCGAGCGGAGCGACTGGATTCCGCGCGCCCGGCTCATCCTCGCACGGGTGGAGGATCGCCGCTTCCAGCCCGTCGACCGGTTCGCGCACTACCACGAGAGCAAGGGGAAGACACTGGCCGAGCTGCTCGACGAGTTCTCGCAACTGCGGGCCGCGAATCTGGCGACGCTCGCCGGATGGCATCTCACTGACGCCGATCTCGAACTGGATGGCGAGCATCCCGCGTTCGGACATGTCACACTCCGGCAACTCTTGGCCACCTGGGTGGCGCACGACCTCGGGCACCTGGCGCAGACGGCGCGCGTGATGGCGAAGCAGTATCGCGAAGCGGTCGGGCCGTGGCGGGCGTACCTGCCGATCCTCGATCGTGAGGCGCATCCATCGGCGCAGATCGAGCAGTTGGCGGGAGGCGGGCCGGAGACCGAGGCGGAGTCATGATGAGCATACCGCCAGTCATGCTCGTCACCGGCGCCAGCCGGGGAATCGGCGCAGCCACCGCGCGCCTCGCCGCGGCGCGTGGATACGCCGTGTGCGTCAACTGCGCGCGGTCAGACGCGGCGGCGGCCGACGTGGTGCGGGAGATCGAGGCCGAGGGCGGGCGGGCAGTCGCGGTGGCCGCCGACGTCGCGTGCGAGGCCGACGTCGTACGCCTCTTCGCCGAAGTCGACCGCGCGCTCGGCCCCGTGCGCGTGCTCGTGAACAACGCCGGCACGCTGGAGCGGCAGATGCGTGTCGAGGAGATGAGCGCCGAGCGGCTCCATCGAGTGCTCGCCACCAACGTGGTGGGCGCCTTCCTGTGTGCGCGGGAGGCGGTGCGGCGCATGTCCACCCGCCACGGCGGCGCGGGCGGCGCGATCGTGAACGTTTCATCCGCCGCCGCACGGCTGGGTTCAGCCGGTGAATATGTGGACTATGCGGCGTCGAAGGGTGCGCTCGACACCATGACGATCGGGCTCGCGCGCGAGGTGGCGGCGGAAGGCATTCGGGTAAACGCGGTTCGCCCGGCCTTCATCCGCACGGAGATCCACGCACAGGGCGGAGAGCCTGGCCGCGTCGATCGCGTGGCGCCGTCAGTGCCGATGCGGCGTGGAGGGGAGGCCGAGGAAGTGGCGCGCGCGATTCTGTGGCTCGCGTCAGACGAGGCGTCTTATACGACCGGTGCGTTCGTGGACATCGCGGGCGGGGCGTGATCGGTAGCGAGAACCGGACAGACAGATTGAGGTGTAGCGTGCGCCGCGGGCTCAGAGCAGGCACCGCAGATTACGAACGATCGCGCGGCGCAAAGCTGATCCGCCGCTTCTCCGTGATGCCGTCACCGCGCAGCTCACCTTCCACGAGCTCGTAGCCGAGTAACGCGAAGATGCGATCGTCGACGAAAACGGGGCGAGCGTTCCCGTACCAGTCGACGCACGATGCCTTGCGCCCGTCATGCCCCTCCTCCGCGTGTGCATCGAGCTTGCCGAGTGGCAGGAAGGCACCACCCTCGTTCCGCACGAAGAGAGCGCGGACGAAACATCGTAAAGGCCCTGGTAGCCGGGGCGTCCCGCGCCAGCCACGGGAAGTCCGAAGATCCCGGCGTCGCCCGTGCCACCATCCGGCCGATAGTAGAAGCCATGGCTGCGCGTTTCCCCTTCCGAGGCATCGCGCAGCGTGTAGTGCTGAGCCAGCGTGGGTGAGTCGCCGAGCCGCACGGCGGTGATGTGCAGGTCCGCACTATCACTCCCGATCGTCACCGCATCGCTCCCGAGCGCATCGAGCCGGCTCACGCCATAGCGCAACGCGAGACGCGTGGTCTTTCCAGTCGCGAGCGAGACCACGAAGAGAGTGGCGCCGAGGTTGTCCGGATATCCCCACGATCCGCCGTCAGCGTAGAGCAGATGCCCCGCTACGAAACGATCCAGTAGCGGCCGCGTAGTCATCGGCTCCGGCAGCGGTGTGTACGCGCCACGCGGCGCCTCACTCGTGCCGTCGCCGAAGCGCGTGAGCGGGAGCCGGAGGAACGCGAGCCCGGCGCCGGGTTGCTCGGCGGACCACATGCGGTCGCCGCGCCCCTGCGTACGGAGCAGAACGTTCAGCTCGCCGTCACGCTCCAGAAAAGAGAACTGATCGATGGGCAGGCCGGAGATGCGGAGCGCGGTCGGCTGCCTGGAATCGAGCGGGATGCGAGAGAGAAGCGAGGCCGGTTCGAGAAATGCACGCGCGGAGTCCTTCCCGGATGAGTCGGCAGCATAGTCGAACGTGGATGCCAGGTACACCGCGTCGCGCGACATGAAGAGCGACCTGTCATAGCCGCCGAAGATGACAGTGGATTCGCACTTCAACTCCGGCCCCGCGAGTTCACATGACGTGATCGAATGCATCGCCGTGAGCGAGAGCGGATCTACGTCTCCGGCAGGGCGGTATGCGTGGAGCTTCATGGCGACTGGGCGGAAGCGGCCAGCACTCCACGAGACGCCGTCGTGATGCGCTTTGTTCGGCTTCCACCTCCCGAGAGAAGGAAGCATCCTCAGCGGGTTCGCGGTATCAGTGCGGACGAGCAACGGAGAGTAGAGGATCAGCCGCGAGCCGATCAACCGCGACGAGTAATTGCGCGACGAGTAGTAGTCGTCGCTCCGCAGGTGATACGTATCGCGATATCGGAGCTTACCCGAGTCCGAGATGTCGAAGATGCCGATCTCCAGGCCGGCGGGACGGTAGTCGTAGCCGATGACGATCACCTTGTCGCCCGACACCAGGAGCTCGTCGTACCAGGTGGCGTCTCCGCTCATGTTCGGCCCCGACGCAGCCATCATGTCCACAGGCCGGAGCCTTCCGCGGCTCAGATCCACAGTGAAGAGCCGGCCTCGATGCAGGATCACGAGGTGGTCGCCATCTTCGCCACCAGCCCACGCCGCAGCATGAGCACGAGACTGTCGGCGTCGTAGCCGATACGGCGGATCCGGACCGTTACTGATTCCGGGGCCGCGAGCCGTTCGGGCGGAACCCTGAGGACGAAGCTACCTCCCGCGTCGCTCTGAGCTCCCACGTTTAGCGAGGGGATGTAGATCTGCGCGCCGGTAATGCGGGCGCGGTCGGCATCCCCCCGCTCATGCACGATGCCGCGCAGCACTGCTTCACCCACTGCAGCCGCCGCTGAATCGACAGCGACGACAGCGGGCTTCGTGCATGGTTGCTGCGGCGGGTAGCGCCGAAGCCGCGCGCGGGCGATCTCGCGCAGGTAGCTCGCGAGCTCGGCGTCCGACCGGAACGCGACGAGCGCCGGCTCGGCCGCATTCTGTGCGGGGAGCCGCGAGCACGCCAACACCATGAGCGCGCTCGCGATCAGCACGCAGCGATGAGGCGCACGACTTCCGGGATGGCGCATGCGTATTGAATGCAGAAAGCTGGCGCCGAGCGCAAGAGAAGGCGTCGAATGAGACCAGTTGCTCGTCCCCTGCGTCATGGACTATCCTGATCTCCATCGAAATCATCGAACGGAGAGGAGATGTCATGGCTGGTTCGCTGACGGGTAAGATCGCGATAGTGACTGGCGCCAGCGCCGGAATCGGCGCGGCGAGCGCGCGTGCGCTCGCTGGCGCGGGTGCACGGGTGGTACTCACCGCTCGACGCGGAGAGCGGCTGATGCTCTCATCGATGGCCGGCAAGTACGGCTTCCCCGGTGAGGCCGTCTACTGCTCCACGAAGTTCGCGCAGGTTGGCTTCACGCAGGCGCTCGACAAGGAGCTGCGGCCGCACGGCATCAAGGTGGGCGCGATCTGTCCAGGCGGCGTGAAGACGGAGTTCGCGCTCGGCAGGGGTCGCACCGAGGAGGGCGTAGCCCAGTCGCAGATGCTGGAGCCGAGCGACGTCGCCGCGGCCGTGCTGCTGGCGTGCACGCAGTCGGCGGGGGCGAGGATCATCGAGATCCAGATGCGCCCGATGGTGGAAGCTCTGACATAGGAGATCCAGCGACAATGGCATCGCAGTCCCCAGATAGAATGATGGCCGCCGTGACCGAGTCGATGCGCGAGCGCACGGGTCGAACGTTGGAGGAGTGGGTCTCCCTCGTCGCGGCCAGCGGAATCGACCCACTCGATCAGAACGCCGTGCGCCGCTGGCTGAAGAGTGAGCACGGCGTACCGCAGAACTCACAGTGGGCCATCGCCGACGCCGCCGCGCGCGGCCGGATGGGAGCCGCCGACGGTCGAGGAGTATATCGACCAGCAATACTCCGGCGCCAAGGCCGCGCTCCGTCCCATCTTCGATCGGCTGCGTGCCGTGATCGAAGCGCTCGGCGACGACGTCACTACGGAAGGCCGCTCGACGTACACGCCATTCGTGCGGCGCCGCCAGTTCGCGGCGATAGCCGCGGTCACGCGCAGCCGCGTAGACGTGGGCCTGCGCTACACCAAGGCTCCCAGGTCGAAGCTGCTCGCCAGCGCTACGGCGCCGGGGCAGGCCACGCACAAGCTTTCGCTGACGGCATCGGAGCAGGTGACGGAAGAAGTGGAACGTCTTCTGCGCGTGGCGTACGATCAGAACGGCTGAGAGACCATGGACGCTTCTTTGACCCAGAGCTCCGCAGGCGCGGCAGGCGGCTAGCGGTACACCGGCTACTCAATGACTATCAAAAGACTGGACCACACCAGCGTCGTCGTCGACGACCTCGAGGCCGCCATCGCGTTTTTCACCGTGCTCGGCATGACACGCGAAGGCGAGGCGTCGGTCGAGGGGCCGTGGGTGGACCGCGTCAACGGAATCGAAGGTATACAGGCCGATATCGTCATGATGCGGACTCCGGATGGGCACGGCCGGCTCGAGCTGACGAAGTTTCGGAATCCGGAGCTGATCGAGATCGAACCGGCAGTCGCTCCACCGAACACGCCAGGCCTCCGGAGCGTCATGTTCGCGGTCGAAAGCGTCGACGACGCCGTCGCCCGCCTGCGCGCCAATGGCGCGGAGCTCATCGGCGAGGTTGCCCAGTACGAGGACAAATACAGGCTGTGTTACATGCGAGGCCCCGCGGGGATCATCGTCGCACTGGCCGAGGAGCTATTTTGAAGCGTTCGCCGTCTTTGGAGAGATCTGCTAGCGCTTCGGCCTGACGCATTGCTGCCCGCCGATCAGGCGGCGATGGAGAGCAGCACCCGACCGATGTCGCGCGGCGTCGCGCCGGCCGCGAGCAGTCCCCGTACCAGCAGGTCGAGCGACACGCTCCGATCACCAGCCTCCATCTTGGCCACGCGCGACTGGCTCGAGCCGAGGCGCTTGGCGAGCACAGTTTGAGTCCAGCGCCGCCGCCGGCGTAGCTCGCGCAGCTTCATGCTGAGGGAGAGGTGAATCTCGACGAGCTGTTCCTCCTCGGGAGTAAGTCCGAGGAATTCGGCCGGAGAGCCTGCCTTCCAGCCGGCGGCTTCGAGGCGCTTCTGCTTCTTGCGGTCCATGCCTACCTCTCTTCCGTAGCGGCGTCGCATGCCCGAAGGCGACGCTTGGAATTCTCGACGATACGGCGGCATGACAGCATATATCACATCTGACATACAAGCAACTGGAGCTTCACGGTGCATCGGAGGTCCATCCGGACGGCTAAGACACATTCGGCCGCTCAGCCAGCCTTCGTCGGAATCACGCAGGTCATCTCGGTACCACACATAGTGACGTCCCACATCTCCGGATCCATTCTCATCCTCACCGGCCCACCCGGCGCCGGGAAAACGACCGCGGTACGGCGTCTCGTCGAGGGCTCCGTAGTGCCCGCCGTGCACCTCCACGCCGACGACTTCTGGCGCTTCATCAGGAAGGGTGCTATCCCACCGTACCTTCCCGAAGCGCACGAGCAGAACGAGGTCGTGATGCGCGTGCTGGCACGAGCATCCGATGACTATGCGGCTGGTAACTACTTCGTGGTCGTGGATGGGATCGTTGGGCCGTGGTTTCTACACGCGTTCGAGAGCGTGATCCGGCCGATTCACTACGTCGTACTACGTCCCCCGCTCGACGTTGCGATCGAGCGTTGCCAGACACGAGGTGGTGATACGCTCACCGATCCCGAAGTGATACGCGTACTGCACGAACAGTTCTCGACGCTGGGAGAGCTGGAGAAGCACGTCATCGAGACGGCGGGGCAGAGTCCTGACGACTTGCTCGCGGCAGTTAGATCGGCGATTACGAGTGGGAGCTTCCGGCTTGGCGCCCGGGAATAGCTGCTCGCGTGGACATCACGCCACTCGGGCGCGGCGCGGTGGCTGAGGCTAAGCGGAGAGGGTCCCGCCGGTCTCGTCGCCGGAGCACGACCACAGCGTTGCGTTTTGCAGAGCGCGAACGTTGCGAAATGACTACCGGCGGTTCTCCGGAGCGCCACTTCGTGGGCTCATCCCGCTGGGCGGCAACGTCGTGAGCAGCGTGGAGATCCACCGTATCACAGCCACTCGGACCTGGTCAAGTACGAAATGCGATGGAACCTTCTGACGGTGCCTTTCAGGCACGGCCTATGTGCTATCCGCGTGCTCGCGGATGAGAGCCGCTCCCTCACCGAGGCATTCCCCCGTAAACGCCCCACCGTCGTTGTAATCCGCCAGATGGCATGCTACTTTACGCCACATGGCTTATGGAGGGCATCGTGACCAGCACGGCTGAGAAAACCCCCGCGGACATCGCCGAGTTGTGGAGCAAAGTCAGGTCGGGGCACCGCGAGGGGCACTACTACGTGTCTCTGTTCGGGTTGCGCAGGTACGACCCACTCCACGTGGCGGAGAAGATCCAGCGTGGCTTCACGTACGCCGCCTTCGAAAGATTTCAGCGAAACACGGAGCTCTCACAACGGCTGCTCGCGCAGGTGATTGCGATTCCCGAACGCACGTTGGCGCGAAGAAAGGAGAGCGGCCGCTTCGAGCCCGACGAGACGGATCGCCTAGTTCGACTGTCGCGCGTCGTCGCGCGCGCCATCGAGCTCTTCGAGGGGAATGTGCGGAGCGCACGCCAATGGCTCACGAGCCCCGTCGACGCATTGGGCGGTCGCACGCCCCTGGAGTTCGCCTCGACCGATGTGGGGACTATCGAAGTCGAGAACCTGATCGGCCGGCTGGAGTACGGTATCCCGACCTGATCGATGCACGTATGGCGCCTGGTCAAGACGAGATACGCGGCCACGCCATTCGATGGCGAAGGGGCGCGTCTCTATGGCGCGAGGTGGAACAGCCCTGGAAAGCGCGTCGCGTATGCATCCAGTAACTCCGCGCTGGCCGTTCTCGAGGTGCTGGTGCACATGACGGGCGGCGGGAGCCTGCCCGGTTATTCGCTCGTTTGCGCCAACCTTCCGGACTCGCTGATAGATGTCATCGCTCCCGCCGATCTACCGCCTCGCTGGAACTCGTCCCCCGTCCCACCGGCAGTACAAGCTGTCGGAGACGCCTGGCTCGCCTCCGCGAGATCGCTCGCGCTCCAGGTGCCAAGCACATTGGTTCGGGACAGCTACGACTTTCTCGTCAGTCCGGAGCATGGCGACTTCGGACGGTTGACGATCATCTCGTCCGAACCGTTCGACTTCGACCGCAGGTTGCTGCGCTAGGCGGCGCTACCATTCAGGACACGACCGAGCAGGTCGACGCCATTGCGGGCGACCCGGATCAGTGCCGAGGCCGCGGTGGTGACCGACAGCCTTCTCTACGTCGACGAGCGATCGCTCCTGGCTGGTAGTCGCAGCCTCGGCTCCACACGCGCATCCTGCCCGGATTGCGCGAGCGTGCCCCTCCCCTCACCCTCCTCGAACGCTCCGGTCTCCGTCAACGTCGCGAGCGCGGCATCGTAGTCGGAGAAGTCGATGCGCCACGTGTACTCCTGTACGTAATCGAGGATCTGGAGATACGCGTCCGGATGCCGCTGGCGGCTGAGCGTACGCAGACCCGTCAGATAGTCCTCGCGGAACGCGGTCGGGATGAGGATGCGGCGCTGGCCACCCGAGATCAGCTCCGCGTTCATGAATGCACGGGCGATGCGCCCGTTGCCATCGTCGAACGGGTGCACCTCGGAGAGGACGAACATCAGCATCGCCGCGCGCGCGAACGGCGCCTCGAGCCCGCGCGTCATAGCTGTACCCTGACGGAGAGTACCGCGCACCAACTCCGGTGCTACGAACATCGTCTGGCCAGCCCGGTTCACCTCCTCCTTGAACTGGCCGGGACGCTTGTCGGGCCGCGCGGCGAGGATCTCGGCGTGGGCGGCGGTCAACCGGTCGAGAAACTCATCTTCGGACGCGACATCACGAACGCCGATGCTCATGGCCGGCCGGCTCCCCACCACGTGATACGTCCCGACGACGTCGTGCGCGTCCTGCGGCCGCGCGGCCGGGATCTTCCCATCGAAGACGATGGCGCGTGCATCATCGACATCGAACTTCGTGCCTTCGATGAAGTTCGAGAAGTAGGCGTCGAAGAAGGCGAGGTTGGCGAACTCCCCGTCCGTCGGCAGCACATCGGGGCGCGGACGAACCTGCCACCGCACGAGTGCCGCGTGCAGCGTTTGAAAGAGATCGAAGCGATCGGGGTCGTACGGCTCGCCGGTCGCGCGCGCGAGCGCGACAGGGGATGCGAGCCTGCTCTTGCGAGTACCGAGGAGCGCGCCGATCATCGCGTCCAGCGTCTCGAACTCCACCTCGGCGTCCAGCATCGGTGCGAGCGCGCGAGCCTCGTCGCGGATGACGTTGAGCCTCGCTTCTCCACTGATGCGGAGCTCACGGTCGAGATACTCCTCGATAGTACTGTGGTCGAGGCCCCGGGCCGCACCGGCTCTGGCGCGCGTCGGCTTGAGACACTCGAGCAGGGCCCGCGGACGCGAAGCGATGTGCAGATTGCCGAGGTACGGAGAGTCGCCCGGCAGCGGACCGGGCCCCTTGCTGACGCGGATCAGGAGACCCGGCAGTCGAATGTCCTTCCGGCTGCTGCCGACGAGGTAGATGCGGCCGTCGGTTGGGCGCATCTCGAACGCGGTGCGATAGGCGACCACGGCGCCGGGGGCGAGAAGGTCGACGATCCGCCAGAGATTTCGCGCGACTACGACGTCGAGCTCGTCGGTGACGTTGCTCGTGTACAGCCCGCGCATGATGCGGCGGAGCTCGCCGGCTTCGACCCGCCGGTGGAGCCGCAGAGCGTCCTCGCGACCGCCGAGGAAGACCTCGGCGAACGGGACGGCGGACCGCCGTGAAGTAGTATTTCGCTGCAATAATGCCTCCGAGCGGACCCGAATTGAAAACTATACTACAATAATATAGCTTCTAAGAAAACAATCATGCAATAAACGATCGGGGGCGGTTGAGTTGGCGATGAAAACTTCGTCGCCATAAGGGCCCAGGTCGGCGTGGTTTTGAAAACTACACTGCAACAACATGCAGTATTTGCAATCAACAGCGTAATAAGCGGCCCGGGATCATCCAAAGCCCCCACCCGGCCGAAGCACTGAAGAAGCGCTAACCCCGCCCCCGCCGAGCAGCCGCGCCCGCCGCCGCTCGAGATACCTGCGCGCTCGATTGTCCGTCGTCAGCGAGATGGCGCGCTCGTACGCCACAACCGCTTCGCCCGCGCGCCCCGCCTCCGCCAGCAGGTGCGCGCGCGTCGCCCACGCGGGCTGGAAGCGCTGTGCAGCCTCGTCCTCGATCGCATCCAGCGCCTCGAGCCCGGCCCGAACGCCCTCCGCGCGCCCCACCGCCGCCGCGTACGCGACGCGCGCGCCGAGCGTCGGCGCGATCGAGATGAGCGCGGCGTGGAGTGTTCGCAGCGCGCGCCAGTCGGTCACACCGGACGTGGCGCGCGCGCAGTGCACGGACTGGATCGCGGCCTCGATCTGGAAGCGGCCCATCCGTCCGAGAGCGTGTGCGCGATGCAGGTATCGCTCGCCGAGCGCGATGAGCTCCGCGTCCCACAACGAAGGATCCTGCTCATCGAGCGGCACGAGCTCGTCGCCCGTTCCGCGCGCGGGGCGGCGCGCGAGGGAGAGTGAGATGAGCGCGGCGAGGCCCAGCGCCTCGGGCTCGTTCGGAAGCAGCTCGGCGAGCGTGACAGCGAGATAGTGCGACTCGGCGGCGAGCGAATCGCGCGGCTCGGTGCCGGCGACGAGCGGGAAGTCGATCGCGTACGCGCCGTAGATCGCCTCGAGCACGGGCGTGATGCGCTCCGCCATCTGGCCGCGCTCGGGCACGACGAAGGGGATGCGCGCATCGTGGATGCGGCGTTTGGCGCGCACGAGCCGCTGCGCCATAGTCGCCGTCGGGACCACGAACGCGCGCGCGATCTGGCCGGCGTCGAAGCCGAGCACCACCTGGAGCATGAGCGGCGTGCGCACCGCGGGATCG
>Ga0182741_1000875_pt1 | contig 42468 bp, 40 predicted proteins | sample eDN5th37CBELigOP_FD_128874 | JGI IMG/M metagenome (GOLD analysis project Ga0182741, IMG submission 128874) | Enriched Organic Plus compost microbial communities from Emeryville, California, USA - eDNA 5th pass 37_C BE-Lig OP (version 2) (version 2) ... | reverse complement strand
CCGCTTCCAGTTTGAACTCAGCACTGAAGGACCGGCGCTTCCCATTCTGCTTCGCCATCGAACACCTCCTCCCCGAATATCAGGGTTATCGAGGTGTCCATCAAACCGGGTCAACTCCACTCCGGTGCCCCTCAGTGGCCTAAGTCGGTGCCGCGCCGACGCTTGAGGCGGTATATTGTTTCCTTCACCCGCAGCAGGACCGAGCAGTGACCGATTCCGTGGCCCGTCCCACCGTCTACGTCGAGACGTACGGCTGTCAGATGAAGGGGGCGTACCTTTACGCTGATAGTACGACAATGTCGTATGACAGGTGCGCTTAGGGGTGGGATGGTTGTATGGTACCAGTAGAATGCAGGCTGAAGTAGCATGATTTGGTAACATTAGGCATGACCATGTTGCCATTTTAGGGCATCCGAAATCCCTGGTGGTTGTCTCCTAAGGCTGGTCGGCACCGTTAATGGCGCAGCCATTCACCACTTCCGTGACAAAGGATTCCCGAATGGCGCTAACGACAGAAGATGAGCTGTTAGCGTACGCGGCCGCGCTGGGTGCGTCGGACGTCGGAGAGATTTCAGGTCCCGAGGTCGAGCTGTTGCGAACTGCTCCCCGGGCTCCTGCCGCGGATGTTCTTGCGGTGCGCCGTCGCATACGGAGAGGGGAAGACCCGCTCGGCGCGGCCTTCACGGCGATTCGTAGCCCATTGCAGCGCCGGTCGAGTGGTGCGACCTACACTCCGCAGGCGATCGTCGCGGCGATGGTTCATTGGGCTGCCACCCACATCGAGCCGGAACGCGTTGTAGACCCAGGAGTGGGTTCGGGGCGATTCCTCCTCGAAGCTGGGCGCGTTCTCCCCAGTGCCAAGCTGCTTGGGGTCGAAATCGACCCACTGGCCGCGCTGCTCGCGCGGGCAAATCTCGCGGCTTCCGGATTCGCGAACCGAGCGCAAATCCTTCTCGCGGACTATCGCTCGCTCACCCTTTCGCCAATCGAAGGGCGCACTCTCTTTATCGGCAATCCCCCCTACGTTCGCCACCACCTCATCAACGCAACCTGGAAGGACTGGCTGGTTCGGGAGGCGAGGAAGATTGGCCTGACTGCGAGCCAACTAGCGGGCCTGCACGTCCACTTCTTTCTGGCGACGCAACTACTCGGTCGCGATGGGGACTTCGGCGCCCTCATCACCGCATCTGAATGGCTCGATGTCAACTATGGCCGTCTAGTGCGCGAACTCTTCTTGGGCGGACTCGGAGGAGACGGGATAATTGTGGTTGAGCCGACCGCTCGGCCCTTTCCTGATGCTGCGACCACGGCAGCCATCGCAACGTTTGAAGTCGGAAGCCGGCCGTCGTCAATCCGCCTACACAAGGTCGAGGGACCGGAGGATTTCGACGGCGCCTTTCAGTCTGGCGGCGTGCGCGTTCGAAGGGAGCGCTTGGCTGCGGCAACCCGTTGGACCCACTTCTTTCGCACCGCGCGTCCAGCTCCGGAGGGGTTCGTCGAGTTGGGTGAGCTGTGCAGGGTCCACCGAGGACAGGTGACAGGGGCCAACAAGGTCTGGATTGCGGGTGCGTACAAAGAGCCGCTGCCTTCTTCAGTGTTGTTTCCTACTGTCACGAAGGCGCGCGAGTTATTCCGGGCCAATGGCATCCTCGCTGACGCGACTCAACTCCGGCGAGTCATCGACCTGCCAGTGAACCTCGATGAGCTTGAGAATGACGAGCAGTCCGCGGTGGAGCGATTTTTGGCGTGGGCACGCAGCCTTGGAGCGCACGAAGGCTACATAGCGCGCCACAGACGGGCGTGGTACTCCGTTGGTTTGCGGGAGCCACCACCAATTATGGCCACCTACATGGCCCGTCGTCCGCCTGCGTTCGTACAGAATCAAGCAAGCGCCCGGTACATCAACATTGCGCACGGGATTTATCCTCGCGAGCCGCTATCTGCTCTCGCGCTTAGGAACCTTGCGCTGCACCTCGCCCGTGTCGCGTCTGATGCACGAGGTCGAACTTACGCCGGTGGCCTCATGAAATTCGAGCCTCGCGAAATGGAGCGAATGCTTGTGCCGATGCCACAGCAGCTTGAGGTGGCAGGAGCATGACAGTCGACCCTGTTCTCTGGAAATCGGCGCAGCTAGATGAGGCGCGGCTGGCATCCATTGAAGAGTTTCGGCGAGAGCGAATGGAGGAGCCGCTTGAGGACTACCTGGAGGCGTTCGAGGAATACCTCGGTACGACTGAGGAACTACTCGAGGCTACGGTAGACCTTACGGACCTCGAAGACCAAGCGCTCGCGATATTGACGAGCGACAAGCTGATGGAGGCGTTTCGATATACGGCAGGACCGCCAATATCCGTAGACGACCTCAAGACATTGGTGTCAGCCAAGACACTCAGTGCGAAGCAGTTGGCCAAGGACCCTCCACTCGTGCGCCAAATCGTCGAGACGGTGATGATTGGGCTCGACCGTGGACGTTTTCCGTGGGTTCAAGAGAATCGGGAGCCCACTGAGACTGAGCGCAGCGCCGCAGTTCTAGCCTCAGCAGCGTTGATGGCGACGCGACGCGTCGGAACGAAGCGTCGCAATTCGGGCAAGACGCAGCAGGAGGAGCGAGTAGAAGCAGCTCTCATCGGTGCTGGCCTCCGTAAGGTAGAGACGCGCACGGTCAAGACGTTCGATGATGCACCCGCGCCAGGGGAATTCTGTCGAGAAGCCTACTTCGGCTCTCGAAAGGCAGACTTCATTTTGCGTCTGTGGGACAAGCGCGTGATGCCCGTTGAATGCAAGGTCTCGAACAGCGCCACGAACTCTGTGAAGCGGTTGAACAACGATGCAGCCGCCAAAGCCGAGTCATGGCGGCAAGATTTCGGCAATAGGCAAGTCGTACCGGCCGCGGTTCTCAGCGGGGTATACAAGCTGCACAACCTCGAAGACGCCCAGAATCGAGGGCTTTCGCTCTTTTGGGCTCACGACTTAGGACGAATGGTCCGGTGGGTCGAGGATACCCGCGAACGGATTATCAAGGTCGCCGAGCCTCGTAGGACGAGTCGCTAGGCTCGTCCTATGAGCTATCGCGCGCTGTCTTCGCGGTTCGCGCTTCTATCTCTGCCTTGAGAAGCCGTCTCTGACATTCTGTTTTGAGCTCCGGCGTCAGCGCGGCGGTGCAGTCGCGCTGTGCGTGCTCTTGCATTCCGTTCGGATTGCGAACTTCTACATCGGACTGAGCGTCGAGCCAGAGAAGACACCTGCCGAGTAGGAAGAGCGCTGCCACGATGGTCAGCACCCCAAGGATTAGGGCGCGCACGCGCGTTGTCTGCTATATAAAGAGTGGCTAGTTAACTGCTGTAGAGACATAGAGGTCAACGGGCGACCGTTGACTCATGTCTTCCCTACGGTCGAGGCTAGGACAGGTCATTCGGCAGCTCCGCAGCCAAGCTGGTCATTCACAGGAAGGCTTTGCCGATGTCGTCGGGGTGCATCGGACGTACGTCGGGGCCGTCGAGCGCGGCGAGGTGAACGTTTCCCTCGACAACATCGAGCGAATCGCGGCGGCACTCGGAACCACACCGGGTCAGCTCTTGGTTCGCGCCGAACGCAGCGCAGAGAGCTGACGGTTCGCTAGCTCCTCGACTAGCGCGCTGTGGGGGTAGTCGCGCGCCAGAGAAGCATTGCCAATCGGCGAATCCGCGCGCTGGAAGGCAGCCCCGACGAGCACTGCATCGGGAGTCGCGAGCGTCGTTACGGGGCGACCCGTCAACTCGCCGTCCTTTCGACGGGTCGTGATGACCACGTCGAGCGGAGTGTCAGTCCCGTCGCAGTACACGGCTGTCACCACCCCTCCGTGGCTCAGGACGATTGCTATTCGCGTCCGTGGCGAAGGCTGGTCCGGCTGTTCAGGACTGCCATCCATTGAGAGCCTGTGCGCGTGCGTTGTTGAGTGCGCCACATAAAGAGTGGCTATTCAAACAGTGCAATCGCGCTGTTGCCCGCAAGCCCACAGGCCGCCCTCACGGCCTTCCCCCATTCGCGATTTTGAGAGTTACGACTGTTGTAGCGGCAGCCGTGAGTCTCGGAGATTGCAGCCAATTCGGACGTGGTCTAACTGACGCTCTCTCAATCGGTTGTCGGGGCTTCGGACCTGTGCCCCGAAGCCTCAGGTATGCTACATTGAGGTAGCTCAGGCAGTTACGCCGTTCCAAGGGTACGGTGCAGGTGCGTGAGAGGTGGAGCACCACTACGGCGAGGCTGGTCTGCCTGCACGCTGAATACGACTACAGTTACTACGATTGTTACCACGTTCCGGGGCGTTTTTGGCGATGTCGCGGTGTCTGTTCGGGACGGCGTGTGTTCGTAAGTCTCTATAAGATAAGGAGTTAGGTATGAAGCCGAAGGTCTATATAGAGACGTACGGCTGTCAGATGAACGTGAGCGATTCCGAGCTGATGCTCGGGAAGCTGGCGGCGTCCGGCTACGAGGCGGTGGACGGACCGGAGGGGGCCGACGTCATCCTGCTGAACACCTGCGCCATCCGCGACCACGCCGAGCAGCGGGTGATCGGGCGCCTCGGTGAGCTCAAGCGGTACATGAAGCCGGAGGCGGTCGTCGGGGTGACGGGGTGCATGGCGCAGCGACTTGGCCCGCAGCTGCTCGAGAAGGCGCGCCACGTGAGCCTCGTCGTCGGGCCGGACGGCTATCGGGCGCTGCCGGAGCTCGTCGCCCGCGCGCGCGATGGCCATCGCAGCATCTCGACCTCCTTCGACATGGAGGAGCACTACGAGGACTTCGCGCCGCGCCGCTACGACAAGGTCAAGGCGTGGATCCCCGTGCAGCGCGGCTGCGACTACCGCTGCACCTACTGCATCGTCCCCTACACGCGGGGGCCGGAGCGCAGCCGCCAGCTCGCCGACGTGGTGCGCGAGACGGAGCAGGTCGTCGCCGACGGGATGAGCGAGGTCGTGCTGCTCGGGCAGACGGTGAACTCCTACACCGACGGCACGCACGACTTCGCCGACCTGCTGCGCGCCGTCGGGCGCGTGCCGGGGATCCGCCGCGTGCGCTTCACGAGCCCGCATCCGAACGACTTCTCCGACCGCGTCGTCGCGGCGATGGCCGAGGTCGAGACGGTGTGCGAGCACGTGCACCTGCCGATGCAGTCGGGGTCGAGCCGCACCCTCAAGCGGATGCTGCGCCGCTACACGCGCGAAGCGTATCTCGAGTGCGTGGCGCGGCTGCGCGCCGCCATCCCCGGGCTCTCCATCACGACCGACATCATCGTCGGCTTCCCGGGGGAGACGGAGGAGGAGTTCGAGGAGACGCTGAGCGCCGTGCGCGACGTGCGCTTCGCCGACGCGTACACCTTCATCTTCTCGCCGCGGGACGGGACGCCGGCGACGCGGCTGCCCGCCGAGCTGACGGTGCCGGAGGAAGTCGCGCAGGACCGGATGCGTCGGCTCATCGCGACCGTCCGGGCGGGAGCGCGCGAGCGGAACCTCGGCCAGCTCGGGCGGCGCGAGGAGGTGCTCGTCGAGAAGGTGGCGCGCGACGGCCAGCTCCTGCAGACGCGCACACGTGACTTCAAGACGGTGCTGCTCCCGGGCGACGAGTCGCTGGTCGGGCAGTACCTCATGGTCGAGCTGACCGGGACGACCGGCTCGACCTTCACCGGCCAGGTGATCCAGGAGCGCCGACCGCTCCCCGTGATGGCCTGACCTGCGGCGGCGGTTCGCGCATTCGTGCGGCGAACCGGTGACGTCGTCGGCGTGCGAGCGATGAGCTTCGCCGCATGCCGCTCTTCACCCTGGCCGTGCTCGCGTACGTGGGCGGGCTGGTCGTCGGGTTCGCCCCCGTTCCCGGCGGGACGCGGGTGCTGCTCGCGTCGGGGTGCGTGGCCGCCGCGCTCGCCGGCGCGCTCGCCGTTCGGGGACGGGTGGCCGCGATCGCGGTCGTCGTGCTGGCGGGGATCCTCGTCGCCGAAGGGACGCGGCGGCAGGAGCGGGGGTGCGCCGAGCGTGCCGCCACCCTCGGCCGCTGGCAGGTCCGGCTGCGCTCCGACGTGGCGCCGTCGAGCGTCGCGCGCGGGGAGCTCGCCATGCGCGGGTGCGCGGTCCGCGTCACCCTGTTCGTCCTCCGCGGCGCCGGGCGCGACGGAGCGCTCGCCGTCGTGCGCGGGGCCGCGCTGGCGACGCCCCGCGGCCTCGTGATCTCCGACGCGCTGCTGCTCGAGCGGGAGGGGCCGGGGGTGCTCGCGCGGGCCCGCGCCCGTGCGACGCGCGCGGTGGACGCTGCGTTCCGCCGGGATGCCCCCTTCGCGCGCGCGCTCCTGCTCGCCGACATGCGCGACCTGACCCCGGCGATGCGGCAGCGCTGGGGCGCGTCCGGCCTCGTGCACATGCTCTCCGTGTCCGGGCTGCACGTGGGACTGCTCGCCGGCGCCGTCCTCCTCGGGCTGCGGGCCGCGCGGCTGCGCCCCGCCGCCGCCGAATGCGCGGGGCTCGTCCTCGTCGGGGGCTACGTGCTGCTGATCGGGGCGCCTCCGCCGGCGGTGCGCGCCGCGGCGATGCTCGCCGCCGGCGCCGCCTCGCGGCTCCTCCAGCGTCCCACGTCGCCGTGGGCGATCCTCGCGCTCGGCGCGCTGCACCCCGTCCTGTCGCCGCGCGTCGCCGTCGACCTCGGCTGGCAGCTCAGCGTCGTCGGCATCGTCGCGCTCGCGGCCTCGGCGTCGCTCGTGCGGCGCGTCGCGACCGGTCCGTGGGCGCGACGCCGCTACGGCGAGGACGGCATCGTCGGCTGGCGGCGCGAGCTGCTCGCCGGCGCGCTCACCTCTACGCTCGCGACGATCGTCACCCTGCCGTTCACCGCGCCGGTGTTCGGGCGCGTCAGCGTGGTCGCGCCGATCACGAACCTGATCGCCGCCCCGCTCATGGCGGCCGCGCAGCCGACGCTCTTCCTCGCGCTCGCGCTCGCGCCGTCTCCCTCGCTGGCACGCCTCGCCGCTGACGCCTCGCACCCCCTGCTGGCGGCGCTCGACGGGGTCGCGGCGCTGGGCGCCGCCGTTCCGGGCTCGACGGTCGTCGTCCCGTCCACCGCGCCGGCGGCGATCCTGCTGCTCGTGCTCGCGGGCGGGACGCTCGCCGCGTGCCTCGCGGAGGATGCACGGCACGGCGCGGTGGCCGCCGTCGCCGCGGCGGCGCTCCTCCCGTGGCTGCCGCTGCTGCCACGGCCGGGCGGATGGGCGGAGCTGCATGCGATCGACGTGGGGCAGGGCGACGCGATCGCGCTCCGGAGCAGCCGGGGGCGGTGGGTGCTCGTCGATGCGGGGCGGGCCTGGCGCGGCGGCGACGCCGGCGCCTCGACCGTCGTTCCCTATCTCCGGCGCGCCGGCGGGCCGCTCGTGGCGACCATCATCACGCACGCCCACGCCGATCACGTCGGCGGGATGGCGTCGGTGGTGCGCGCGCTGCGCCCGCGTCGGCTGTACGATCCCGCGTTCGTCGCGCCGGGCGGCTCGTATCGGGCGGCGCTCCGCACCGCGCGCGAGATCGGCGCGACGTGGCAGCGCGTGCGGCCGGGCGACTCCCTCGTGGTGGACGACGTCGTGCTGCGATTCCTCGCGCCCGACTCGGCGTGGGCGGCGAGTCTCGACGATCCCAACGACGCGAGCACGATCGTGCTCGCCCGCATCGGCTCGGTGCGATTCCTGCTCACCGGCGATGCGGAGCGTGGCGAGGAAGAGTGGCTGCTCGCGCGCGCCGCGTCGCTGCGCGCGGACGTGCTCAAGGTGGCACACCACGGGAGCAGCACGAGCAGCACCGATGCGTGGCTCGACGCCGTGCGGCCGCGCATTGCGCTCGTCTCGGTCGGGGCGCTCAATTCGTACGGGCATCCGAGTCTCGATCGGATGCACGCGATGGCGCGACGCGGCGCGCGCGTGCTGCGGACGGATCGTCTGGGATCGATCGTGATCCGGACCGATGGTCGGCGACTGGTCGTCGTCGCGGACGGAGACGCATGGGAGCTGCCGGACGAATCGTCGACGCCCTGATCGGCACGCCGCTGACGCCGGCGCCGCACCTCGTCGCGCGCTGGCCCGAGCTCGGCAGGGTGCGCTGGCGGCGCGGCGGGATCCCGCCGCGCATCCCCGCACTCTTCTTCGGTACGCCCTCGGTCGCGGTGACGCTCTGGTCGTACGTCTTCCTCGGGCCGGGGCTCGAGCCGACCCCCGACCTGCTCTTGCACGAACTCCGGCACGTACAGCAGTTTCAGTCCATCCGCGGGTTCCCGATGCGCTATCTCTGGGAGCTCGCACGGCGTGGATATCGGGCCAACCGGTTCGAGGCGGATGCGCGTGACTACGCCGCCGCCTGCCTGCGCGACACCCCGTCCATCTGAGGATGGCAGCCGTGGTCAACAACACTCCGACGTCCGTCGTCACCATCGAGCGGTTCATCATCGAGCAGGAGCGCCTGCATCCGGAGGCGACCGGCGAGCTGTCCGGCATCCTGTACGACATGGCGCTCGCCGCGAAGATCATCTCGAGCAAGGTGCGGCGCGCCGGTCTCGTCGACATCATCGGGTCGACGGAGATGGCGAACGTGCAGGGGGAGATCCAGCAGAAGCTCGACGTCTTCGCCAACGAGACGATCATCAAGGCGATGGACCACGGCGGGCGGCTGTGCGCGATGGCGTCCGAGGAGGAACCGGACATCATCCAGATCCCCGATCACTTCAAGTGCGGGAAGTACATCCTCTGCTTCGACCCGCTCGACGGCTCGTCGAACATCGACGTCAACGTCCCCGTCGGCACCATCTTCTCCGTCGTCCGCAAGATCACGCGCGGCAAGCACGGCGAGCTGGAGGACATCCTCCAGCCGGGGCGCCGGCAGGTGGCGGCGGGCTACGTGATCTACGGCTCGAGCACGATGATGGTCTACACGACCGGGCAGGGGGTGCACGGCTTCACCCTCGACCCGTCGATCGGCGAGTTCCTGCTGTCGCACCCCGACATCCGCATCCCCGATCCGGGGCGCTATCTCTCGGTGAACGACGCGTACGAGGCCTACTGGGAGGAGCCGGTCCGGCAGCTCATGCGCCGCTATCGCGGGCTCGAGGGCGATCGGAAGCCGCTCAACGTGCGCTACGTCGGTTCGCTCGTCGCCGACTTCCATCGCAACCTCCTCGGCGGCGGCGTCTTCGTCTATCCGGCGAACGTCAAGACGCCGCGCGGCAAGCTGCGGCTCCTCTACGAGGCGAACCCGCTCGCGTTCATCGTCGAGCAGGCGGGCGGCGCCGCCATCGACGGACATCAGCGCGTCCTCGACGTCGTCCCGACCGAGCTCCACCAGCGCACCCCCCTCTACATCGGCAGCCGGAGCGAAGTGGAGCTCGCGACGCAGACGCTCACCGGCGTCTCGACGCTGGTGGGGGCGGATTGACGGCAACGGCCGTCATCCCGACACAGTCTGACAGATCGACAGTTTGACAGAGGTGAGAAACGGCGTCGTCAGAGGAGTCCCTCCTGACGACGCCGTTTCTCACCTCTGTCGCGCTGTCAAGCGCCGTAGCCGTCAAACCGTCGATCCGCCGTATTAGCTTTCCCCCCATGGCCACCATCCCTACCGAGCCCGAGACGCTGTCCCCGTCGGGGATTCCCATCCGGACCGTCTATCGCCCCGCGGACGTCACGGCGGACTACGACCGCGACATCGCCGATCCGGGGCGTTTCCCGTTCACGCGTGGCGTGCAGCCGACGATGTATCGCGGCCGGCTCTGGACGATGCGCCAGTACGCCGGCTTCGGGACCGCCGCGGAGACGAACGCACGCTTCCGGCTGTTGCTCGAGGCGGGGCAGACGGGGCTGAGCGTGGCCTTCGACCTGCCGACGCAGATGGGCTTCGATTCGGACTCGCCGCGCGCGCTCGGCGAGGTGGGACGCGTCGGCGTCGCGATCGACACCGTCGAGGACATGCACCTCCTCCTCGACCAGATCCCCCTGGATCGCGTGTCCACCTCGATGACGATCAACGCCACCGCGGCGACGCTGCTGGCGATGTACATCGTCGTCGCCGAGGAGCGGGGGATCGCGCGCGGCGCGCTCGGCGGGACGATCCAGAACGACATCCTCAAGGAGTACATCGCGCGCGGGACGTACATCTATCCGCCCGGTCCCAGCCTGGCGCTCATCGCGGAGCTGTTCCGCTTCTGCGCCGACGAGGTGCCGAACTGGAATCCGATCTCGATCTCGGGGTATCACATCCGCGAGGCCGGGGCGACGGCGGTGCAGGAGCTCGCATTCACGTTCGCGAACGCCATGGAATACGTGGCGAGCGCCATCGGTGCCGGTCTCCCGGTGGACCGATTCGCGCCGCGCCTGTCGTTCTTCTTCGCCGCGCACAACGACCTGTTCGAGGAGGTCGCGAAGTTCCGCGCTGCGCGCCGGCTCTACGCACGCCTCATGCGCGATCGGTTCGGCGCCTCCGACGCGAGCGCGCGCCTCCGCTTCCACACCCAGACGGGCGGCGTGACGCTCCAGGCGCAGCAGCCGCTGAACAACGTGGTGCGCGTGACGGTGCAGGCGCTGGCCGCGGTGCTGGGCGGCACGCAGTCGCTGCACACGAACGGCTACGACGAGGCGCTCGCGCTGCCGACGGCGGAGGCGGCGACGCTCGCCCTTCGCACGCAGCAGATCGTCGCGTACGAGAGCGGCGCCGCCGCCACGGTCGATCCGCTCGCGGGGAGCTACTACGTCGAGCAGCTCACCTCGACCCTCGAGGCGCAGGCGCTCGAGCTGCTCGCCCGCGTCGACGAGCTGGGCGGCGCGGCGCGGGCGATCGAGGCCGGCTTCTTCCAGGAGGAGATCGCGCGCAGCGCGTACGAGCATCAGCTGCGCGTCGAGCGCGGGGAGACGGTCATCGTCGGCGTGAACCGCTTCGACGACGGGCGCGACCCGCCGACGATCCCCTCGCCCGACTATTCGGCGCTCGAGCGCGACCAGGTCGCCCGCCTCGCCGCCGTGAAGGCGAGCCGCGACGGAGCGCAGGTGCAGGGGGCGCTGCGTGCGCTCGGCGAGGGGGCGCGCGCCTACGGCGTCGGCGCCGGGGGCGCCCCCGAGCGTGCGCTGGCGAGCGAGCGGCCGCATCTGCTTCCGCTGATCATCGAGGCCGTCCGCGCGCGTGCGAGCGTCGGAGAGATTGCCGATACGCTGCGCGAGTGCTGGGGGACGTACACGCCCTGAGGCGACGCTTGAACCCGGCCGGGCGCGACGGTACATTTCCAGGTCCGCCTTACCAGGTCTAAGTGTCAGCGTAATGCCAACTTACGAGTTTCGCTGCCCGAACGGGCACGTCTTCGACAAGTTCTTCCGGACCATCGGCGCCGCCACGGCGGAATATCCGTGTCCCGAGTGCGGCGCTGCGGCCGTGCGTCAGATCTCGGGCGGGGCGGGGCTCCAGTTCAAGGGCTCGGGCTTCTACCTGACCGACTACGGCAAGAACGCGCATCGGGGCGGGAGCGCGCCTGCCAAGAGCACGAAGTCCGGCGGCGAGTCGTCGGGCGGCGGCGAATCCAAGTCCGGCGGCGACGCGAAGCCTGCCGGTGGGTCGGACGCGGGAGCGAGCAAGCCTTCCTCCACCGACAAGGGTTGATGGCCTCCATCGACTCGATCCGCGCCGAGCTGGCGCGCGCCGCGCGCTCCATCGGTGGGCCGGAGTCGGTGGAGCCGGTGCTCGAGCGCCCGCGCGACCCGAGCTTCGGCGACTGGGCCACGAACCTCGCGATGGTCCTCGCGAAGCCGCTGGGGCGGAAGCCGCGCGACGTCGCGCAGGCGCTGATCGACGCCATGGACCTCGCCGCGGCGGGGCTGAACAGCGCGGAGATCGCCGGCCCCGGCTTCATCAACATGCGCGAGGACACCGGCGTCATGGCGTCGGGGCTTCGCGCGCTCATCGCTGCGGGGGCGCAGTACGGGCGCGCGACGACGGGGCAGGAGCAGCCGGTGAACGTGGAGTTCGTCTCGGCCAACCCCACCGGGCCGCTCCACGTCGGGCACGGGCGCCAGGCGGCGCTGGGCGACGCGATCGCCTCGCTCCTCGAGTGGACGGGGTGGCGGGTGTCGCGCGAGTTCTACTACAACGACGCCGGTACCCAGATCGCCAACCTCGCGAAGAGCACGCAGGCGCGCATCCGCCAGCTCGGCGGCGAGGAGGTCGCGATCCCCGAGGGCGGCTATCACGGCGCGTACATCGGCGAGATCGCGCAGCGCTACGTCGAGCAGCACCCGGACGATCCGCGCGGCGACGACCTCGACGCCGTGCGGCGCTTCGCGGTGCAGCAGCTGCGTCACGAGCAGGATCTCGATCTCCAGGCCTTCGGCGTGAAGTTCGAGACCTACTACCTCGAGTCGTCGCTCTACACCGACGGCCGGGTGGCGCAGACGGTGGACGCCCTCGTCGCGAGCGGGCACACGTACGAGCAGGACGGCGCCCTCTTCCTGCGCACGACCGAGTTCGGCGACGACAAGGACCGCGTGATGCGCAAGAGCGCGGAGAAGGGGGGCGACTACACCTATTTCGTCCCCGACGTCGCCTATCACGTCACGAAGTGGGAGCGCGGCTTCCGGCGCGCGATCAACGTGCAGGGCGCCGACCATCACAGCACCGTCACGCGCGTGCGCGCGGGGCTGCAGGCGCTCGGGATCGGGATCCCGCAGGGCTATCCCGAGTACGTGCTCCACCAGATGGTCACCGTCTGGCGCGGCGGCGAGGAGGTGAAGATCTCCAAGCGCGCCGGGAGCTACGTGACGGTGCGCGATCTCATCGACGAGGTCGGGCGCGATGCGGTGCGCTACTTCTTCCTGATGCGGAAGGGCGACTCGCAGCTCAAGTTCGACATCGATCTCGCGCGCTCGCAGTCCGACGAGAATCCCGTCTACTACATCCAGATGGCGCACGCGCGGATGAGCGGCATCTTCCGCGTCGGCGGGATCGATCCCGCGGCGATCACCGGCGCGGACGTGGACCTGTCGTCGCTCACCCTCGCCGACGAGCAGGAGCTGATGAAGGCGCTGCTCGACTTCCCCGCGCTGCTGGCGGGGGCCGCCGACGCGCTCGACCCGCAGCGGTTGACGAGCTACCTGCACGATCTCGCCGGGAAGGTGCACGGCTGGTACCACAAGGCCCATGTCCTCAACGAGCCGCCGGAGATCATGAACGCGCGGCTCGTGCTCGCGCGCGCCAGCCAGATCGTGCTGCGGAACGGCCTGGCGGTGCTGGGCATCTCGGCGCCGGATCGCATGTGACCGCGGGGATCGGGGGCTGGGGCTGGGGCTGGGGGATGGGACTGGGGAGCCATGTGGCCTGCCTCTGCTCGCGCCGAAACCTCACCTCGATCCCCGAGTCCCCAGTCCCCAGTCCCTAGTCCCTAGTCCCTAGCCCCTTTCATGTCAGTCCTCGTCGTAGGCTCTGTCGCGCTCGATTCGGTCGAAACGCCCTTCGGCAAGGCAGACAACGTCCTCGGCGGCTCGGGGACCTTCTTCTCCGCGTCGGCGAGTCACTTCGCGCCCGTGCAGCTGGTCGGGGTCGTCGGCGACGACTATCCTGTCGCGCAGCTCGAGCCGATCCGCGCGCGCGGCGTGGACATGGCGGGGCTCGAGCGGGCGGATGGACTCTCGTTCCGCTGGCGCGGCCGCTATCGCCACGACCTGAACAGCGCCGAGACGCTCGAGACGCATCTCGGCGTCTTCTCGCACTTCCGGCCGAAGATCCCGGCGCAGTTCCGGCAGGCGCCCTTCGTCTTCCTCGCGAACATCGATCCGCGCCTCCAGCTCGAGGTGCTGCGGCAGGTCGAGCGCCCCAAGCTCGTCGCCTGCGACACGATGAACTTCTGGATCGAGAGCCGCCGTCCGGAGCTGCTCGAGCTGCTCACGCACGTGGACCTCGTGACGTTGAACGACGGCGAGGTGCGTCAACTCACCGAGCACTCCAACCTGGTGAAGGCGGCGCGCTGGGTCATGGAGCGCGGGCCCAAGATCGTGATCATCAAGAAGGGGGAGCACGGCGCGTACATGTTCCGCGACCGCGAGATCTTCTTCGCGCCGGCCTATCCGCTCGAAGACGTCTTCGATCCGACCGGCGCGGGCGACTCCTTCGCCGGCGGCTTCATGGGGTGCCTCGCGCGGAGTGGAGACCTCTCGGAGGACAGCCTGCGGCGCGCCGTCGTCTACGGCTCCGCCATGGGCTCGTTCGCCGTCGAGCGCTTCTCCGTCGAGCGGCTGCTCGAGATCGGACGGGACGACATCCGGCGCCGGGTGGACGAGTTCCGTCAGCTCGTGGCCTTCACCGGGGAGCTCGACACGTGAGCGACGCGAATCGGGACGCAGGGCTCGACTATCGGTCGGCGGGGGTGGACATCGAGGCCGCCGACGACGCGAAGGCGCGCATCAAGCGGCACGTGGAGTCCACCTTCACCGCGGGCGCGCGCGGGGAGTTCGGCGGCTTCGGCGGGATGTTCCGGCTCCCCGCCGACGCGCGCAATCCGCTGCTCGTCGCGAGCGCCGACGGCGTGGGGACGAAGATCAAGGTCGCCATCGAGGCCGACCGCCACGACACGGTGGGGCACGATCTCGTGAACCACTGCGTCAACGACATCCTCGTCCAGGGGGCGGCGCCGCTCTTCTTCCTCGACTACGTCGCCTTCGGTGCGCTCGTCCCGCAGGTCGTCGAGCAGATCGTCGCCGGCGTGGCCGCCGGCTGCCGCGAGAACGGCTGTGCGCTCATCGGCGGCGAGACGGCGGAGATGCCCTCCGTCTACACCCCCCCCGACTACGACCTCGCCGGCTTCATCGTCGGGCTCGTCGAGGAGTCGGCGGCGCTCGGGAAGGAGCGGGTGCGCGAGGGGGACGTCCTGGTCGCGCTCGAGAGCAGCGGCTTGCACACCAACGGCTACTCGCTGGCCCGACGGATCGTCGCCGAGCGCATGCGCCTCGGCCCGCACGACCCCTTCCCGGGGGAGTCGGGGAGCGTCGCCGACGTGCTGCTGCGGGTGCACCGCTCCTACCTGGCGACGCTGCGGCCGGTGCTGGGCCGGATCCACGCGATGGCGCACATCACCGGCGGCGGGCTCCCGGGGAACCTCAACCGCGCCCTCCCGGCCGACCTGGATGCCGTCGTCGATACCACCACCTGGGACATCCCCAACGTCTTCCGGCAGCTGGAGCGCGCCGGCGGCGTCGAACGTGCGGAGATGTTTCGGGCGTTCAACATGGGCGTCGGGATGGTGATCGTCACCGACGACGCGGGCGCGGAGGCGGTGCTGGCGCGCGCCCAGGTGACGGGGATCACCGGATGGCGACTGGGGCACGTTGTTCGCGGCTCCGGCAGCGTCATCATTCGCTGAACCCAGGAGACTGCATGAAGGGACGTGTTTTCGTCGCCACCGCGGCGCTGCTGGCGTGCGTGGCGGGGGTGGGGCGTGCGCAGGGAGTCCTCTCGTCGTCGTGCGCACCCGATGGAACCATCGCGGATCGGGCGACGCAGGACGCCTGTCAGCTCGCGACCGACGTCTTCCGCTACATGACCCCGCAGCTCGGACTCGCGCTGTCGGGCGGCAACGCGACGCTCGGCCAGGGGGGGACGCTCGGCGGGATCGGCCACTTCGCCATCGGCGTGCGGGGGAACGTCTTCAACGGGTCGCTGCCGCAGATCCAGGACGTCGAGCTTTCCGTGACCGGCGCGCAGCGCCGTCGGATCGAGACGGACGGCCAGATCATCGGGCTGCCGACCGTGGACGCGGCCGTGGGGCTCTTCCAGGGGATCCCGCTCGGCGTCACCAACGTCGGCGGCATCGACCTGCTGCTCTCGGCCATGTACGTCCCGACGGTGACCTCGAACGGCTTCGACGTCTCCCCCGACAATCCCATCAAGTTCGGGTTCGGGGCCCGTCTCGGGCTGGTGCAGGAGTCGCTCCTCCTCCCGGGCGTGTCGATCACCTTCCTCCGCCGGGAGCTGCCGAGCGTGGACATCACCGCCTCGGCGGGGATCGGCCCCCTGTCGGCGACCCCCGACACGATCTACGTGCGCGACATCGGCCTGACGTCGAACTCCTGGCGGTTCGTGGCGAGCAAGAGCTTCCTCTCCTTCGGCGTCGCCGCGGGGGTGGGGCAGGATCGGTTCTCGGCCGAGACGGCCGTGGAAGCGGCGATCCAGCCCCGGCCGCCCGCGACCACGGAGACGCTGCGCAAGATCGTGGCGATGGAGCAGGACATGACGCGCCTGAACATGTTCCTCGATCTCTCGCTCAACCTGCCGTTCACGAAGTTCGTGCTCGAGGTCGGGCAGACCTCGGGGGGCTCGGTCGTGGAGCCGTTCAATGACTTTTCCGGCAAGGCGGCCGACGCCTCGCGGGTGTACGGCTCGCTGGGAGTGCGCTTCGGGTTCTGAGCCCGGCGTCGGCCAGGCGCAGCGCGGGCGGGGACGGTGGGGCGCTCGACCTCCGTTCCCGCCCTAAGTTTCATCTCCCGACCGCTCGCCCCCGCGCCCACGAACGACGATGACCGAGTCCAGCACGCCGGAGCCGGAGCCCGACCGTACGTACATGCGCCGCGCGCTCGAGCTCGCGCGGCGCGGGTGGGGGCAGACCGCGCCCAATCCGCTCGTCGGCGCGGTCGTGGTCCGCGACGGCGAGATCGTGGGCGAGGGGTGGCACGCGCGATACGGCGAGGCGCACGCCGAGGTCGCGGCGCTGCGCGAGGCCGGGGCCCGGGCGAAGGGCGCGACGGTCTACGTGTCGCTCGAGCCGTGTGACCACGAGGGGAAGACGCCGCCCTGCACGCGGGCGTTGATCGACGCCGGGGTCGCGCGCGTCGTCGCGGCGATCCGCGATCCGAACCCGCGGGCGAGCGGCGGCGCCGAGCGGCTCCGCGCGGCGGGGATTCCAGTGGCGCTCGGAGTGGAGGGCGATGCGGCGCGGGAGCTGAACGCTCCCTTCGTCGCCGCTTTCACGCGCGATCGCCCCTGGGTGACGCTCAAGCTCGCGCTCTCGCTGGACGGCGCGATCGCCGACGCGACGCGCCGGCAGCGCTGGCTCACCGGCGCCGCGTCGCGGCGCGAGGTGCACCGGCTGCGTGCCGGCAGCGACGCGGTCGCGGTGGGCGCGGGGACGGTGCGTGCCGACGATCCGCTGCTCACCGTCCGCGACGTGCCGCCGCCGCGCGTGGCCCCGCTGCGCGTCGTCTTCGACCGAACCGGGTCGCTCGACCCGGCGAGCAGTCTCGCGCGCACGGCGCGCGAGATTCCCACGCTGGTGGTGGCGACCGCGCCGGAGCCCGTCCGCGTGGAGCGACTCGCCGAGGCGGGCGTCGAGGTGCTCCATGCCGCATCCGTGGACGAGGCGTTGCGGCAGCTCTTCGCGCGTGGCGTGCGCTCGCTGCTCGTGGAGGGCGGAGCCGAGCTTGCCGGCGATATGCTGACACGCGCTCTCGTGGACCGGCTGATTATCTTTCAGGCGCCGGTCGTGCTCGGTGCCGGCGCGCTTCCCGCCTTCGGATGCGTGCCTCCCGCGGACGCGGACCGCCTCATGCGCCTCCCCATCCTGGAGCGGCGCGCATTCGACGACGACCTGATGACCGTCTACGCCATCACCCCGACGCCCGAGGTCCCCTAGTGTTCACCGGACTGGTGGACGCCGTGGGGCGGATCGAGTCGGTCGCCGAGAGCGCGGCGGGACGGGAGTTCCGGATCGCGGCGGCGTACGTGGGGCTCACGGACGGCGAGAGCATCGCCGTGAACGGCGCCTGCCTGACCGTGCGCGAGCACGGGGCGGAGGACGGGGGCTGGTTCACCGTGGCGGCGGTGGAGACGACGCTCGGGCGCACGACGATGGGGTCGTGGCGCGCCGGACGCCGGGTGAATCTCGAGCGCGCCATGCGCCTCGGCGACCGGCTCGGCGGGCACATGGTGCTCGGGCACGTGGACGGGGTGGCGCAGGTCGTCGCGCGTCGCCTCCAGGGGGATGCGCTGCTGGTCGATCTCGGGCTGCCGCCCGACGCGGGGCTCGCTGAGCTGATGGTCCCGCACGGCTCGCTGACGGTGGACGGGGTGAGCCTCACGGTCAACGCGCTCCCCGCCGCCGACATGGTGCAGCTCTCGCTGATCGAGTACACGCTGCGCCATACCACGCTCGGCGCGCTCGAGGTCGGCGATGCGGTCCACGTCGAGGCCGACATCATCGGGAAGTACGTGCGGCGGCTCGTGGCTCCGTGGGCCGATCGGCTCGCGGCCGCGGGTCGCGCAGTGTAGGAGCCAATGACTTTCGGAACTGTCGAACAAGCGATCGCCGACATCCAGGCGGGCAAGTTCGTGATCGTGGCGGACGACGAGGATCGCGAGAACGAGGGAGACCTCGTCTGCGCGGCCTCCCTCGTCACGCCGGAGATGGTGAACTTCATGATCCGGCGCGCGGGAGGGCTGATCTGTCTCGCCCTGACGCCGGAGCGGTGCGAGCAGCTCGGACTCGGGATGATGACCGAGGAGCGGAACGCGGACGAGTACCGCACCGCGTACACGGTCAGCATCGACGCCAGCCCGCGCTTCGGCGTGACCACGGGGATCAGCGCGCACGATCGCGCGACGACGATCCGGGTCGCCGTCGATCCGGCGACCGTCCCCGCGGACCTGCGGCAGGGCGGTCACGTCTTTCCCCTGCGCGCCCGCGAGGGCGGAGTGCTCCAGCGCGTCGGCCACACCGAGACGGCGGTCGATCTCGCCCGGCTGGCGGGGCTCTATCCGGCGGGCGTCATCTGCGAGATCCTGAACGAGGACGGCACCTCCGCGCGCCGCCCGCAGCTGGAGGCGTTCGCAGCCGAGCACGAGCTCACCTTCATCACGGTCGCGCAGCTCGTCGCGCATCGCCTCAAGCACGAGCGCCTCGTGCACCGCATCGCCGAGGCGCGCCTCCCGACGGCGACCGGCAGCTGGACGATCGTCGGCTACCGGAACGACGTGGACAGCCACGAGCACGTCGCCCTCGTGTACGGGGACCTCGCCGACGGGGAGAACGTCCTCGTGCGGATGCACTCGAAGTGCCTCACCGGCGACGTCTTCCACTCGCTGCGCTGCGACTGCGGATGGCAGCTCGAGACGGCGATGCGCATGATCGCCGAGGAAGGGCGCGGCGTCATCGTCTACCTGGATCAGGAAGGGCGGGGGATCGGGCTCCTGAACAAGCTCAAGGCGTACGAGCTGCAGGACCGCGGCGCCGACACGGTCGAAGCGAACGAGCAGCTCGGCTTCAAGCCCGACCTGCGGAACTACGGCATCGGCGCACAGATCCTGCTCGAGCTCGGCCTCCGGTCGATCCGCCCGATCACCAACAACCCCAAGAAGCTCGTCGGTCTCGAGGGGTACGGGCTGCGCCTGAACGAGCGCGTGCCGATCGTCCCGCCCTCGCACGACGAGAACATGGGGTACCTGGAGACGAAGCGGGACAAGATGGGCCATCTCTTTCCGCTCTGAGGCCTCGGTCCTCGCGCGCTCGACTTCATCGACAGATCCATGGCAGAGTACTTCGGGACTCCCACCGGACGCGGGCGCCGCTTCGCCGTCCTCGCGAGTCGGTTCAACGAGACGATCACGCAGCCGCTCGTCGAGGGGGCGCTCGACGCCCTCGTGAAGCACGGGACGGCGCCGCACGACGTGGACGTGGTGTGGGTGCCGGGGGCGTGGGAGCTGCCGAGCGCCGCCCGCCGGTTGCTGCACTCGGGGCGCTACGATGCGCTCGTCGCGCTCGGCGCCGTGATCCGCGGCGACACGCCGCACTTCGACTACGTCGCCGGTGAAGCGTCGCGCGGGCTCGCCGACGCGAGCGCCGAGTCGTTCCGTCCCATCGGCTTCGGGCTGCTGACCTGCGACACGATGGAGCAGGCGGAGGCGCGGGCCGGGGGCACGCACGGCAACAAGGGGTGGGACGCCGCCGTCGCGGCGCTCGAGATGGCCGACCTCTTCGCGCGACTCGATGCCGCCGTGGACCTCGACGCGGGCGCGGAGACGCCGGCCGGAGACGACGATGCGGATTGAGTCGCGGGCGCGCGCACGCGCGCTGCAGGCGTTGTACGCGTGGGACGTGCGCGGGGGGCGCGAGCTGGAGCGCATCGCGTCGCTCGTCTGGGACGATCTCGCGATCTCCCCGGAGGAGCGCCGCTTCGCCGGCCCGCTCGTCCGCGCGCTCGCCAGGGACGCGCGCGCCATCGACGACGAGCTGGCCGACGTGACGACCAACTGGCGGCTCGAGCGGCTCGGCGCGATCGAGCGTTCCGTGCTCCGTCTCGCCGCCGCCGAGCTGCGGCAGGGGACGACGCCGCCGCTGGTCGTCATCCAGGAGGCGGTGCGCCTCGCGGAGCGCTACGGGACGGCGCGCAGCGCGCGGTTCGTCAATGGCGTGCTCGACGCCCTCGCGCGCCGGATGGGCCGCCTCTAGTGCGCGTCCTCGTCGTCAACTGGCAGGACATCGAGAACCCGCAGGCCGGCGGGGCGGAGATCCATCTGCACGAGATCTTCGGCCGCATCGCCGCGATGGGTCACGAGGTGGTGCTGCTGTGCGGCGGGTGGCCCGGGTGCCCCGCGCGCGCCCGCATCGACGGCATGGACGTCCACCGGGTCGGCACGCGCCACACCTTCCCGTTCCTCGTCCGGCGGTACTATCGGGAGCAGCTCCACGGCTGGGCGGACGTGCTCGTCGAGGACGTCAACAAGGTGCCGCTGTACACGCCGCGCTGGGGCGGCGCGCGGCGCGTGATGGCGCTGGTGCCGCATCTCTTCGGCGGCACGGCGTTCCAGGAGCTTCCCGCGCCGCTCGCGGCGGCGGTGTGGGCCGCCGAGCGTCCGCTGGGCGTCATGTACCGCGGCGTCCCCTTCGAGGCGATCAGCGAGAGCACCCGGGACGACCTCGTGGCGCGTGGCATCGACCGGGCGCTCATCGAGGTCATCTATCCGGGGATCGACACGGTCCTGTTCACCCCCGACCCCGCGGCCCGCGCCCCGACGCCGGTGTTCGCCTATCTCGGGCGGCTCAAGCGCTACAAGGGGGTGCATCTCTGCATCCGGGCGTTCGCCGCGCTCGACCATCCCGACGCCGTCCTCGAGATCGCCGGCGCCGGCGACTATCGGGGCGAGCTCGAGCGGCTCGCCCAGTCGCTTGACCTCCACGATCGCGTACGGTTTCTTGGTCGCATTCCCGAGGGTGAGAAGCTCGCGCTCCTGCGTCGCTGCTGGGGACTCGTCTTCGCCTCGCCAAAGGAAGGATGGGGGATCACCAACCTCGAAGCGGCCGCGTGCGGGACACCCGTCGTCGCCTCCAACTCGCCCGGCATCCGCGAGTCGGTGCGCCACGGCGAGACGGGTTACCTCGTGCCGCATGGCGACGTCGATGCGATGGCGGCCGCCATGCGTCGGCTCGCCAGCTCGCCGGCGCTCGTGCACTCGCTGGGGATCGCTGCACGTGCCTTCGCCGAGACCTTCACCTGGGAGCGGGCCGCGCAGGAGACGCTCCGTCACCTGCAGCGGCTCGTAGCCTCCGATTCGGAAGGGAGGGGCTGATGGAGATCGTCTTTCACGGGCATCACGTCCAGGTCGGTGACTACTTCCGTCGTCGCGCCGAGCGTGGCGTGGAGAAGCTGGCGCGGCGTCTCGGGACGGCCAGCGGGGCGGTGGTCCGTGTCCGGGAGGATGCGGCCGCGAAGCACGTGGAGGTCGAGCTCGATGCACCGGGGCGGCGGCTCGTCGGCAGCGGTGAGGCGAAGCACCTGGGACCGGCGCTGACGCGCGCGCTCGAGGCGGTGTCGCGCCAGGTCGGGCACCTGAAAGGGGTGCGACAGGCACGGGTCCGCCGCGAGGCGACTGCACGGCGAGTGCAGGAGGCGTGACCGACGCGACCGGAGAGACGACCGCGGCCGTGCGGTCGAGCCACCACCGCCTGACGGTCGGACGGCTCTACGAGCGGCTGCGCGAGCCCCTCCAGCTCGAGCAGGTGACGAGCGTGGGGCTCGAGCGCGAGGTGGAGAGCCCCGACATCTCCAGCCCCGGGCTGGTGCTGGCGGGTTTCGTGGAGCGCTTTCCCGCGCAACGGCTCCAGGTGCTCGGCGAAACGGAGATCACCTACCTGCGGTCGCTGGGCGACGACGAGCGGCGCCACAACGTGCGCCGCTTCCTCTCGTTCCCCATTCCGGCGGTCTTCATCACGAAAGCGCTGCCGCTCCCGAGAGAGCTGGAGGAGGAGGCGCGGGATGCCGGGGTGGCGATCCTCCGGTCGTCGCTCAAGACGAACGAGTTCTATCGGCGGGCGAAACCCTGGCTCGAGGAGGAGTTCGCCCCCGCGACGACGGTGCACGGCTCCCTGGCCGACGTCTTCGGCGTCGGACTCCTCTTCGTCGGCCGGAGCGGCATCGGCAAGTCGGAGTGCGTGCTCGATCTCGTGGAGCGCGGACATCGGCTGGTCGCCGACGACCTCGTGATCGTGAAGCGGCGCGGCGCGGACATCCTGATCGGTCGCGGCCACGAGCTCCAGCGACACTACATGGAGATCCGTGGCGTGGGGTTGGTGGACATCCCCGCGATCTTCGGCATCCGCGCGGTGCGCCAGCAGAAGCGGATCGAGGTGATCGTCCGCCTGGAGGAATGGTCGCACGGGCAGCCGGTGGAGCGCACGGGGCTCGACGCGGAGCTCACCGACATCCTCGACGTCAAGCTCCCGCGCATCACCGTGCCGCTCAACCCGGGGAAGAACATCACCGTGATCGCCGAGGTCATCGCGATGAATCATCTCCTGCGCTACAGCGGCGTGGATCCCGCGGAGCGCTTCAACGAGCGGCTGATCAAGCAGATGCGCGCCGCCACCGACGTGCGGCGCTATCTTCAGGAAGACAATGAGTGACCCCACGCCTGCCGCCCCCGCCCCCGCCGTAGTGCGCGCCATCGTCGCCGGGCACGGCTCCTTCGCCGCGGGGCTGGTCTCCGCCGTGGAGCAGATCACCGGCCGCGGCGGGGTCCTGCGCGCCGTCTCCGTCGCGGGGCTCGGCGCCGACGACATCGAACGCACCCTGCGCGAGCTGATGGACGAGACCGGGGCGCGCGTCATCTTCACCGACCTGCAGGCGGGGAGCTGCTCGATGGCCGGCCGCCGCATCCTGCGCGTCGCGTCCGACGCGGTGCTCGTCTGCGGGACCAACCTGCCCGTGCTGCTCGACTTCGTGTTCGCCGATGGGGTGGAGGCGCCGCAGGCGGCTCGGCATGCCGTCGAACGTGGACGCGCCGCGATCAGTGTGCTCGGAGCGGGCGCGTGACGCTGGTGCTCTACCGCATCGATGATCGCCTCATCCACGGCCAGGTCGTGGTCGGGTGGGGCCAGCCGCTGGACATCGACTTCATCGTGCTCGTCGACGATGCGGTCGCCGGCAGCGACTGGGAGCAGGAGCTGTATCGCATGGGCGTCCCGCCGCACATGGACGTCTACTTCCTCACCGTGGACCAAGCCGCGGAGCGGATGACCGACTTCCGCAGCAATCCGCATCGCGGCATCCTGCTCACCGGCGACATCGCGACGATGCGCCGGCTGGCGGAGCGCGACCCGGGGCTCGGCGCGGTCAACGTCGGCGGGATCCACCACAAGGCCGGTCGCGTGCAGCGGCTGCGCTACGTCTTCCTCGCGCCGGAGGAGGAAGTGCAGCTCCGGGAGCTCGCGACGCGCGGGCTCGCCGTGAGCGCCCAGGACGTGCCGGGCGCCCGCCCGGTCCCCCTCGGCGAGCTGCTGGCCTCCGACGACGTGTTCGACTGAGATGCTCGGCGACCTCCTGCCCATCGCGCTGCTCGGCGGGTTGCTGGGGCTCGACGTCGTGAGCTTCCCGCAGGCGATGATCTCGCGCCCGCTCGTGGCGGCGACGCTCGCCGGCGCGCTGTTCGGCGAGCCCGCGATGGGCTTGCTCTGCGGCGCCGTGCTCGAGCTGTTCGCGCTCGAGACGCTCCCCTTCGGCGCCTCGCGTTACCCGGAGTGGGGCTCGGCCGCGGTCGTCGGCGGCGCGATCTTCGTCGATCAGCGGGGCTCGATCGCCGGCGCGATGACGATGGCGGTGCTCTCCGCGCTGCTCACGGCGTGGGTCGGCGGGTGGACGATGGTCAAGCTGCGTCAGCAGAACGCGCGGTGGGCACGGGCGTGGCGGGAGCCCATCGCCGCCGGCGCCCGCGGGTCGGTCATCCGGCTGCAGCTGTACGGCCTCACCGCGGACCTTCTCCGCGGTGCGCTCCTCGCCGCCGCGAGCTACGCGCTCTTCGCCCCGATCGCGCACGTCGCCGTGCGCTCCTGGGCGATCGACGGCCGGCTCTCCCGCGCCGTCGTCGTCGGCGTCGCCGCCGCGGTAGCCGGAGCCGCGGCGTGGAAGATCTTCCATTCGACCCCGGGGGCGCGCTGGCTCTTCCTCGGTGGGCTCGGCATCGGGCTGCTGCTCCTCGGGGTCGTCCGATGACCGGCGCCGCCACCGGACGCGCGCCGCGCCTGCCGCTGCGGACGAGGATCGCGATGTTGCTGCGTCTCCTCGCGATCCAGGGCTCGTGGAACTACGAGATCCTCATGGGCAACGGCATCGGCTTCTGCGTCGAGCCGGCGCTGCGCCTCCTCCCCGAAGGCGTGCACAGCGACCGCTTCAAGTCGGCGCTCGCCCGGCAGAGTCAGTACTTCAACGCCCATCCGTATCTGGCCTCGATCGCCGTCGGCGCGCTCGCGCGGGCGGAGCTGGACGGCGAGGCGCCCGAGCGCATCGAGCGTTTCCGCACGGCGCTCGCCGGTCCCCTCGGCAGCGTCGGGGATCGGCTCATCTGGGCCGGGTGGCTGCCATTCTGCTCCCTCGCCGCGCTCGTCGCGCTCGGCCTCGGGACGGGGCCCGTCGCGACGGTCGTCTTCTTCCTCGTGCTGTACAACGTGGGCCATCTCGCGCTGCGGCTGTGGGGGCTGAACACCGGCTGGCGACTCGGGCTGCAGGTCGCCTCCGCGCTCGGCAACCCCGTGCTGCGGCGCGGCCCCACGGAGCTGGTCCGCGCCGCCGGCTTCGCCGCCGGACTCGCCCTTCCGCTCGCCCTCGGCCGCATCATCGGTCCGGGCCGCATCTTCATCGGCGGCGTGCTGGTGGCGGTCGTGGTCGGCGCGATTCTCATCGTCCGCCTGGAGGGGCGCCTGCAGGGCTGGCGTCTCGCCACGGTGCTCCTCGCCGTCTTCGCGCTCTTCTCGGTGGTCCGCTGATGATCGAACGCACTGTCACCATCGTCAATCGCAACGGTCTGCACGCCCGACCCGCAGCCGAGATCGTGAAGCTCGCCGCGAAGTATCAGTGCGAGATCACGATCATGCGCGACGACCTCGAGGTGAACGGCAAGAGCATCATGGGCGTGATGATGCTCGCGGCGGAGCAGGGGTCGTCGATCCGGCTGCGGGCCACGGGGCCCGATGCGGAGCAGGCGCTCGTCGACATCGCGCAGCTCATCGCGAACGGCTTCGGAGAGAGCTGAATGGAGCGTCACCTGCGCGGCATCCCTGCGTCGCCGGGCATCGCGGTCGGCCCCGTGCACCTTCTCCGCTGGGAGGTGCCGGAGGTCCCGCATCGCATCGTGCCGGACTCGGAGGTGCCCCAGGAGCTCGAGCGCCTGCGCCGGGTGCTCGAACGCGCCAAGGAGCGGCTGCGACACATCCGCGCGCGCGTCGAGGCGTCGGCCGGCGCCGAGGAGGCGGCGATCTTCGACGTGCAGCTCTCCATCCTCGAGGACGTCGTGCTCCTCGGCGACGTGGAGCAGCTCATCCAGCAGAATCTCGCCGCGGAGAAGGCGTTCGACATCGTCATGTTCGAGCGCCGGCAGTCGTTCGCGCGGCACCACGTCCCGATGATCCGCGAGCGGGTCGGCGATCTCACCGACGTGCACATCCGGGTGCTCACGCTCCTGCTCGGGCTCCCCGATCACGATCCGGTGGACGTCCCCAAGGGATCGAACGCGATCCTCGTGACGCACGACCTCACGCCGAGCCTGACGGTGCAGCTCGATCGCGAGGCGATCGCCGCCATCGCGACCGACGCCGGGACGCGCACCTCGCACGTCGCCATCCTCGCCCGATCGCTCGGCCTGCCGGCGGTGGTCGGGCTCCGCTCGGGGACGACGGAGCTCCGCGGACAGGAGCGGGTGATCCTCGACGGCTCGACGGGGCTCATCGCCGTCAACCCGACCGACGAGGAGGTGGAGCGCTATCGCGAGCGGGCGCGGCGCGAGGCCGAGACCGAGGCGGAGCTGAGCAAGCTCGCGGCGCTCGAGTCGGTGACGCTCGACGGGGTGCGGATCACCGTGCGCGCGAACGTGGATCTCCCGGAGGAGGCCGAGCACGCGGTGACGAGCGGCGCCGAGGGGGTGGGGCTCATGCGCACCGAGTTCCTCGTCGTCGGCCGGGCGAACATGCCCGACGAGGAGGAGCAGTATCGCGCCTACCGCAAGGTGATCGACGCGTTCGGCGGCCGGCCGGTCGTCATCCGCACCTTCGACATCGGCGGCGACAAGCTGCCGGTCGGCGGGTGGCCGAGCGAGCCGAATCCGTTCCTCGGCTGGCGGGCCATCCGCATGTGCCTCGACGAGCCGGAGCTCTTCTCGGTGCAGCTGCGCGCGCTTCTGCGCGCGGCGGCGCACGGCGACGTGCGCATCCTCCTTCCGCTCGTCGTCACGGTGGACGAGATCCGGGCGACGCGCGCGCTCATCGCGCGCGCGGCCGCCGACCTCGCCGCGCGCGGCGTCCCGCACCGGAGCGACGTGCCGCTCGGCGCGATGATCGAGACGCCCGCGGCGGCGATCGCCGCCGACACGCTCGCGGGGGACGTGGCGTTCTTCAGCATCGGCACGAACGATCTCGTGCAGTACACGCTCGCCGTCGATCGCGGGAACGCGAACCTCGCGGCGCGTTTCACGCCGCTGCATCCCGCCGTGCTGCGACTGATCCGCCGCAGCGTCGAGGTGGCCGACGCGGCGGGGGTGGAGGTCGCCGTCTGCGGCGAGATGGCGTCCCAGCCGCTGATGGCGTTCGCACTGCTGGGACTCGGCGTGCGCCAGATGAGCGTCGGGCCTCGCGCCGTGTCGCACATCAAGCGCATCGTGCGCGGCGTCTCGATGGAGCAGGCGCGCGCCTCGGGCGAGCGGGCGATGCAGGCCTCCACCGCCGCCGAGGCGCAGGCCATCCTCCTGAGCACCCTGCGCGAGGCGCTGCAGGATGCGCCGTACCTGCTGGAAGGGCTGACCGAGTCCGCCTGACGTCCGGGCCCGCCCGCGCCGGCGCGGGGGGCGATCGAACCTCTTTCCCACGTGCCGTGAACGATCATCGCCTCTTCACGTCGGAGTCCGTCACCGAAGGGCATCCCGACAAGGTCGCCGACCAGATCTCGGATGCGATCCTCGATCACATCCTCGCCGACGATCCGTCGGCCCGCGTCGCCTGCGAGACGCTCGTGACGACGGGGCTGGCATGCGTCGCCGGCGAGATCACGACCGACACCTACGTGCACATCCCGGACGTCGTGCGCGAGACGATCAAGGGGATCGGCTACACCGACTCCGCGTTCGGATTCGACTCGCAGACCTGCGCCGTGATCAGCACGATCGACAAGCAGTCGCCCGACATCGCGATGGGGGTCGACACGGGCGGGGCGGGCGACCAGGGGATGATGTTCGGCTACGCGACCGACGAGACGCCGGAGCTGATGCCGCTGCCGATCATGCTCGCGCACCATCTCACGGCGCGGCTGGCCCGGCTCCGCAAGAGCGGCGAGCTGCCGTGGCTCCGTCCGGACGGCAAGGCGCAGGTCACGGTGCACTACGAGGACGACGTGCCGGTCGAGGTGGACACCGTCGTCGTCTCGACGCAGCACGACGAGTCGATCTCCGCCACCCGGCTGCGTCGTGCGGTGATCGCCGAGATCATCGAGCCGGTGATCCCCAAGGAGCTGCGCCCGCGCCGCATCAAGTATCACATCAATCCGACGGGCCGCTTCGTGATCGGCGGCCCGCAGGGCGATGCGGGGCTCACCGGCCGCAAGATCATCGTGGACACGTACGGCGGGATGGGGCGGCACGGCGGCGGCGCCTTCAGCGGGAAGGATCCGTCCAAGGTCGATCGCTCGGCCTGCTACGCCGCGCGGTGGGTGGCGAAGACCATCGTCGCGGCACGGCTCGCCCGGCGCTGCGAGGTCCAGCTCGCCTACGCGATCGGGGTCGCCGAACCGGTGTCGGTGATGGTGGATACATTCGGTACCTCGACCGTCCCCGAGGCCGCGATCCTGCGCGCGGTGAACGAGCACTTCGATCTGACGCCGAAGGGGATCATCGAGGCGCTCGACTTGCGGAAACCGATCTACCGCGCGACCGCGGCCTACGGTCATTTCGGCCGCACCCCGGAGAAGGTGGGGCGCGGGCGCTCGGCCGCGACGCTCTTCTCGTGGGAGCGCACGGACAAGGCGGCCGCGCTGCGGCGCACGGCGCGCGGCTGAGACGGGCACCGTGCGGCGGTTCCGGGGTATCCGAGATGGACAGCGACGGATGGTGCGATGGTCGAGATGACGGTCTCCCGGCTCGGGCTCGATAGCTCCACGAACTCCTACGTGCTCGTGCTGCAGGAGAAGGAGGGGGAGCGCGTGCTGCCGATCTGGATCGGCCAGCCCGAGGCCGAGTCGATCGTGATGCAGATGCACGACCTCAAGCGCGTGCGTCCCCTGACGCACGACCTCTGCAAGAGCATCGTCCTCGGCCTCGGCGCGACGCTGCGGCGGGTGCAGATCACGCGCGTCGAGAAGAACACCTACTTCGCCGAGCTGCACCTGCATCGCGGCGACACCGTCGTGCAGGTCGATGCGCGTCCGTCGGACAGCATCGCCATCGCGCTCCGACTCGACGCGCCGATCTTCGCCTCCGAAGCGCTGCTCACGCACGTCACCTTCGAGGGGGGCGAGTCGCCGCTCGACGACGACGACGCGCCCTCCTCCCCTCCGTCGCGCTCGGAGCTCAGCGCGGAGGAGCTAAAGGAGTACCTGGAGCATCTCCGCCCCGAGGACTTTGGCAAGTTCAATCCGTGAGCAGCGGCGGGCGCGCCTCCTCCGCGTCGCCGCCCTGATCGGTCTCGCGACGAGCGCCGCCGGCGCGGCGGCGCAGGAAGGTCCTCCCGGCTCGCTCCTCCCGCGACGGGTCGCGGGGCAGGTGCTCACGCCGGGCGACACGGGGATGCTGCCGGTGCGCGGCGCCTGGGTCACGCTGCATCGCATCGGCCAGGACAGTGCGGGCCCGGTGGACTCCGTGAGAACGGGGGCGCACGGCGAGTACGAGATCCGCTATCGCGCCGCCGCCGACGACTCCGCCGCCTGGACGGTGTCGACCACCTTCGCGGGGATCGCGCACTTCTCGTCCACCTTCGGCGAGCCGGACGTGGCCGGCGATCCGGCGGAGATCGTGGTCTTCGACACGACGAGCGCCGGCGGCGAGCTGCACGTGCGCGGCCGGCACCTCGTGGTGCACGCGGCCAGGGCGGGCGAGCCGCGCCGCGTGATGGAGGTGTTCGAGCTCGAGAACGACGGCCCGAAGACGCTGCTCGCCCGCGACGGCGTAGTGCCGGTCTGGCGCACGTCGCTCCCGACGCAGGCGCGCGGCGTGACGGTCGACGAGGGGGCGTTCCCCGCCGGCACGGTCCGCATCGAGCGAGGGGAGCTCAGTCTCGTCGCGCCGATCACCCCGGGGCTGCGCCAGCTCGCGATCCGCTACGAGCTGCCCGCGTCGGCGTTTCCCCTGGAGCGGCGGCTCGCCGAGTCCACCGAGTTTCTCGAGGTGCTGGTCGAGGATCCGCTCGCGCGCGTGACGGCGCCGGGGCTCGACGAGGTGGAGCGCGCGACGAGCGAGGGACACGAACTGCGCCGCTTCCTCGCCCGGCAGCTCGCGGCGAACGCCGTCGTGCGGGTCGAGGTCCCCACCGTCGCGCGCGCGCGGCGCGGCCCCGTGATCGCCGTCCTCGTCGGCGGCACTGTGCTCGTTCTCGCCGCCGCCTTCGTCCTCGCGCTGCGCCGCCCGCGCGACGCCGGCGATCCACCCGCGCTTGTGGGTTCGCGCGCGTCGACGTAGGTTGCTCGGACAATTCACTCGCGGACGGGGAACACGGAAACCGGTGTGATGCCGGTGCGGCCCCGCCACTGTAACGGGCGAAACGCGCGCTCACGAATGCCACTGGCCTGATCGGCCGGGAAGGCGAGCGATGCGGCCCGGAGCCAGGAGACGACCTTCGTCCGCGCCACGTCTGTGTTCCTCGGGGGAGGACCAGTGGCGTTCGTGCACTCGCGGCAGCCGCCGGGACGACACGCGCTTCGGGCATCCTTTCTCGGGAAGGGATGCCCGACATGTTTTCCGTTCGCCTGCCGTCGCTCCTGCTCCTGCTCGCCGCGCTCGCCTGCACGGGCGAACGCCGTGACGACGCCGCGACGGCGTCGGTCGCGACGCCAGCGCCGGCCGCGACTCGCGACGACTTCGGCGACACGATCCCCGCTGGGCGCACCTTCTCGCGCATCGTCTCCCTCAATCCGACGACCACCGAGGCGCTGTTCGCCATGGGGGCCGGCGCGCGGCTCGTCGGGCGCAGCCACTGGGACCAGTGGCCGGCGGAGGCGCAGCGGCTGCCCGATCTCGGCCCCGGGATTCGCCCGAACCTCGAGGTCGTGCTCGCGGCCCACCCCGACCTCGTGCTGCTCTACGCGAGCGCCGACAATCAGCTCGTCGCGCAGCGCCTCCGCGCCGCCGGGATCGCGACCTACGCGACGAAGGTGGACGCGATCGACGCCTTCCGCGACCTCATGCACGCGCTGGGTCGGCTCGTCGGCGACTCGGTGCGCGCGCGCGCCGTCGTCGATTCGGTCGATCGGACGCTCGATGCGGTGCGCCGGCACGCGTCGGCCGCACCGCGTCCGCGCGTGCTCATCCCGGCGTGGGAGTCGCCGCTGCTCGTGATCGGCGGCGGCAGTCACATGAGCGAGCTGGTGGAGATCGCGGGGGGCGAGAACGTCTACGGCGATCGCCCGGAGCCGTCGCCGCAGGTCGCGTTCGAGGACGTGGTGCGCCGCGATCCCGACGTGATCCTGGTGAGCCCCGCCGGCCGCGCGCGCCTGCTCGCCAGCCCGCAGTGGGCGTCGGTGCGCGCCGTGCGCGAGGGACGCGTCTTCGCCTACGACACGATGGTCGTGGGACGCCCCTCGGTGACGCTCGGGAGCGCCGCCGCGAACCTCGCGTCGCTGCTCGCGCGCGCTGGCCACTGATGCGGACCTCGCGCTGGCTCGCGCTGCTCGCCGCGATCGTCGTGATCGCGACGCTCGCCGTGGCCCTCGGCACCGTGCAACTCTCGCTCGGCGGCGTGTGGGACGCCCTCCTCGGCGAGGGGGACCCGCTCGCCCGGACCGTCGTCCGCGACCTGCGGCTGCCGCGCGTCGCGCTCGGCCTGCTCGTCGGCGCGGGGCTCGGCATGTCGGGCGCGGCGCTGCAGGGGACGATGCGCAACGCGCTCGCCGAGCCGTACCTCCTCGGCGTGTCCGGCGGCGCGGCCGTCGGCGCGGTGCTCGCGCTCGCGGCGGCGCTGCCGTTCGCCCTCGTCCCCGTCGCCGCGTTCGCGGGCGCGCTCGTCGCCGTCGCGCTCGCCCTCGCCGTCGCGCGCGCGGGCGGCTCGGCCGGCGATCCGCGCGTCCTCCTCATGGCCGGCGTCGTCGTCGGCGCATTCGCGAATGCCGTCATCATGATCGCCCTCGCCGGCGATGCGCCGAACACGGTGCGCAACGCGCTCTGGTGGATGATGGGCTCCGTCGCGACGGCGACCTGGCGCGACGTCGCGTGGCTCGCGGCCTACGTGCTCGCGGCGGGCGCGCTGCTCGTCGCGTGGGGACGACAGGTGGACGTGCTCGCGCTCGGCGTCGAGAACGCCGCGGCGCTCGGCCTCGATGCCGAGCGCGCGTCGCGGCGGCTCTATCTCCTCGCGGCGATGCTCGCCGCCTCCACCGTCGCCGTCGCGGGGCTCGTCGGCTTCGTGGGGCTCGTGGTGCCGCACGTCGCGCGCGCGCTCGGCGCGCAGCGGCATCGCGCCACGATCGTCGCGAGCGCGATGGCCGGCGCCGCCCTGGTCGTCGCGGCCGATCTCGCCGCGCGCACCGTGCGCCCGCCGGCGGAGCTTCCGCTCGGCGCGGTCACGGCGATCGTGGGCGTGCCGTTCTTCCTCTCCCAGCTCCGGCGCATCGCATGATCGCGTTTCGCGAGGTCTCCGTGCGCTATCCCCGTGCCGCCGCCGACGTGCTGCGCGACGTGTCGCTCGAGGCGCCGCGTGGCCGCATCACGGCGATCGTCGGGCCGAACGGCAGCGGCAAGAGCACGCTCGTGCGCGCGCTGATCGGACGCCAGCCGCTCCGTGCAGGCACCGTCACGATCGACGGCCGCCCGATCGAGGCGCTCGGGCGGCGCGACGTCGCGACCCGCGTCGCCGTCGTGACGCAACGCGAGGAGCCCGCGTTTCCGATCGACGTCCCCGAGTACGTGCGGCTCGGCCGATTCCCGCATCTCGGGACGTGGCGCTCGCCGGACGCCGGCGATCGCGCCGCGGTCGAGCGCGCGCTCTCGCTCGCCGGCGTGACGGCGCTCGCGTCGCGGCGGATCGACACGCTGTCGGGCGGCGAGTGGCAGCGCGTGCGTCTCGCGCGCGCGCTCGCGCAGGGTGGGGACGCGCTCGTCCTCGACGAGCCCACCACCTTCCTCGACGTCGGACACGAGATGGCGGTGTTCGAGCTGCTGAGCCATCTCGCGCATCGCGAACGGCTGGCCGTGCTGCTCGTGAGCCACCAGCTCAACCTCGTCGCCCGTTTCGCCGACACGATGGTGCTGCTGCATCGCGGCGCCGTGGTGGCGGCCGGTGCGCCCGGCGAGATCATGCAGGGGCCGGTGCTCGAGATGGTCTACGACTGGCCCGTCGTCATCGCGCGCGACCCCGCCGTCGGCGCGCCTACCCTCGTCCCGCTGCGCGGCCGCGTGCCGCGCTGACGCATCGTTTCCCTTCGTCATCAGAGACGCCCTCCCCCATGTCGCCTGCCTTCGCCACCGCCGCCCGCCGCGCGCTGCTCGCGTGCAGCATCGCCGCGCCCGCCCTCGCGCAATCACCATCCACCGCGCGGGACACCGCGCGCCTGGGGCCGATGCTCGTCACCGCGACCAAGAGCGAGCTGGCGCCGTCGGTCGCGGCTGCGGTCGTCCTGCAGGGCGAGGCGCTGCGGGCGCGGGGGGTGGCGACCGTCGGCGATGCGCTGCGCGAGGTGGCCGGCGTCCATGTCGCGCAGAATGGTTCGGCGGGGGCGACCGCGTCGCTGTTCGTGCGCGGCGGGCAGTCGAACTATCTCAAGGTGCTCGTCGACGGCGTCAGCGTGAACGAGGCGGGGGGATTCGTCGACGCCGCGAACCTCACGACCGACGCCGTCGATCGCATCGAGATCGTGCGCGGTGCGTCGAGCGTGCTGTACGGCTCCGATGCCGTCAGCGGCGTCGTGCAGATCTTCACACGCCGTCCGACGAATGGATTGCGGCTGGAGGCCGCGGTGCGCGGCGGATCGACCGCCCGCAAGGTCGGGCGCAACGACGCCGCCCTGCGCGCCGACGGGCACGCGGGCGCGCTGGACGCGACGGTGGACGCGTCGGGGGGCGACGCGCGCCTCGGCTGGACGCTCGGCGTCGGACGCCACCAGCACGACGGCGTCCTCGCGTTCAACAACGCGTGGCGCAACACGACGGCCGCCGCCGCGCTCTCCGCCGCGCCCGACGCGCGCACGGGACTCCGTGTCACCGCCCGCCTGATCGACGCGAGCTACCAGTATCCGACCGACGGCGCCGGTCTCGCCGTGGACAGCAACGCCGTTCGTGACGAGCGGCGCGTCGTGCTCGGCCTCGAGGCCGACCGGCGACTCGGCGCCCGCGCCCGCCTGCGCATGCTCGCGGCCGCGCACGAGTTCGATGGCGTCTCCTCGGATCAGCCGGACAGCCCCGGGGACTCGAGCGGCTATTACTACCGGACGGAGAACGACAACTTCCGCCGGACGCTCGAGACCCGCCTCGAGCTCCAGGCGAGCGACGCGGCGATCGTGACGCTCGGTGCGGAAGGGCAGTGGCAGGGCGAGGTGAGCCACGGGACGTCGCGCTTCGCCGCCTACGAGAACGCGCCCACCACCTTCGACGAGCGCCGGCGCAACGTGGGGTGGTTCGCGCAGGCGGCCGGGATCGCGCGTGCCGTGACCTACTCGCTCGGCGCGCGCGTGGACGACAACCAGAAGTTCGGCACCTTCGGGACGTGGCGCGGCGGCGTCGCGGTCGCCGCGCCTGGTGCGGTGCGGCTCCGCGCCTCGGTGGGCACCGCGTTCAAGGAGCCGTCGTTCATCGAGGTGTTCAACACCGGGTACACGCGCGGAAACGCCGCGCTGCGCCCCGAGCACGCACGATCGTGGGAGCTCGGTGCCGACCGGCGCATCGGATCGCTGACGGTGGGCGCGACCTGGTTCGACCAGCGCTTCCGCGACATGATCCAGTATCGCGCGCAGCCCGAGACGTCGCAGGATCCGCACTACTTCAACATCGCGCGCGCCACGGCGCGTGGCCTCGAGCTGGAGGCGCGCACCGACGAGCACCGGCCGCTCTTCGCCGCGGCGAGCGTCACCGCGCTCCGCACGCGCGTCGTCGACGCCGGGTTCCAGAACGCCGCCTCCGACAACTTCGTCGTCGGCCACCGGCTGCTGCGTCGTCCCGATCGGCAGGTCTCGCTCACCCTCGGCTGGCGCCCGACGCCGGCCGCGCGGCTGGCGGCGACCGGCGTCCACGTCGGGGCACGCGACGATCGCGACTTCGCGAACTTCCCGGCCGATCCGGTCGTGCTCGACGCCTACACGAAGCTCGACCTCTCGGGCGAGATCGATCTGCCGCCGCGTCGTGCCGCCGCGCCGTACTCGCTCACCGTGCGCGTCGAGAACGCGCTGAACACGAGCTACGAGGACATCCGCAACTTCGCGGCACCCGGACGGACGATCTTCGTCGGTATCCGCGCCCGCCTCGCCCGCTGACGACATCGCATCGCCCGCCGTCGACGGTCCGTCGGTCGCAGTCCGGCGTTATCTTCACACCATGGCGCTCCTCTCCACCGACGCCCTGGTGCTCCATGCCTTCGACTATCTCGAGTCCTCGCGCATCCTGAGGCTCGCGACGCGCGAGGCGGGCGTCCGTTCCGTGCTCGCGCGCGGCGCCAGACGATCGAGCCGGCGCTTCGGCTCCGCGCTCGATCTCTTCGCCGAGGGCGTCGCGGAGATCCACACGCGCGCCGGGCGCGAGCTCGACACGCTCGGCGCGTTCGAGGTGCGCCGCTCGCGCCCCGCGCTGGGCGAGGATCTCGGACGATTCCTGGGGGCGTCGGCGATCGCCGAGCTGGTGCTGCGCTTCGCGCGCGAGGGGGCCGATCCGGCGCTCTTCGACGCCCTGCTCGCCGGCATCGCCGGGATCGCGGCGGCGGCGCCCGAGGAGGCGCGCGAGGCGACGCTCGCGGCGGCGTGGCATCTCGTCTCGGAGCTCGGGTTCGCGCCGTCGGTGGAGAGCTGCGCCGAGTGTCACGAGCCGATCGCGGACGACGAGACGGCGATGTTCAGCCACCCCTCCGGCGGCGCGCTCTGCCGCAACTGTGCCCGCCTCGCCGTGCGCGGGCGCGTGATGCCGCCGGCGGCCCGCCAGGCGATCGCGCGCTGGCTGCGCGGCGACCGCGCCGCGGTCCGGGAGGACGGTGCGCTGCGCGCGCACCAGCGGCTGCTGCGCGAGTTCCTGCGCGAGCATCTCGCCGACGAGCGTCCCCTGCGCGCCTTCGAGTCGTGGGAGCGCGGCGCGTGGGGCGGGGGTACGTCGCCCGAGGCGGAGGCGCGATGATCCTGGGCACCGCCGGGCACATCGACCACGGCAAGACCGCGCTCGTGCGGGCGTTGACCGGAGTGGACACCGATCGCCTCGCCGAGGAGAAGCGGCGCGGCATCACGATCGAGCTGGGCTTCGCGCCGCTCCTGCTCGACGGGGTCGGCACCGTCGGCGTCGTGGATGTGCCGGGACACGAGGCCTTCGTGCGGACGATGCTCGCCGGGGCGACGGGGATCGACGTCGCGCTCGTCGTCGTCGCGGCCGACGAGGGGGTGATGCCGCAGACGCGGGAGCACGTGGCGATCCTCGACCTCCTCGGCGTCCGTGCCGGCGTGGTCGCGCTCACCAAGTGCGATCTCGTGGACGACGCCGAATGGCTCGCCCTCGTAGGCGAGGACGTGCGCTCGCTGCTCGCGCCCACGTCGCTCGCCGCCGCGCCGATCGTCGAGACGTCGGCGACGACCGGCGCCGGCATCGATGCCCTCCGGCACCATCTCGCCGCGCACGCGCGACGGCACCCGGTGCGCGGCCGCGACGACCTCTTCCGCCTGCCGGTCGATCGGGTGTTCACCATCCGCGGCACCGGGACGGTGGTGACGGGGACCGTGTGGAGCGGTGCGCTGGCGCGCGAGTCCACCGTCGTGCTCTGGCCCGCCGGGCGTACCGCCCGCGTTCGCGCGCTGCACTCCCATGGCGAGTCCGTCACGCAGCTGCGCGCGGGGCAGCGCGGCGCGATCGCCCTCGCCGGGGTCGAGGTCGGCGAGATCCCTCGCGGCGCGGTCGTGGTCTCGGGGGAGGGGTGGCAGCCGTCGCGCCTGGTGCGGGCCGACGTCACCCTCCTGGCGGAGGTCGACCGTCCTCTGGGGCCGAGGACCGCGGTGCGATTCCACCTGGGGACCACCGAGGTGGGAGCGCGGGTCGTCGTCCCCGGCGAGCGGCCGACCGGCGGGACGACCCGCGGTGCGCGCATCGTCCTCGACCAGCCGGTGATCGCGCGGGCGGGCGACCGGTTCGTCCTGCGACAGAGCTCCCCGGCGGCGACGATCGGTGGCGGGGTCGTGACCGATCCCGTCCCGCCGCGGCGTGGCCGTCCGTGGCCGGTCGCGCTCGATGCGACGAGCCGGCTGGCGCGCATGCTCGCGGAGGCAGGGGTTCGCGGCATCGAGCGCTCCTCCCTCGCCGTTCGGACCGGCGAGCCGCCCGGGCAGGTCGCGGCGCTGCTGGGCGCGCTCGGGGACGGCGTGCGACTGGTGGGCGCGCACGTGGTCGCCGCTGACGAGCTCGCCCGCCTCGCATCGGGCGTGGAGCATGCTATCGAGAGCTTTCACGCGACTGCGCCCCTCGAACCCGGAATGGCACTCCAGCTTCTGCGGTCGCGCATGGCGGCGCCCGTCGAGATGGTGGACGAGGTCGTGCGTGTGGCGGTCGATGCCGGCCGTCTGGTGGTGGACGGAGCGCTGGTGCGGCGCGCCGGGTGGACCGCCCGCGCGGACGACGCCGATCGTGTGCTGGCGGAGCAGCTGCTCGGCACGCTCGCATCTGCGGGCGCGGAGCCGCCGAGCGTTGCCGAGCTCGTCCGAGAGTACGGGACGGGGACCGCGCGCGTGTTGCGCTTCCTGGAGCGGAGCGGGCGCGTGGTCGCGGTGGAGAGCGAGCGCTACTACGAACGCGTGGCGCACGCGACGTTGCTGTCGAGGCTGGCGGCAGCGATGCAGGGCGGTCGGGAGCGCACACCGGCGGAGCTTCGCGAGGCGCTCGGGGTATCGCGGAAGTATCTGATTCCGTTACTCGAGCACTGCGACCGCGTCGGATATACGGAGCGGCGGGCCAACGGCCGAGTCTGGCGGGGGCCTTCCTCCGAAGCAGGTTGATGTCGTGTTGAGTAAGTCGTTGTGATGGCCTGGTTTGGGATGTCTGCAGTCGAACGCCGTGTTGACACCTTTCCGTGGCGGGCCTAACTTGGGGCCACGGTAGTTCATCCTTCACCCTGCGACAGGAGTCGACAGAGGACACCTACTTCGTCGGAGAGTTTTCGATGCTTCACCGCTGGGCAGCACTTGCGCTCGTGCTTGCCCTGTGTGCCTTGGTGCCAGAGCAAGCGGCGGGGCAGTCACAGCAGTCTCCCGGGCGCAGGACGGCGGGTGCGTTGGGAAAGAACTATCCCAACCCCTTCAATCCCGAGACCCGGATCCCGCTCCACATCGGGCATTCGCCGGATCATCCAGCCGGCCTCCCCGATTGTCCGGCAGACGGGAAGTTGCATGTAGTCACGCTGCGCATCTACAACGTGCTCGGCGCGCTGGTCGCGGTGCCCAGGCTCCAGGCGAGCACGGGCTCCGGCTCGGTGGCGTCGTCACCGATCAACGGGCTCCCGCTCCAGTGTGGCGACTGGATCGCCTTCTGGGACGGGCACATCATGAACACCGGTCGAGAGGTTCCGTCCGGCGTCTACGTGGCCGAGTTGATCGTCGACGGATCGCGCAGCAGCAGCAAGATGTACGTCGCGAAGTGATCGGGCCGATCACGGCGCGACGCGGGTGAAGACGCGAACGCCCCGGCACGTGCCGGGGCGTTCGTGCGTTCGGCAGTCCCGGCGGCGCGAGGCGCCGCTATGGCAGACCGCGCCGCGCGCCCTCCGCCGTTGGCGCGCCGTTCCGGCGCACGGGCCTGGGCATCATGGTTGCCCGTCCTCCTCGTGTCGCGTGCGGTGCCAGGCGCGGCGCCACCCTCGCTTCGTGGTCCCGATGATCAATCCCGATCGCCTCACGGTGAAGTCCGCGGAGGCGCTCAACGATGCCCTCGCGAGCGCTCGCCGCACCGGCAATCCCCAGGTCTACGACCTGCACCTCCTCCAGGCGCTGCTGGAGCAGGACGAGGGGATCGTCGTCCCGATCCTCCAGAAGCTCGGCGTGAGCGTCACCGCGCTCCGCGAGCAGGTGCAGCGCGAGATCGGACGCCTCGCCCGGCAGACCGATGCGCAGCCCACCATCTCGCGCGAGCTCAATCAGGTCCTCGATCGCGCCGAGGAGGAGGCGAAGCAGCTCGGCGACGAGTACGTCTCCGTCGAGCACCTGCTGCTCGCGCTCGCCGACGTGAAGGGGACGGAGAGCCGCACCCTGCTCACCGGGGTAGGCGCCACCCGGGCCGCGCTGGCGGAGGCGCTCTCCGCGGTGCGCGGCTCGCACCGCGTGACCGACCAGACGCCGGAGAACCAGTACCAGGCGCTGCAGCGCTACACCCGCGACCTCACCGACGCCGCGCGCAAGGGAAAGCTCGACCCGGTCATCGGCCGCGACGAGGAGATCCGTCGCGTCATCCAGGTGCTCTCGCGCCGCACCAAGAACAACCCGGTGCTCATCGGCGAGCCGGGGGTCGGCAAGACGGCGATCGTCGAGGGGCTCGCGCAGCGCATCGTCAACGGCGACGTCCCGGAGAGCCTCAAGAACAAGCGCCTCGTCTCCCTCGACCTCGGCGCGCTCATCGCCGGCGCCAAGTTCCGCGGCGAGTTCGAGGAGCGGCTCAAGGCGGTGCTCAAGGAGATCACCGACGCCGAGGGGCTGTTCATCGTCTTCATCGACGAGATGCACACCCTCGTCGGGGCGGGGAAGGCCGAGGGGTCGATGGACGCCGGCAACATGCTCAAGCCGCTGCTCGCGCGCGGCGAGCTGCGCGTCGTCGGCGCGACCACGCTCGACGAATATCGCCAGCACGTCGAGAAGGATCCGGCGCTCGAGCGGCGCTTCCAGCCCGTGTACGTCGGGGAGCCGAGCGTCGAGAGCACGATCGCGATCCTCCGCGGACTCAAGGAGCGCTACGAGGCGCATCACGGTGTGCGCATCACCGACGACGCGATCATCGCCGCCGCGACGCTCTCCCACCGCTACATCGGCGACCGCTTCCTTCCGGACAAGGCGATCGACCTGCTGGACGAGGCCGCGTCGCGCCTCCGCATCGAGATCGACTCGATGCCGCAGGAGATCGACGAGGTGGAGCGGCGCATCATGCAGCTGGAGATCGAGCGCACGGCGCTGCAGAAGGAGCGCGACGCCAGCGCCGTCGAGCGCCGCGACGCGATCGAGCGGGAGCTGGCCGGGCTGCGCGAGCGCTCGTCGGCGATGAAGGCGCAGTGGCAGCAGGAGAAGGAGACGCTCGGCGCGGTCGGCAAGATCAAGCAGGAGATCGAGCAGGCGCGCATCGAGGCGGAGCAGGCGATGCGCGCTGGCGATCTCGCGAAGGCGGCGGAGATCAACTACGGGCGCGTCCCCGAGCTGCAGCGGAAGATGTCGGAGGCCGAGGAGCGGCTGGCGAGCCGCGATGGGCGGCCGCAGTTCCTCAAGGAGGAGGTCACCGCCGAGGACATCGCCGAGGTCGTCGCGCGATGGACCGGGATCCCCGTGACGCGCATGCTCGAGAGCGAGCGCGAGCGGCTGACGAAGCTCGACCAGGAGCTCGCGAAGCGCGTCATCGGCCAGCAGGAGGCGGTGGAAGCGGTGGCGAACGCGGTGCGCCGGTCGCGGGCCGGGCTGCAGGACCCCAATCGCCCGATCGGCTCGTTCATCTTCCTCGGCCCCACCGGCGTGGGGAAGACGGAGACCGCGCGCGCGCTCGCGGAGTTCCTGTTCGACGACGAGCACGCGATGGTGCGCATCGACATGTCGGAGTACATGGAGAAGCACGCCGTCGCGCGGCTCATCGGCGCGCCGCCGGGGTACGTCGGCTACGAGGAAGGGGGACAGCTCACGGAGGCGGTGCGCCGCCGTCCGTACTCGGTGATCCTGTTCGACGAGATCGAGAAGGCGCACCCCGACGTCTTCAACATCCTCCTCCAGATCCTCGATGACGGGCGGCTCACCGACTCGCAGGGACGGACGGTGGACTTCCGGAACACCGTCGTCATCATGACGTCGAACGTCGGCAGCCCGCTCATCCTCGAGCACGCGTCGGCGCCAGACTGGGAGGTCGTCGAGACGCTCGTGATGCAGGAGCTGCGGCAGCACTTCCGTCCCGAGTTCCTCAACCGCGTGGACGACATCGTGGTGTTCCGGCCGCTCCGGCAGGAGGATCTCGAGCGCATCATCGATCTCCAGCTCCGGCGCCTCGAGCGGCTGCTCGCCGACCGGCGGCTGTCGTTGGAGGTCACGCCGGCGGCGAAGCGCGCGATCATCGAGGAGGGGTACGAGCCGGCGTTCGGCGCGCGCCCGATCAAGCGCGCGATCCAGCGGCTGGTGCAGAACCCGCTCGCGATCGAGGTGCTCGAGGGGCATTTCGGCGAAGGGGACACGGTGGTGGTCGACGCGACGCCGGACGGTCACATCACCTTCGCGAGGGCGGGGGAGGCGGTGGGCGCGCGTGAATGAGCCGCGCTCCCGGCGCGCGCTCGAGCGGGCGGCGATGGCGCGCGCCATCGACGAGGCGCGCGCCGCCGCCGCCGCGGGGGACGTCCCCGTGGGGGCGGCGATCCTGCACGAGGGGCGTGTCCTCGCCGCGGTGGGGAACCGCACCGTGCGGGACCAGGACCCGACGGCGCACGCGGAGGTGCTCGCGATGCGTGCCGCGGCGGCGGCGCTCGGGCGCTGGCGCCTCACCGACTGCACGCTCGTGATCACCCTCGAGCCGTGCGCGATGTGCGCCGGCGCGATCATCCTGTCGCGCATGGCGCGCGTCGTCTTCGGCGCCTGGGACGACAAGGCGGGGATGGCGGGATCGGTCGGCGACCTGCTGCGCCACCCGCGGCTCAATCACCGCCCCGAGGTCGAGGGCGGTGTTGAAGCGGAGACGTGCGCGGCACTGCTGCGCGACTTTTTCGAGGCGCGCCGCCACGTTGCTGACCTTTCTGCGGAGCCCTGAATGCGCGTTGCTACCGCGTGAGCGCGTACGATCCATCGCGGCCGGCGACGAAGATGCGGTCCCCGGCCACCACGGGGCGACCTTTGAGCGTCGTGGAGGGCTGACGGATCGACTGAGGGACTTGCCAGCGCACCGCGCCGGTCCGCATGTCGTACGACGCGAAGAACCATCCGTGATCGACGTAGGCTGTATTGCCCTCGATGACAGGCGGGTAGAGTGATCCCCCATTCGGTCTGTAGCGCCAACGCTCCAAGCCGGTCGCCGGCTCGTAGGCGACGATCATCCCCTCGTTGGCACCGCTGGTGACGAGCAGCCCCGACTCGCCCGCAGCGGGATAGCGGTTATCGCTGATTGAAATGCCGACGTCATGCACGCGAGGCGCGATCCAACGCACCGCGCCGGTTGCCCGGTCAAAGGCGAACACTCGGCCATCTCCCTGCGGCTGGATCACGAGGTCGCGCCAGATTGCTGCATGCCCGTAGCACGTTGGCGGTTGCTGGGGGAGTTCCGGCGTGAAGGTGGAGTTGACCCGGTTTGATGGACACCTCGATAACCCTGATATTCGGGGAGGAGGTGTTCGATGGCGAAGCAGAATGGGAAGCGCCGGTCCTTCAGTGCTGAGTTCAAACTGGAAGCGGTG
>Ga0182741_1000874_pt1 | contig 42470 bp, 40 predicted proteins | sample eDN5th37CBELigOP_FD_128874 | JGI IMG/M metagenome (GOLD analysis project Ga0182741, IMG submission 128874) | Enriched Organic Plus compost microbial communities from Emeryville, California, USA - eDNA 5th pass 37_C BE-Lig OP (version 2) (version 2) ... | reverse complement strand
GGAGCCGAGCGCAACGAGCGCAACTGTGCTGAGGCCGGCGAGGCCCTGCCTCCACCTCAATCCGAAGGCACTACCGCCTCCGGGCGAACGACGCGAGAGTGTCGCGCGATGTTTGTCTGACACTTATTCTCTTCTCCCCTTCTCGACTCCGATGACCGCTACGGTCATCGGAGTTTCCCCTTCTACGTCGGCACGCGAGCTCTCCGCGAAACGAACGGATCACATGTGCCGTCTGTTACCTTCCTAGATCTGTTTTGACACCGTCACGTGCGGGCGAAGCCGTGCTTTTCGGCACGCCAAAGCGCGAGATTGCTCTCGTTGCGCCAATAGCGCTCGCACCTCGGGCGTACGGTGACGCCAAGCGCGACTTCCCCAACGTCGGTTGTGGCTTTCAGCCCATCAGCTGTACAGAGAGTCCGCCCTCCCCGACAGGCCAGAACTGTCACCCCGTCAGCAACTGAGGCTACCAACATCGGGCAAACGGAATAGCGCCGTAGGCATTATGAAGGGCGAAATCACCCCTGATCTCACCCTCTCAAGCAGCGCTGCATCAGCATCTGGCTCTGAGTTCGCGACCCCTCACTCGCCCGCGGCAGCGTTGTCCGCGATCTGCCGATGGTGCTGGATCACCTCGGCGACGACGAAGTTGAACCACTTCTCGGCGAACTCGGGGTCGAGCTCGGCGTCTTCGGCGAGCGCCCGCAGCCGCTCGATCTGGCGGGTCTCCCGCCCCGGGTCGCTGGCCGGCATGCCGTGCTCCGCCTTGAGGCGCCCCACCTGCTGCGTGCACCGGAACCGTTCCGCCAGCATGTGCGTGAGTGCGGCGTCGATGTTGTCGATGCTCTTGCGCAGGGCGAGCAGCTGGGCCTCGGGGGTCTGGTCGCTCACAGGGTCTCCGATCCTCGTCTCAATTCAAGTGTGCCGGAACGGCTGACTCAGTCGAGCAGGTCGTGACGCACAACCACCTGCTCACGCTCGGGCCCGACGCCGATCGCTGAGATTCTCGACCCGCTCATGGCTTCAAGGGCGAGGATGTAATCCTGCGCAGGCTTCGGCAGATCCTCGAAGCGGCGCGCACCCGAGATGTCTTCCTTCCACCCCGGCAACTCTTCGTAGATCGGCTTCGCGTGGTGAAAGTCGCTCTGGTTCACGGGCATCTCGTCGTGGCGCACCCCGTTCACGTCATAGGCGACGCACACGGGAATCTTCTCGAGCCCCGAAAGCACGTCGAGCTTCGTGAGCACGAAATCGGTGACGCCGTTGATGCGTGCGGCGTAGCGCGCCATCGGGGCGTCGTACCAGCCGCAGCGGCGCGGGCGCCCGGTCGTGGTACCGAACTCGAAGCCCTGCGCCCGCAGGTACTCGCCCGACTCGTCGAAGAGTTCGGTCGGGAACGGGCCCGACCCGACGCGCGTGGTGTAGGCCTTGATCACGGCGATCACCCGGGTGAGTGCGTGCGGTGGCAGTCCGCTGCCCGTCGATGCGCCGCCGGCGGTCGCGTTCGAGCTCGTGACGAACGGGTAGGTGCCGTGGTCGATGTCGAGCATGGTCGCCTGGCCGGCCTCGAACAGGATCGTCTTGTCCTCCTGCAGCGCGTTGTGCAGCAGGAGTCCGGTGTCGCAGACCATGGGGGCGAGCAGCTCCCGAAAGCTCAGCAGGTCGTCGACGACCTCGTCGACCCCGATCGCGCGACGGTTGTAGATCTTGACGAGCACCTGGTTCTTGAAGTCGAGCGCCGCCTCGACCTTCTGCCGCAGGATCCCCTCGTCGAAGATGTCCTGAATGCGAATGCCCACGCGATTGATCTTGTCGGCGTAGGCCGGGCCGATCCCGCGCCCCGTCGTGCCGATCTGGCGCTTGCCGAGAAAGCGCTCGGTGACCTTGTCGAGGGTGCGGTGGTACGCCGTGATGACGTGCGCGTTCGCGCTGATCTTGAGGCGCGACACGTCGACGCCGCGGGCGGAGAGCGCTTCGAGCTCGCCGCGCAGCACTTCGAGATCGACCACGACACCGTTCGAGATCACGGGGGTCACGCCCGGGGTCAGGATGCCTGACGGCAGCAGGTGCAGCGCGTACTTCTCGTCGCCGACCACGACCGTGTGGCCCGCGTTGTTGCCGCCGTTGAACTTGACGACGTAGTCGACGCGACTGCCGAGCAGGTCGGTCGCGCGTCCCTTGCCCTCATCGCCCCACTGGGCACCGGTGATCAGAATTGCGGGCATCTCAGCCCCTTTCCTGGCGCGTACGCGCCCTCTTCGCTGCGCTAGCGCTGCGAGTCGTCTCGACCCGCCTCGCGTTCGATCTGGGCAATCGCGGTCGCGTCTGCCCCCTGTAAGAATTCGGTGAGGCGCTCGACCTCGTTGGTTTCGCCGATCCGCTCCGCCGCACGACGCAGTGCGTAGAGTGCGCGCAGCACTCCGCGGTTCGGCTCATGCGACCAGGGGATCGGCCCGGCCCCGCGCCACCCCGCCTTTCGCAGGGCGTCGAGGCCGCGGTGATACCCGACGCGGGCGAAGGCGTACGCCTCGAGCTCGTTGCCGGCGCGGTCGGCTTCGTCGGCGAGTAGCGCCCAGGCCAGCGGTGAATCGGGGTTCGCTCGGACGACGCGCTCGATGGGTTCGCCTTGCTCGAGTGCGTCGCTGACCTGTGGTTCGGGCGCGAGCCTGGTGGGCTCGGGGCCGAGCAAATTCTCGCCGATCACCCGGATAGTCTACCGGGCGGCACCCGAAACAGGGCTCAGCGGAAGTTGACGAACTGCAGCGCCGTGTCGACGTCGGCCTCTTTGAGGAGGGCGATCGTGGCCTGCAGATCGTCGCGGCTCTTGGAGCTCACCCGCAGCTCGTCGCCCTGGATCTGGCTCTTGACGCCCTTCGGCCCCTCGTCGCGGATCAGCTTGTTCAGCTGCTTCGCGGTGGCCTGGTCGATGCCCTCTTTCAGCTTCGACTCGATGCGGTACTCCTTGCCGCTGGCGTAGGGCTCCCCGGTGTCGAGCACCTTGAGCGACATGCCGCGCTTGATGATCTTGGACTGCAGCACGTCGAGCACGGCGTTTGCGCGCTCCTCGGTGTTCGCCTTGATCAGGATCGTCTTGTCGTTCAGGGTGATGTCAGCACCGACACCCTTGAAGTCGTAGCGCTGCTCGACCTCTTTGCGTGCCTGATTGACCGCGTTCTCGACCTCCATCGAGTCGATCTTGCTCACCACGTCAAATGAAGAATCAGCCATGCGGCCAGCCTAGACGAAAAGTCTCAGGGTGCCAGCGAGCTGGGCTGCGGCTTCCTCAAGCAGGTGCGACGCATCCCGCTGCAGCTCGGCAAGGTCGGAGGGCCCGCGAGCAATCGAGAACGCGGCCGCGATCCCCGCCTCCCGGCACTCGGCCGCGGTCAAGCTCACGGAGCCCGCTATGACGAACACGGGCGCATCGGGGCGTGCGTCTCGCAGCACCTGCGAGACGACCTTGCCGTCGAGGGATTGCGAGTCGAGCCTCCCCTCGCCGGTGATCACGACGCTCGCTCCGCGCAGCACCTCCCGGAGCCCCACCGCCTCGCTGACGAGCTCCGCTCCCGGCACGAGTTCGGCATCGAAGAGCGCGACCAGGCCGAGCGCAAGACCGCCCGCCGCGCCCAGACCCGCGCGGGTGCGCAGGGTCTCGGCCCGATCCTCGCCCCCAATCGCCTGCGCAAGCACCCCCGCAAGGCTCGCGAGGCCCGCGTCGATGCGGGCGACGTCGTCCGGGCCGGCACCTTTCTGCGGGCCGAACACGGCGGCCGCACCGCGATCTCCCGTCAGCGGGTTGACGACGTCGCAGGCGATGCGAAACTTCACCGAGCGCACCCGGGCATCCACTCCGTCGAGGTCAATGCGCGCAAGATCGCCGAGCCCCCTCGCGCCACCCGCGATTTCGCTCCCGTCTGCATCGAGCAGCCTGGCCCCGAGCGCGCGCAGCATGCCGCTGCCCCCGTCGCTGGTCGCCGACCCGCCGAGGCACAGCAGCACCTCCTCGACATCGCCATCGAGCGCGGCGAGGATCAGCGCCCCGACCCCTCCGGTGTCCGCGTCGAGGGGGCGCAGCGCCTGGTCGGACACGGCCGGCAGCCCGTTCGCGTCGGCCGCCTCGATGATGGCGCGGCGGCCCTCGCGGTCGAAGCCAATCCGCCCGACCGTGGGCCGTCCGAGCGCGTCGGTGGTCGCGACCTTACGGATCTCGCCGTGCCACGCAGCAACCAGCGCGTCGAGGGTGCCCTCACCGCCGTCCGCCATTGGCACTTCGACGATCCTCGCGGACTCGCCGAACACGGAGCGAACGCCCCTCGCGAGTGCCGCCGCCGCTTCGGCCGCCGAGCAGCTGCCCTTCAACGAGTCGGGCGCGACAACGATCGTCGCGCCCGTCGGTACCCTCACTCGGCGTAGTGCGAGAAGAGGAACCAGCGATCCTTGTCGAGCTGCTGTGCGATCCCGATCACCAGGTCTTGGCTGACCAGATCGATCTCATCGAGCTCCTTGACTGCCTGGTTGACGGTCTCGAGCGTGGCGTCGAGCTGTGCCACGACCTCGGCGACCGTCGTGGCCGACTGCTGGAACCCGGGCTGCATCTCAGGATTCGTCGAACGCTTCGCGACCGTCGAGATGCGACCATCGACCGGCAGGCCGAGCGCGACGACCCGCTCCGCAACCGTATCGGCAGCATCCTGCGCGTGCGCGACGACCTCGTCGAGAAACTCGTGCACGCCCATGAAGTTCTCGCCGCGCACGTGCCAATGGGCCTGCTTCGTGTTGACTGCGAGAGCGATCAGATCGTGAAGCACGGGCGAAAGGTGCTGCTCGACACCGCTGACTCGATTCAGGTTGTCTTTCGCCGCAGGAACCTGGAACTCTTTCGTGGCCATCGTTCTTCTCCTTCTCGCTGTGCGTACGGGTGACGAACCGACCAGTTCGTCATACGCCCGTCGCCTGCATGTCTTCAACGATACGCGCCGGAGCTGTGTGCGCAAGCAAGATGAGGCTTAGCTAACTGCGCCCCGGGCGGGTAAGCTACCCTCAGCGCCCCGCGCACGCGGGACGCGACCGCAGTTGACGCGGTCGGCACGGCCGTTGCATCGCACGGCTCAGCGCCGGCAACCGGGTCTGCGACTTCACACACCGCAAACCTATCCGGCGCTGCCCACTGGCGAACGCCGGAGCCAATGGAGGCATGCCATGAGCGTCCAGCACAACACCCGTCAGATCGAAGAGGGCGTCGTCACCGATCTTCGCGACAAGATGACGTACGGGAGCTACCTCGATCTCGACACCCTACTCTCGGCCCAACACCCCGTGAGTCAGCCGCAGCATCACGACGAGATGCTGTTCATCATCCAACATCAGACATCGGAGCTGTGGATGAAGCTCGCCGTGCACGAGCTCCGCAGCGCCCGCGAGCTGCTCCGAGCAGACGACTTGGGCGGTGCGCTCAAGCGCATCGCGCGGGTCAAACACATTCAGGACGTGCTCACCCAGCAGTGGTCGGTGCTCGCAACCCTCACCCCGACCGAGTACGCGCAGTTTCGCGGCTCGCTCGGCAACTCTTCCGGGTTCCAGTCGGTGCAGTACCGCGCGATCGAGTTCGCGCTCGGCAACAAGAATGCCCGCATGCTGCAGGTGTTCGAGGCCGAACCCGAGAACCACGCGATGCTGCAGGCAGAGCTCGAGACCCCGACCCTGTACGACGAGTTTCTGCGCCTCGTGGCCCGCCGCGGCCTGCCCGTGCCCGCCGAGGTGCTCGAGCGCGACGTCACCGAGGCGTACGTGATGAACGAGGAGCTCGTGCAGACGATCAAGACGATCTACGAGCACCCCGAGGAGCACTGGGACCTCTACGAGACATGCGAAGAACTCGTGGATCTCGAGGACAACTTTCAGTTCTGGCGCTTCCGCCACCTGCGCGTGGTCACCCGCACGATCGGCATGAAGACGGGCACCGGTGGATCGAGCGGCGTCGGCTTCTTGCAGCGCGCCCTCGACCTCACGTTCTTCCCGGAGCTATTCGCGGTGCGCACGGTGATCGGCGCCTCGTAGCCGTGAGCTCGTTCTGCGCCGATCGCGGGGCTGCCGATCGCAGGGACGTCGATCACCGGGACATCGATCGCGGGGACATCGATCACGGTGACGGCGTTATCACCGGCGGATTCACCGACTGGCACGTGCACCTGCACCTGATCGACCCGTCGCTGCTCGCCGCGAGCCCGCTCAGTCGGGTGCACGACCTCGGCGGTGATCCGAGCGAGCTCGCCCGAGTTGCGGCCGGTGGCATCACGCCAGCAGCGTCCGCATCGGCTTCACCTTCGGGCGAGGATCCGCCCTCCCCCATCGAGCTCCTGCACGCGGGCGCGTTTCTCACACCGCCGGGCGGGTACCCGTCCGACCGCTCCTGGGCACCGGCCGACACCTACCGAGAGATCGGCGGTGAGCGCGAGGCCCGCGCCGCTGTCGCCGAGATGGTGGCGGCCGGTGCCTCGGCGATCAAGGTCGCGAGCAACGCCGAGGCGGGACCGGTGTTCTCCGATGAGGTGTTCCGCGTGATCGTTGCGGCCGCGCGCGAGGCCGGCCTGCCGGTCGTCGCGCACGCCGAGGGCCGCGGCGAGGCGCTGCGGGCGGCGAGGCTCGGGGCGTCGATCCTCGCCCATTCACCGTTCTCGGAGCGCCTCACCGCCCCGGAGCTCACCGAGCTCGCGGCGACCACCACCTGGATCTCGACCCTCGACATTCACGGCTGGGGCGACTACGGCACCGAGCACGCGGTCGCCGTCGCGAATGTTGCGGGGTTCGTGCGGGCCGGCGGTCGCCTGCGCTACGGCACCGACATGGGCAACGGCCCCGTGCCAGTCGGCCTCAACCCGCGGGAGCTCGACTCGCTCGCCGCCGCGGGCCTCACGCCCGAGCAGGTGCTTGCGACGCTGACGCCTGCTGATCCTCGCCCTGCCGATGCCACTCGCGTGTGGGTGCCGCGCGATGAACACGGGAGGCTCGACATCGCTGCCGCCCGCCGCCTCGAGCCTCCGGGATTTGCCTGATAGAAATGCTGGTTTTTGCCCGATAGAATTGCTGGTTTTTGCCTGATAGCATGAATGTATGTCGTACCAGAAGCGGATCCTGGATGACTCGCTCGATGCTTTGTTCCCGCACCTCGCAGCGATCGCCATCGAGGGCGCAAAGGGCGTCGGCAAAACGGCACTTGCACGGCGGCGGGCAAGAACAATCTACGAACTGGATGACCAGCAGCAACGCGAACTCCTCGGTGCCGACGTAGATGTGATTCGATCCGCGGAACCCCCTGTGCTCGTCGATGAGTGGCAGCTCATTCCAAGTACCTGGGACACTGTCAGGCGGGCAGTCGATGCCGACGCAACGGGCGGGAGGTTCCTGCTTACCGGTTCGGCGAACGTCGCGCCGGGCACCCGGATACACTCGGGTGCCGGGCGTATCGTGAGCCTGCGAATGAGACCTCTGACGATGGCCGAACGACAGCCCGGAGGCCAAACGGTTTCGTTGACTCACCTGCTCGAAGGCACTCAGCAAGAGATCCAGGGCAGCACCGGGTTGCGGCTCGCCGACTATGTCGACGAGATCGTGCGCTCAGGATTCCCCGGCATCCGTACGCTTCCCGACCGCGCGAGACGCGCGCAGCTCGACGGCTATCTTTCGAGAATCGTCGAGCGAGAGCTTCCCGAGGCCGGTCTCATGGTTCGCAGGCCGACAATGTTGCGGGAATGGCTCGCGGCATACGGCGCGGCCACGGCCTCAATCGCGAACTACTCCACGATCCTCGATGCAGCGACCGCCGGCATCACAGAGAAACCCTCCCGCAGCACCGTGGACGGTTATCGCGATCACCTGCAGCGCATCTTCATCCTCGACCCACTGCCCGCTTGGACACCTGCGTTCACACCGCTCACTCGATTGGCGCTGTCGCCGAAGCACCACCTCGTCGATCCAGCGCTCGCGGCACGCTTGCTGCGCATCGATGAACGTGACCTGCTGTCTGGCGGGCGACCTGACCCGGCGCTCGGGACTGAGAGCTTCTTGGGTGCGCTTTTCGAATCGCTCGTTACCCAGTCGGTGCGCGTCTACGCCGACGCGGCAGAAGCCACGGTCGGCCATCTCCGTTCGCAAGACGGTAGGCGCGAGATTGACCTGATCGTTGAGGGGCCCGGCCGAAGAGTCCTCGCGATCGAGGTGAAGCTCGCTGCCACTGTCTCCGACCGAGATGTGCGACACCTCAACTGGCTGGGCACACAGCTCGGCGACCGGCTGGTCGACCGTGTCGTGGTGACGACCGGACAGTATGCGTACCGCCGGACCGACGGGGTAGCGGTCGTACCGCTGGCGCTGCTCGGCCCGTAGCCCGTCCCGTCGAACCACCCAGTCGCCCGCCGCCTCGCCTGGCCCACTGACCGTGGCGGGGCGAGCGAACGCCGCGGGGCGACTATGGCTCGATCCTACGGCGAGCGCGCATCACTGCGAAGGCGGTGAGCGCAAGCCCGCCGGCACCCCACACGATGAGCGCGAGGATCGCCGCGCCCAACCCCGACATACCCATCGCGATGGCCTGGAACCCTCCGAAGAGCGCCCCGATCGGGCTCGCGTCGCCGACCGCCTGCAGCAGCGGTGGTGCCGTCGAGATGACCCCGATCGCGAAGGCGACCACGAGCAGCGCGAACGAGACGAACCGGCCGAGTCCACCGAAGAACGCGGAGAGCCCCTGGTTGACGAGCGAGAACGCGACGCCCGCGATCACGGACAGCCCGAAGAAGCCTGCGATCTGGCCGAAGTCGTACCCGAGCAGGAGCGGGAGCACGATGCCGACGAACGCGCCCTGAGCGGCACCCAGTCCGATCACGGGGAGCGCGCTGCGCAGGGTAATGTAACCGATGCCGCGCGCCGCCTCGCGGGTGCGACGCCACAGCGGTGCGAGCACGAGGAACGAGGCGAAGGCACCCGCCCACAGGGCGATTCCGGCGAAGAGCGGCACCCCGGCGGCGTTGAACAGCTCGTCGTTCTCGCCGGTCGCCTCGACCGGCTGGACCGCGGTCTTCGCGAGGCTCTCGGCCTTGCTGTCGCTGAACGAGGGGATCTCCTCCACCGCGGTGTTGAGCCCCTCGGCGAGGCCCGCTGTGCCATCCGCGGCCTGCTTGGCCCCATCGGCCAGGCCCGCTGCGCCGCCCGCGAGCTCGGATGCGCCCGCCGCGAGGGTCGGCGTGCCCGAGGCGAGCTGCTGCGCGCCGTCGCTGAACTCGGCCATACCGCCGGCGAGGGTTTCGGCACCATTCGCGAGGTCTGCCGCACCACCGGCAGCAGCCTGCACCCCGCCCGCGAGCGCGGTGCCGCTGTCTTTGAGCTGTTGGATCGGCGAGCCCGGATCCTCGCTCGCAGCTCCGCTCAACTGCTCGATGAGTTGCTCGAGGCCGTCCTCAGCCGCCTTCTGATCTTCGGGCGAGGCGAATGGGATGAGGCCGCCCTCGATCGCCCCGAGCAGCTGTTGCAGTGGTTCGACGGCCGCCCCTGCCCCGGCCTGCAAACCCGAAAGCGCTTCATTCACCCCCTGGGTGTATTTGGAAACTCCCGACGCGAGACCCGCGAGACCGGGATTGTCACCGCCGTCGCCACTGGCGAGCAGACGCATACCACCCGCGAGGTCGCTGGCACCCCCAGCAAGCCCCTCCGCACCCGTTGCCAGATCGGCGGTTCCCTGCGCGAGCTGCTGCGTACCGTCGGCAAGCCCCGCGGCCCCTGTGGCGAGTTCCCCGGCACCGTCGGCCAGCTGTTTCCCGCCGTCGGCGAGCTGCTCGGCACCGTCCGCGGCGTCTTCGATCCCGTCGCCGAGCGAGGACATGCCGACGAAGATCGCCTGCACAGACTGCGCCCCGAGCTGTTCGTTCAGCACGCTAGTCGCGGTCGAGGTGACAATGCCCGAGAGCGCCGAGTCGAGCAGCCGCCCGCGGTCGCTGGTTGTGATGTCGATCGTCGCCTGCTCGGCGTCGCCCGTGCCCGCCACCGCGTCTGACATCGAGGTCGCTGCGGCCGAGAAGTTCTCCGGGATCGTCACCACCGTCGCGTACCGGCCGTCTTCCAGCCCCTCGTTGGCGTCCTCCTCATCGGTGAGCAGCCACGTAAAATTGGTGTCGGCGTCCCCGTCGATCAGCTCCGCCGCGAGCACGCGCCCCATCGGCACCATCTGCCCGTCGACCGTGACCGGCTCGTCGAGGTTCACGACGGCGGCGGTGACGGTGTCGAGTCGATCGGTGGGGTTCCAAAGTCCCCACAGCAGCACCCCGGCTGCGGTCAGCGGCACGAGCAGCAGGCCGAGGATCGTGCGCCACGTCGTCGTGCGGCCCGCCTGCAGGCGTTCGAGTCCGGGTCTCATCGCTGTACCTCCTCGGTGCCGCTGCTTCTGCTGTTTCTGCTGCTGAAATGCGACAGAAAGTCGTTCGTTTCGCCCGCCGGACTGCGATTTTCTGGCGCATTTCCGGGGAGTGGGGGGCCGGACCGGGACGGGAGTGAGGGGCCGGAGGAGGGCGGTCGGGCAGGGGACGGTCCGGCAGGGGACGGTCCGGCAGCGGGCGGACCGGCGGGGGACTGTGCAGCGACGCCGGGCCTCACGAGGCGGGCACCGGCGGGAAGCACCGCTGAGGCCAGCCCCTCGGTGCCGATGAGCACGACGGTGAGGGTGGGATCCTCGCCCGCCCCTGAACTCGATGCGGCAGCGCCGCTCGATGCCAGCACCTGCTGCGCGTCGTGCAACTGCTCACGGGTGCGCAGGTCGCCGGCCGCCCAGCCTCGCAGGTCGAGCACGACGATGCTGGGCCCGTCGGCCAGGGCGTCGGCGAGGCTCTCCGGCGTCGCCCACGCCGAGCGTCCCCGCAGGGTCGCGGCGCGCTCAGGCAGCAGAAGGCCGTCGACCTTGAGGGTTCCGGTCTTCATCGGCCCGCGCCCGCTCAGCGCCTTCGCGAGCGCAACAGCATAGGTCTCGCTCTGGTCGAGGAGCAGGTGCTCGCCGGGGGCGAGGCGGATGTCGGGCACGCGCCCGACCTGCGGCAGGGTGAGGTTGGCGGCAGCGATCCTCGCACCGGGCATGTCGGAGGGCCAGTTCGCATGCTCGAGCTCTCGCGCGAGGCCCTCGCCCTCGACATCGAACTTCGGTAGCAACCGGTCGAGCCAGCGCGGCATGCGCCAGGCGCGGTCACCGAGCAGCTTGAGCACCGCGGGCACGAGCGTCATGCGCACGATGAACGCGTCGACGAAGACGCCGATGGCGAGACCGAACGCGATGACCTTGATCGAGGGGTCGCCCTCGGGCACGAACGCCGCGAAGACGGAGAGCATGATGACCGCGGCTGCGGTGACCACGCGGCCGGAGCCGATGAATCCGCGCCTGATCGCCGTCGCGCTGTCGGCACCGTGCACGACCTCCTCGCGGATGCGGGAGACCAAGAAGACTTCGTAGTCCATGGCGAGGCCGAACAGCACACCCATGAGCAGGATTGGCATGAAGCTCAGCACGGGGCCGGCGTGGTGCACGTTGAAGACGTCGGCGAGCCAGCCCCACTGGAACACGGCGACCACGGCACCGAACGCCGCGCCGACCGAGAGCACGAAGCCGAGCGTGGCCTTGATCGGCACCCAGACCGAGCGGAACACCATCGCGAGCAGCACGAGCGAGAGGCCGACGACGAGCACCCCGAACGGGAGCAGCGCCTCGAACAGCAGCTGCGACACGTCGATGCCGACCGCGGTGAAGCCGGTGACCGAAAGGCGCACGCCGTACTTGTCGTACCACTCGTCCTGGTGCGCGCGCAGCTCCGCGACGAGGTCCGCGGTGCTCTCGGCCTGTGGCCCCTCCTCGGGGATCACCTGGATCAGACCGGTGTCTGCGCCAGGGTTCGGGGTGGCGAGCGGCACCTCGGCGACGCCCGGGATCTTCCGCACCTCGTCGGCGAGGTCGTCCATGAGGCCGAGCGGGTCGGTGCTCGAGATGATCGAACCGGTGAGCAGCAGCGGGCCGTTCGTGCCCTCGCCGAAGTGCTCACCCGTGAGTTCGTAGGTCACCCGCGCCGGGTTGTCGGCTTCGAGGGTCTCCGCGCCGGGCAGGGCGAGGCGCAGGCTGAGGGCAGGGATCGTCGCAACGCCGAGCACGACCAGCACCGAGATCACGGTGATGAGTGGCTTCGCAGTGACCGCGCGCACCCAGCCGCCGAAGAAGCGGTCCGCCCGTGTTTTCTTCGGTTGGGCTTCACTGGTGCCCTGCGCGGCCGAAGGCTGGCGCAGGGTGGGATCCTCGCCCAGCAATCGCCGCTGCTTCTTTGACAGCACCCGCCACCCCACCATCGCGAGCACGGCGGGCGTGAGCGTGACCGCGATGAGCACGGCGACGGCAACACCCGCGGCGGCCGCGACGCCGAGCGCGGTCAAGAACGGGATGCGCGCAACCGAGAGCCCGACCAGCGCAATGATCACGGTCAGCCCCGCGAACACGACCGCGGATCCGCTCGTCGCCGTGGCCCGGGCGATGCTCTCGCGCATCGGCACCCCGGATCGCAGCTGTTCCTGGTGCCGACTCACGATGAAGAGCGTGTAGTCGATGCCGACGGCGAGCCCCAGCATGAGCGCGAGCATGGGCGTCGTCGAGGTCATGTCCATGAACGCAGTGGTGAAGTAGATGCCCGCGACCGAGATGCCGACGCCGACCAGGGCGATGATGAGCGGCATGCCGGCGGCGAGCAGCGATCCGAGGGTGAACAGCAGCACGATGAACGCGATGACGACGCCCACCGCCTCAGTGGCGCTGAACCCCGGAATCGCGGTCGAAAAGGCGTCGCCGCCGTACGAGACCTGCGAACCTTCCGGCAGTTCGTCTTGTAGAGCGTGCGACACCTCGGCGATGCCGTCGGCGGTCGCGTCGGGCACCTCCCCGGTTCCGGCATCCATCTGCACCTGCAGCAGCGCCGCACGCCCGTCGTCGCTGATCTCCGTGGCCGCGAGGTCCGAGAAGGGCGTCGACACCCCGGTGACCGAGTCGAGCTGCTCGAGGTCGTCGGCTGCGTCGAGCATGGCGTGCCGGTAGGGATCCTCGTCGACCTCGTCGCCCTCTGCCGAGACGATAATGACCGTCGCGCTCGTGCCGCTCACCTCCGGGAAGTTGCGATCGAGCATGTCGATGGCGGCTTGCGATTCGGTGCCGGGGATCGAAATCGGTGCGTTCGCGCCTTTCGAGAAGAACAGCGCGCCCGCGCCGAGCAGGGCGAGGATCGCAAGCCACACCACGAGCACCAGCACCTTGGCGCGGGTCGCACGCATTCCGAGCGCATACAGCATTGAGGACAATGCGGACCTTTCGACGGGTTCAGATCGGCGGATGAGCAGCCGGGGCATCGACGCGGACCGTCCGGCGCGCTGCATCTGGCACGATCTCACATCGATACAGCGATGTATCCGTTTCGATACGGTAATGTATCCGACGAGTCTTCGAGGATACTGGGAGAAGCGAGCGTGAACGGCGCTGCGATGGAAGGGGTGCGATCGGTGGCGGACACACGGACGGACACCCTCACGACCGGTGTCGCCTTCCCCAGCGCGCGCCGAATGGCCACCCTCGAACGGCTACTCGAGGCCGCGGCGGAGATCTTTCGCGAGGAGGGACTCCAGGGCGCATCCGTCGAGGCGATCTGCACTCGCGCCGGGTTCACCCGTGGCGCGTTCTACTCGAACTTCGACACGAAGGAGCAGCTGTTCCTCGCTCTCCTTGAGCGGGAGTTCAGCCGCCGAAGCGAGCACCTCGAGGCTCAGGTCATCGCACTCGAGCCTGAGCTGCGCGAGAAGGGTCTCCGGCTCAGCCCCGGCGAGGTGGCGCACTACATCGCCGAGTTCTTCGCGCCCGAGACGGATGCGACGACCTGGTTCGTGCTCGAGACGGAGTTCCTGCTGCTGGCGATGCGCGACCCGTCGATCGCTCCCGGGTACCAGGAGTTCATGGACGGGTTCTTCGCGGGGATCGCCGGAGCCATCGAGCGAGTGATCGGGGTCGCCGGGCGCAGGTTCACGATCCCGGTCGAACGCGCGATGCCGTTGCTGAGCAGCATCTACGAGCGCGCGTTGCGCTCCGCCGCACTTTCGGGCGAACGCGTTATCGACCTTGACGGCGATATGAGCGAGCGCCTGGCCGAGCTGCTGTTCGCCATCACCGAGCCTGCCGACTAAGGATCCGGCCCTGACTGCTCGGGCACGTCGTCGCTGCTTCGATCCCTGGACGCTTGAAGACCCATGTTCTACCATGTAGAACATGGAGTCGGTAGGAATCAGAGCACTCAAGCAGAACGCCTCTGCGGTGGTCGCGCGCGCCGCCGCGGGCGAGTCTATTGAGATCACCGACCGCGGCCGCCCGGTCGCGCGGCTCGTACCCCTGCCACCACCGAGCGACGACCCCCTGCAGCAGCTTGTCGATGCCGGAACTGTGGTGCCGCCCAAGAAGCCGTGGGACCACTCGTATAGGAGCCTGAGGAAGCTCACTGAGGAGCTCGAGGCGCAAGGCCTACCCACCGGCAATCTCAGCGGAATGACAATGAAGGAGATCCTCGATGAGCAGCGAGCGGATCGTCTCTGATGCTCGTCTATGCGGATACCTCTGCGCTCGTGAAACTTATCCTTCTGGAGGCGGAATCTTCGGCGTTACAGGCCTGGTATGAGCAATTCCAGGTACGAACGGTGACATGCGAACTCACACGTACTGAGTTGAGGCGTGCGGTGCGCCGCCAAAACATGCAGTTCGAATCTGAAGTGGAGGCGACCTTCGAGAAGATCGGCTTTATCCCTCTCGACCACTCGGTCTACGACGAAGCGGGCGAGATGTCGCCGATCGAGCTCTGTTCGCTCGACGCGATTCACCTCACCGCCGCACGACTGGTCAAGAGCCAGATCGCCGGCATGCTCACCTACGACGACCGCCTCGCCGAGGCGGCCCGGGCGATCGGGATCAGGACCTTCAGTCCGGCGTAGTCGTGCCTGACAGGGCCCTGAGGGCTGGCTCGCTCGGCTCCGGGCCGGTCGGTGAGCAGCGGCAGGCACGCTCGAAGCCCAGGCAACGAGAATAGTTCGACTCAGTATCCGAGACGCGACCTCAGGTCATTGAGCGACTGCGAGTTGCGCAGCGCCTTGTCTGGACTGACCGCCGAGACCGCCTGAACGAGCACGTCTCCAAGCAGAATTCCCGCGAGCCCCTCGGAGGTGAGACCCGTCGGGGTGTGCGGCGCGGCCAGCGTCGCCGTCACGCGCCCCGAGACCTGCTCCCCCAGCTCATCCGTAACGAAGAGTGTGTTCGCGCCGACCAGCTGAGCCTGGTCGAGGAGCGTCTCGATATCTCGCGTCATACGACCGGGTGCGAAGATGATGAGCAGGTCGCGGATGCCCAGTGCCATCGCCTGATCGGCGAGCCTGAAGCCATCCGTCGACAGCACTGAGGTCGGGACCCCGATGCGCCGAAGGCGCAACGCGAGGTGCTCAGCCACCATTCCCGATGCCCCGAGACCATAGCAGTGCACTGACTCCGCGTGCACGATGAGGTTGACTGCAGCCGACAACTCGTCACTCGTATTCATCGAGCTCGTGAGTGTGATCAGCTCTTGTGCCTCGTTCCACACTTCTCGCTGAATTGCGTCGAGGTTCTGGCCGAGACGCTCGAGCCTGGTGCGAAGGCGAACCTCGGGCGCAACCGTCGAGGTGAACGGTGCTGCAACCTCCTGCTTGAGCTCGGACAGCCCCGAATAGCCGAGAGTCTGGAGGGTACGAACGACGGAGGCGTTCGAAGTCTTGCTCTGGGAGCCCAGTTCCGCGGCGCTTGCATAGAGCAGCCGTTCGGCAGACATGGCCGTGAGCACCCGGCAAACGGCTCGTTCGGTCTTGGAGAGCGTGTCCCACTGCTCCGCAATCCGCGACCGGAGACGCGTGAGTGCCGAGTTCTCTGTATTACTTGTTACAAACGGTTGCATTGCTGTATCGTCTACTCCCATAAGCCAGCGCTTCGTAACGAACATTCCATCTCATCATTCTCTTGGCATGAGAGTTGCGCAAGTGGCATGAGAGATGTGCAAGCCCGGCCTGTACAGGGCCAGAACAGGAGATCACCTTGGACGATCGCACCGGGATCCGAGTGCTTGAAGTGAGCGGGGCCCCACGCGACCGCGGCCGACAGTACGGCGAAGGGGCGAGTGATCTCATCGCGCGAGCACTGGACTACTACCGGGAGGCCCTCACACGTCAGACCGGTCTGAGTTGGACCGATGTCACCAACTCGGTCTCTCAGTGGCTCCCAATCTCAGAGAACCTCGCCCCGCGCCTCGTCGACGAGATGCGCGGAATCGCCGAGGGTGCCGGCGTGTCGTTCAACGAGATCCTCACACTCAACGTTCGCGGCGAGTTCGTATACAACCACCAGGCGTCGGCGCGACACGTCACCCCCGTCATTGAATCGGACGAGCGCGACGCGGTCGATGGCTGCACGTCGTTCTTCCTGACGGGAGCCGCAAGCGGTACGGGCCACACCCTTGTCGGTCAGAACTGGGACTGGCGCACGCGGACCGCCGAGACGACCGTGGTGCTTCGTATTGTTCAAGACCCGCTCCCGACTGTCATCATGCAACTCGAGGCCGGGCAAATCGGCCGGCACGGAGCGAACTCCGCGGGAGTCGCCCTCAATGCGAACGGACTCGGCGGAAGCTTCGGCAACGAGATAGGCCTTCCGCAAACGTTGATCCGCAGGCTGATCCTCGACCAGCAAGACATCGCCTCGGCACTCAAGACCCTCGTCAAGACGAAACCGCACATTGCGAGCAACGCGCTGCTCGCCCATCGCAGCGGTTATGGTATCGATGTCGAAACCACCCCCGACGGGATCGACTGGATCTATCCCGACGCATCCGGGATCATCGCGCACACGAACCATTTTCAGGCCTCAGTTCCCCCGCAACTGGCGGGGCACTACCGCCCAGTCTCCGCTGACTCCCTACTTCGCCTCCCCAGGGTGAGGGAGGGGCTTGGGAAGGTCGCTGGCGCGAGGGACCAAGCCGACAGCTACGAGCTCGTGCGAGCAGCCATGTCAGATCATCTCGGCTATCCCGAGGGGGTCTGCACGCATCCAAACCCAAAAGCGGATCCACTCAAGCAGTGGTCGACGATCCTCTCCAGCTGTGTCGACCTGACCAATGGCGAATACCGCATCGCGGACGGATTCCCGTGCGAGGCCGAGTACGAATTGCTCCCCTGGAACCTCTACGACGGGCCCGACGGAACAGGGACTCTGTAACTCAACAACTGACGCGCACACAACAAGGAGGCGTTTTCAATGAAGAAACCACAACACACATCCCGGGTATTACTTGCTACGGGGGCCATCGCAGCGCTCGCCCTGACGAGCTGCTCGAGCGGCCCCGACACCACCGAGTCCGACCCTTCGGGCATTGACGCTCCGTTCGCGGCCCAGACACCCGCCGCACAAGGCCCCGTCGATTCGGTGACTTGGATGCTCGGGGGCGAGCCAACGACGATGGACGCCGACATCGATGCGACCACGCCTGACGACACGGTACTCGCGAACACGTGCGACCGACTGATGCAGGTGCAGCCAGACCTCACGCTCGGCCCGGGCATCGCCTCCAACGCCGAGTGGGTCGATGACACCCACGTCGAGCTCACGATTCGACAGGACGCGGTGTTCCACGATGGCAGCCCGGTGACGACCTCCGACGTGCTCTGGAGCATGCAGCGTCACGCCGCAGAGGGCGCGGCCGAGTCCGATGAGTACGCGAATGTGGTCTCGATCGAGCAAACCGGTGACGACAAGATCACGGTGACGACGACCCGCCCCGACGCCATCTTCCTGCAGGCAATGGCAGGAGACGGGGGAATCGTGTGGAATCCTCGGGTCATCGAAGCCGAGGGCGACAACTTCGGCAGCCCGTCGTCGGCCTCCGCGTGCAGCGGCCCCTATGAGATCGAGACCTGGGAGCCCGGATCGCACCTGACGATCAAAAAGGTCGACAACCACTGGAACGCGGATGTGGACGCGCTCGCAGGCGAGGTCGTCTTCCGCTGGGCCGATGAGTCGGCGATTGTGAACAGCCTCACCACTGGTGAGGCGCAGGGAGCCTTCCTCGAGAACGCTGGAGCGGCGGTCGCCTTCGCCGGCAGCCCGGACGTCTCGGTGTTCCAGGGCCCCTCGACCAACGCGTGGGTGCTCGAAGCGACCGACTGCGGCGCGCTCGCTGACGTGAATGTGCGCAAGGCGCTGTCTCTCGCGCTCGACCGCGAAGGGATCGCCACTTCGGCGTTCAGTGGACTTGCAGAACCGTGGAAGACGCCGGTCGGAGCCGGAGCCTGGGGCTATGAGGTCGAGAGCTTCGAGCAGGGGTATGACGAGCTCGAAGGCGCGCCCGCGAAGCCAAGCGATGAAGATCTCGCAGAGGCGAAGCGACTCGTCGAGGAATCCGGTGCCGCAGGTGAAAGCCTTGTCGTTGCATCGAACGGATCCTCAACCCACAATGTGATCTCGAACGCACTCGTCGCCGCCGCGAAATCCATCGGTCTCGACGCCGAGATCCTCGTCGTTCCGCAGTCCCAGTACGGCGACTTCTACGGCGACGAGGAGCTGCGCAACCAGGCGGACCTGTGGCCGGACGAGTACTACATCTCGAAGAACGATCCGCTCGGCTTCTACAAGAATGGCAAGTCTGACGCGAGCGTGAACTTCGGCATCCTGAACGATCCCGAGTACGACGCACTCGTCGACGAGGGCTACGAGGCGACCGACGATGCGGAGCGCGCGGCTATCACTCTCGAACTGCAGAAGCGCTGGGTTGACAATGCGGTGTGGATTCCTGTCGTGGCGACCCCCTCTACGCTGATCATGTCGAACACCGTGTCCGGTGTTCCGTCGTCTGCCGCGTACCTCTACTACCCGTGGGCGGCTGACCTGGGCAGCACGGAAGGCTAGTTCCATGAGTCAAGCGATTCGCAAGTTCGGCGGCATGCTGCTGACGCTCGTCATCGCATCGTTCATCATCTTCGCTGCGATGTTCGCCGCCCCCGGCGACCCGGTCACCTTTCTGATCGGCAATCCAGAGAATATGACGCCCGAGCGAATCGCAAGCGTCCGTGCCCAGTACCATCTCGATGAGCCGATGTTCATGCAGTACTGGCACTGGGTCACGGGCGCGCTCACCGGCGACTTCGGAACCTCGTTTCAGTACCATCAGCCCGTCTCATCGATCCTCGCGAGTCGGATCCCGATCACCCTGTCGCTCGTCGCATACGCGTCGGTGCTCCTCGCGGTGATCGGGATCGGACTCGGCGTCCTCGCCGCTGTGCGCCGCGGCAAGGCGACTGATACGGCCATCGTGGGCGGTACAACGCTCGCCGCGAGCATCCCGTCCTTCGTGCTCGGTATCGCCCTCGTGTCACTGTTCGCGGTGCAGCTCCGCCTGTTTCCGGTGGCAGGAGCAGGCAGTGGCGGTCTCGACCGGATCTACGCCCTCACCCTTCCCGCGTTCACGCTCGCCATCACGGCGCTGGCGATCGTGAGCCGCGTGACGAGGCAGTCGATGATCGAGCAGTTCTCGTCGGACCACGTCGAGGCGGCGCGAGCGACTGGGCTCGCCGAACGGTTCGTCGTCCGTGACCACGTGCTGCGAGGCTCATGGGGTCCGATCATCACCATGGTCGCGCTCGTGATCGCGAGCATGATCGCTGGCACGGTCGCAGTTGAGACGGTGTTCGGGATCTCCGGGGTCGGCAGCCTGCTCGTTGAGGCGATCAATACGCACGACTTCCCGGTCGTGCAGGCCGTGCTTCTGTTCATGGTGGTCGCGTACATGATCGTCACGACCGTGGTGGATCTTGCACTCCTCGCGCTCGACCCACGCATTTCTCGGAAGAAGGTGTCAGCATGACCGTCATCGTGCCACCTCGCCTGCGCCGTAAGGCCAGGCAGACACCCGCCGTCGGGTACTGGATTTCTCTCGGCTTTCTCGTGATCGTGATCATCGCAGCGTTCGCGGGCCGCTTCATCGCCCCATACGACGTCGATGCCATTGACTTCGCCGCGGTCTGGGCTGGCCCAAGCGCCGAGCACCCGCTTGGCACCGACCAGCTCGGACGCGACCTCCTATCCCGACTCCTCATTGGCACCGGCGAGACGCTCCTCGGGCCACTCGCGTTGCTCATCGTGGCGACCATCCTCGGGGTTGCAATCGGCGTCGTCGCGGCCTGGCGCGGCGGATGGGTCGACACACTTCTCGCGCGCATCACTGACGTGATGTTCGCTTTCCCGGGCCTGCTCTTTGTCGTGCTCGTGATCGCAGTGTTCGGGAAAGGTCCGGTCACCGCGATCCTCGCACTCGCACTTGCCTACGCTCCCGTGATCGCGAAGTACACCCGAAGCCTTGCACTCAGCGAGATCGCTCGCCCGTATGTCGACGCGTACCGTGTCCAGGGGATGGGAGGGCTCGCCATCTGCGTGCGCGGAATTATCCCCAACCTGCTCCCGCCGCTCGTTGGCTACCTTGTCGTGCTGTTCGGTGAAGCGCTCATGAGTCTCGCGACCCTGAGCTTCCTCGGATTCGGCGCGCAGCCCCCGAGTTCGGAATGGGGCCTCATGGTGCAGGAAGGCCAGGCCGGGATCGTGCAGGCGCACTTTCTCCCGACGCTCGTCCCCGGAACCGCGATCGCGCTCGTCGTCATCGCGGTGAACATCGTCGGCGTTCGTGTCGCAGACAAGCTGCTCGCGAGAGGATGACTCGTGTTACTCAATATTGAAGACCTCAAGCTGACGTTCGTGAGCGGAGGCTCGCCCGCTCACATCCTCAAGGGCATCTCGCTCAGCGTGGCGGAAGGCGAGCTCGTCGGTCTGGTCGGCGAATCGGGTTCGGGAAAGTCGACGTCGGTACGCGCGGCGCTACGGCTCTATGGAGACGAAGCCGAGATCGAGGGGAGTGTGCAGCTCGACAGCGTCGAGATGGTCGGGGCCGAACGTGAGACGTTGCGTCGTGTACGAGCCGAGTCAGTCGCGCTCGTGCAGCAGGACCCGAGATCCGCGCTCAATCCCGTGCGACGCATCGGCAACTCGCTTGCCGAGCGGCTGGTCCGTGTGCACGGTTGGTCCCGCCGCGATGCGCTCGATCGCATCGTCGAGCTGCTCGCCGAAGTTGGGTTGACGCATCCGCAGCAGCGAGTGCGTCAGTATCCGCACGAACTCTCGGGCGGCATGCTACAGCGTGTCGTGATTGCGGCTGCGCTGAGCACGGACCCGAAACTCATCCTTGCCGACGAGGCGACGAGCGCGCTCGATGTCACCACTCAGGCCGAGGTCGTTGCGCTGTTCCAACGTCAGATTCGTGAGCGTGGACTCGGCATGCTGTTCATCACGCACGATCTGCATTTGGCAGCGGCTATTTGTGACCGCATCTACGTGCTCCAGCACGGGGAGATCATGGAGACGCTGAGCGGACCGGACCTGTTCGCGGGGGCGCAACATCCGTACACGCGATCACTGATCGAGTTGGCACCGTCTCTCGAGAGGAAGGTTCGATCATGAGTCTCGTCGAGGTGAAGAACCTGCACCGTGAGTTTCGCATGGGGCGGTCAGCCGAGGGCGTCACGGCTGCGAATCGGGTCACCTTCTCTATTGATGCGGGTGAAGCGCTCGGCCTTGTCGGTGAGTCGGGCTCCGGGAAGTCGACGATCGCCAGAATACTCGTTGGCCTCGAGCGGGCTGACTCCGGTGAGGCCACCATTGACGGTGTTGACTGCCTCCGTCCTCCGCGAGGCAAGGCGGCGCGCTATGAGCGCGCGCGAGCCGTGCAGATGGTCTTCCAAGATCCGAATGGATCGCTCGATCGTCGAGTGCCAGTGGGGGTCATGCTGCAACGCATTCTCCGCTCGCACGGTCTCGCCCCGGACTCGCAGCAAGCGCGAAATCAGGTCCTCCGATTGCTCGACCAAGTGCGGCTCACGGAACGCCACCTGGACTCGAAGCCCCACGAGCTTTCTGGCGGACAGCGCCAGCGGGTCGCGATCGCGAGGGCGCTCGCTCTCGCTCCGAAGCTTCTCGTGCTCGACGAGGCGGTATCGGCACTTGACGTGTCGGTGCAGGCGCAGGTGCTCGAGCTCTTGGCCGAGATTCAGCGCGAATCCGGCGTGAGCTTCTTGTTCGTGAGCCACGATCTCGCCGTCATTCAAGAACTGTGCCAACGGACGCTCGTGCTCTTCCGCGGCACGGTCGTTGAGCAGGGCGACACCGATGAGGTGCTGACCAACCCGCAGCACCCCTACACGAAGCTGCTCGTGGCTTCGACGCCGGGGCCCGGGTGGGACCCCGAGCGGGTGGTCGCGGAGCGTCTGAGTTTCACTCAGCGTATGAGCCTCTAAGCTAGGCTTGTGCTGCTTTCAGACCGCGACATCAATGACGAGCTCGAGTCAGGCCGCATCGGGTTGCACCCGACCGATCCGGAGATGGTGCAGCCGTCGAGCGTCGACGTACGCCTCGACCGCTACTTCCGCCTCTTTGACAACCACAAGTACGCCGAGATCGACCCGTCGAAGGAGCAGCCCGAGCTGACGCGTCTCATCGAGGTCGACCCCGAAGAGGGGTTCATTTTGCACCCCGGCGAGTTCGTGCTCGGGTCCACCTTCGAGCAGGTTCGCCTGCCCGACGACCTCGCGGCAAGGCTCGAGGGCAAGAGCTCGCTCGGGCGTCTCGGCCTGCTCACCCACTCGACTGCGGGCTTCATCGACCCCGGTTTTGAGGGCCACGTGACGCTCGAACTCTCGAACGTGGCCACACTCCCGATTCGCCTGTGGCCGGGCATGAAGATCGGGCAGCTGTGCTTCTTCAAACTCTCGTCACCCGCTGAGCGCCCCTATGGAGCGGGAGCGACATACTCCCGCTACCACGGGCAGCGCGGGCCCACCGCGTCGAGAGCATTCCAGAACTTCCACCGCGCGGACGTGACGCAGACCGACGCGGGTCGGGCCGGATCCTAGCGCTGCGCTTGGCCCGGGCGGTGCCGGCCAACAGGCGGACCGCATCCAACGCGCCCCTACGATCTCGCTCCGCCCCTACAGTTCCGCGGCGCTAGATTGTATGGGCGGAGCAGGCCCATGCGACCTCTGGATGAACCACCTTCCGCACCCGCCTCATGACATCAAGGCTGCGGTAACCACGGATTGACCACTGGAACCTGCATGGATTCGAAGTCGCTGGCGTTGCGAGTCACGACCGTCAGCCGGTGAGCCACCGCAGTGGCGGCGATCAATGCGTCGCGTTCTGGGCGAGGATCAGGCACATGCAGTCTCGCCGCCTCCCGCGCGACGGCCGCATCAACCGCAAGAACCCGGTCGGAGAAGACTTCGAGAACGTCATCCTCCAACCAATGCCGGAGCCTGTTCGCCTGCTGCCGATCGCGACGCTCCACCCGCAAGATGCCGAGCTCGATCTCAAGAATCGTGATGGAGGACACATAGAGGTCGTTCGATACCCGAGCAGCGATCCAGTCCAGCACCTGACGATCACCGCGCTGCCGCCCCCTCCGCACCTCGCTCAGCACGCTGGTATCGAGAAGAAACATCACAGCTCTGGCTCGTTCAGCTCAAGACGCAAGGGTTCGAACTCGACCTCGATCTCATCGCTCATGCCCAGTCGATCGAGGAGTTCGTCGCCACTCAGCCCGCGTGCACGGTACGTCTCGATCGACATCAGCACGAAAGCGGGCTCTCCCCGGTCCGTGATAATCACCGGACCCTTGCTCGCGGCGCGCTTCGCCGAGCTCACGTCTCTGTTGAACTCTCTCGAGGTAATCGTGGACATGGCCCTATCCCGTTGTAGGTACGTACCTACATGATAGGAGATTGAGCTGGTCGAAGTCGCGTGACGTACCCGTCCAATGCGGAAGCGCAAGCCACCCGCCGCCGAGCCTGGATTCGGGCTGCCGCGGCGTGCGGCGCACGCCTTGCCATGAATAGAAACGCATCGGTGGCGTCGTGGCTCGTGCACTAGTGACGCTGGTACGTCACGTCACCACCATCGCGAGCACAGCAAGTGGTGACGTTCGGGACCACCCCACAACCTTGGTGACCAGAGCAGCACCGCACCCCACTTTTGTAGCCGGTGGCTTGTGTAGCAAGCCACCGGCACCCCGAACCACGAGGCGGCTCCGTCCCTACGATCCTGCTCGGCCCCTACAGTTCTGCGGCGCTCGATCGTAGGGGCGGAGCAGGATCATGCGACCTCGGCGCAAACGACCCGGCACGGCCCGCCAGCGGGAGAGCCTACTCCGCCTGCGAGATCGCCTCGACGAGGGCGGCGCGCGGCGGCGAGAACACGTCGACCTCGCGGCACCCGTTCGGCCCGGCAACGGCACCGTGCGGCACCCACGGCGGTACGACGGCGATGTCCCCGTGCTTCATGACGCGCTCTTCGCCGTCGATGGTGAACGTCATCTCGCCCTCGAGTACGATCACCACCTGTTCCTCGGAGTGAGAGTGCACGGCGGCAACAGCACCGGGATCCAGCGTCACGAAGCTGAAGAGCACGTCGGGCCGCTGCAGAATATCCATCCTCAACCCCTCGCCGGGCCGGAACGACGGCAAGGCGTCCCGGTCCGTGAAGTACCCGTCCTCGGCAGGTGTCTCCGAGTTGCTGTCATCGAAGTAGCTCATGTTTCTCCTTTGATTCTTGCTTGCTGCTGATGCCTCGTACTACTGCAACCCGAGGTAGGCCCCGCCGTCGACGGGCAGCGCCACGCCGGTGATGTACTTGGCCTGCTCTGAGCACAGGAAGGTGACGACGGATCCAAAATCGGCGGGCTCGCCCGCGGCACGCGCGGGGACTTGCTCGAGCTCCGCGGCGAGACCGTCGCCGTAGACCTTCTTCAAGCGGTCGGTGGAGTGAAGCCCGGGTTGCACCGAGTTGACGGTGACGCCTCGCGACGCGTACTCGAGCGCCAGCGACTTCAAGAATCCCGTCGCCCCGCTCCGCGCGGTGTTCGAGAGCACCAGGTTCGCGATCGGCTGCCGCACCGCGACCGAGGTGATCGCGACAATGCGACCCCAACCTGAATCGAGCATGGTCGGCAACGCCTCGTAACACATCTCGACGACCGAGAGCAGGCTCACGTCGAGCGCCGCCTGATAGTCAGATGGGGCGAGGTCGGCGGCTTTGCCCGGTTTCGGACCGGGGCCGTTCGCCACGAGAATGTCGAGTCCGCCGAGCTGCTCCCGAGCGTCGACCACGAACTGACGGGCCCCCTCGGGCTTGGTGAGGTCCGCGACTAGCGGGATGGCGCGCTCCCCGAGCTGCTTCGCCGCCTGCTCCACGCGCTCGCGGTTCGAACCGCACAGCGCGACATGCACGCCCTCGCTCACAAGCGCCTGCGCCGTCGCAAAACCAAGACCTGAAGATGATGCACCAACGGCGGCGCGTTTGCCTTGCAATGCGAGTTCCATAGGGCTCCTAGGTAGCAGTATCGAAAGTTCAGCTGCTTCGAGGCTAACGATTGAACGATTCCGGCTCAACTGGATGACGCGTGTCGCACAGCGCAGCGCGCCCCGGCACCCACCGGCCGCAGCGCGGCCCCCGCTACCCGCTACCCGCTACCCGCTACCGGCTACCCGCGAGTCTTCGTGTCGCGCGCCGCCTGCTTCGCCAGCATCTCGTTGTAGGCCGCAAGCTCGGCGTCGCCGGAGCGGTCGGCCGCACGATCCTTGCGCTTCTGCTCTTTCTCATCGCTGCGGGACCACTGAATCGCGACCACGAGCGCCAGCGCGAGCGTCGGCAACTCACCGATGCCCCAAGCAATCCCGCCGCCGGTGTTCTGGTCCTCGAGCGGTGTCGCCCCCCAGGTGCGCCCCATGGCCCCGTACCAGTCGGCGAGCATGAGCCCGTCGCCGGTCATGAGCGTCACCCCGAAGAACGCGTGCGACGCCATCGTGGCGAAGAGCGTCACGATGCGCAGCGGGTACGGGAATCGATAGGGCACAGGATCCACGCCGATCATCGACAGGTTGAACAGGTACCCGGAGATCAAGAAGTGAATGATCATCCACTGATGCCCCAGGTGCTCTTCAGCCGCCCACCTGGCGATCGGAGTGAAGTAGAACACCCACAGCGACCCCGCGAAGACCACCGCCGCCACCGCGGGGTGCGTGATGAACTTCGACCACGGGGTTTGCACGGCCCACAGAATCCACTCACGCGCCCCCCACGACCCATCGTGACGCTTCTCGACGGCGCGCAGAGCGAGCGTGACCGGTGCTCCCAGCACGAGCACCAGTGGGATCAGCATGGTGAGCATCATGTGCCCGAGCATGTGCACACTGAAGAGGTACTGCTCGTAGGCGTTGAGCGCGCCGTTGGTCGTGTAGAACAGCATTGCCAGGCCGAGGATCCAGGCGACCGTGCGACCAACCGGCCACTTGTCGCCCCGGCGACGCAGCCGCCACACCCCCGCGAGATAGAGCGCTACGCCGAACACGCAGACCAGCACCCAGGCCAGGTCGAACTTCCACACGGTGAGGTAGCTCATCGGGGTGAGCTCGGGCGGCAGTGGGTCGCCGGTCAGCCACTCGGCGGGCGAGACGGTGACGCCCCCGGTCTCGCGCGCAGCCTCCAGCGCGACCGGCGTGGCCGTGCGGCCGAGCGCGGATGCCAACCCACTCGCCGCGCCCATCGCAACGAGCTCGACCACGACAAGCGACGCGAATGCGCGTGCTCCGCCCGGTCCCGGAATCCGGTCGATGACTCGCCGCCGCCACAGCACGCCCAGCACGCCCAGCACGATGAGGGCCGCGACCTTGAGCAGCACGATCTGGCCGTACCCGCTCGAGAAGAGCTCGTCGACAGTGCCGATGCGCATCCACGCGCTCACCACTCCCGATGCGGCGACTCCGATGAACGCGAAGAGGGCGAGCGAACTGTAACGCGACACGAGCACGGCGAGCCTTGCGCGGTCCACGCTCGAGCGCACGAAGACGAGGGTGATCAGGCCGCCGAGCCACACCGCGGCACCGACGAGGTGCACGAGCAAGGAGTTCACGGCCAGCGAGTGTCCCGAAGCGCCGGCTGCGTGCCCCTGCGAGGCGATGGGCCAGGTGGTTGCAAGCGCCACCACCAGGGTCAAGAGCACGAGCCTGCGGTCCCGCACCGCGAAGCACAGCACCGTCGCCACGGCCGCGAGCATGATCTCGAGCAACCACAGCTGGCCGAGCTCGATCTCCGTCACGAACTGGCCCAGCGCCGCACCAAACGTCTCGCTGCCCGAGAACGGCTGGCCCGACACGTCGACGTAGTTCAGGATCAGCGCCGCGGTCGACGACACGGTGAGCAGGGCGGCGCTTCCCGAGGCTAGATCCATCGCGATGCCGAACTCCCGCCGGTCGTGCGAGAGCGCCCACACCGCCATGACGAGCGAACCGATGAGCCCCGCCATGCTGAGGTTCAGCAGAGCTCGCGAGATCGGAATGCCGAAGCGCACCACACTCCCCGGGTCGAGAAGGGCGCGCTCGTCGGCAGCACCACCGACCGCGAGGCCGAGCAGGAGAGCCGCGAGCGTCGCCGCGACGAGCACCGCTGGGGCGAGAATGCGGAAGAAACGGGCCACGGATCAAGCCTACGCCCCGCAACGAATGATCAGATGTCAGACCCCATCGATACGCTTGCAGCGTGGACCTCAACGACATCTCGATCCTCCGCGAACAGCATCCGGGGTGGCGGCTGCTTCGCGCAAGCAGCGCCCCTCTGGTGCTGTCGTTTCTCGGCGGCCACTTCGTCGAACAGAATCAGGGTGCCACGCCTGCGAGCCGATTGATCGACCTGCTCGATGAGCAGCTGTATGCACTTCGCAAGATCGACCCGGAGGCTTACCCGAGGAGCCCGCAGGCGTACCTCGACGAGTGGGCCGAGCCTGCACGCGGGTGGCTGCGCAAGTTCTACCCCGTCGATTCCGAGGAGGTGCACTACGACGCGACACCCGCCGTGGAGAAGGCGTATCGCTGGGTCGAAAGTCTGCAGCAGCGCCACTTCGTGGGGACCGAGTCCCGCTTGCACACGCTGATCGACTTGCTGCGGCAGATCGTGCACGGCAGCGAGGTCGACCCGGAGGCACGTATTGCTGAACTCGAGCGGCGGCGTGCGCAGATCGATGAGGAGATCGCTGCAGTGCGTGAGGGACGATCGGCGCTCATGGAGGAGTCGTCGATCCGCGATCGCTATCAGCTGTTCTCGTCGACCGCGCGTGAGTTGCTCTCGGACTTTCGGGAGGTCGAAGAGAACTTTCGCAGGCTCGATCGCTCTGCGCGGGAGCGGATCGCCGGGTGGGAGGGCAGCAAGGGTGCGCTGCTCGACGAACTCGTCTCGAGCCGCACCGACATCGCCTCGTCGGATCAGGGCCGGAGCTTTCAGGCGTTCTACGATTTTCTGCTCTCCGAGCAGCGGCAAGAGGAGCTCTCGGGGCTCATCGAGTCGGTACAAGCAATCCCTGCAGCGCACGCCGATCGCAGGCTCCGCTTCATTCATCACGACTGGGCCGAGGCGGCGGAACGAACGCAGCAGACCGTGCGCAACCTCACCGAGCAGTTGCGCCGGTTCCTCGAGGATCAGGCGTGGCTCGAGAATCGACGGGTGCTCGACCTGGTGCGGACGGTCGAGCAGGCCGCCATTCAGGTGAGGGCGCAACCGCCGGACGACCTCGGGATCCGCATCGACGAGCCCGGCCTTCCGATCGTGCTCCCCTTCGAACGCCCGCTCCACGACCCGCAGCCCGAGGCATCGGTCGACAGCCTGATCGCGCCGGCACCTGACGAAGAACCGGAGTACGAGTCGCTGTTCGCGCAACAGTTCATCGACACCGCGCGTCTTGCCGACAACATCCGCGCGATCGTCCCGCCACGTTCCACGACCGAGCTGACCGAGATCCTGAACTTCTACCCCGTCGAACAGGGTGCCGCCGAGATCCTCGGCTACCTGTCGCTCGATGACGACGACCTCGAGATCTCGCTCAATGACGAGGAGCACATGAGCATCGAGTTCGTCGATGCTGACGGGAGATCCAGGCGCGCAACACTTCCCCGAGTGACGGTAACGAGACGATGAGTAGCACTGAAGAACACGACATTTCGACGGCCATTGTCAAGCTCATGCAGGGGGTGGTCTACCGAGAAACCCACGAAGAGGCGTGGCGCACCTTGGAACGCCACACTGCGGCCGTGCAAGACCATTTCGCGATGATCGGCGTGCAGGTCGTCATCGACGAGCTCGAAGGCTACGCGTTTCTCAAGTCGCGGGAGCCAGAAGAGGGCGAGGATCCGCTGCCCCGCCTCGTCAAGCGACGCGCACTGACCTACCACGTCAGCCTCCTGCTGCTTCTGCTGCGTAAGCGGCTCGCGGAGTTCGAGGCCGCGGGCGAAGAGGGCAAGCTCGTGCTCGAACGCGACCAGATCGTGGAGATGCTGCGCCTCTTCTTGCACGAGTCGACGAACGAGGCCCGGGTGCTGCAGCAGGTCGATCAGACCATCTCGCAGGTGGCGAAGCTCGGCTTCCTGCAGCAACTGGGCACGCAAAGCGACGGCACGCTGTGGGAGGTGCGACGCATCCTCAAGGCATACGTAGATGCCGAGACGATGTCGGATTTCGCCTCGGCGCTCGAGGCGTATGCGGCTCAGTCCACGCAGGAAGGAGGCACCGATGAGTGAGGCGCTCTTCTCCGCGCTCGAACTTGACACCCCCGCCGCCTCGCGAACCGGGTACCGTCTGCACCGCGTCGAGGTCTATAACTGGGGCACCTTCGACAAGCGTGTCTGGACGCTCTCACCCGAGGGAAATACGTCGCTGTTGACAGGCGACATCGGCAGCGGCAAGTCCACCATCGTCGATGCGATCACCACGCTGCTGCTGCCGGCGCACAAGATCTCGTACAACAAAGCCGCCGGAGCGGGGACCAAGGAGCGCAGCCTTCGCAGCTACGTCGAAGGGCACTACCGATCGGAACGGAACGAGGCGACCGGTGCCTCGAGACCCGTCGGGCTGCGGGATCATCGGTCGTACTCGGTGATCCTCGGCGTCTTCGTGAATGAAGGGTACGGCGAAACCGTCACACTCGCGCAGGTGTTCCATCAGAAGGATCGAACCGGCCAACCCGAACGGTTCTACGTCACCGCGGATCGCCGCCTCACCATCGCCGATGACTTCAGCGATTTCGGCAGCGAACTCAAGCAACTGCGAGCCCGCCTGCGCAAGGATGGGGCGGATATCGACACGACCTTCCCCGAGTACGCTCGGCGAATGCGACGCCTGCTCGGCATCACCTCCGAGCAGGCCATGGAGCTGTTCCATCAGACCGTCTCCATGAAGGCGGTCGGCAACCTCAATGATTTCGTGCGCAGCCACATGCTCGAACCGGTCGATGCGAGTCGGCGCATCTCAACGATCGTCGACCACTTCGAGAACCTCACCCGATCGCACGAAGCGGTGCGCCGGGCGACGGCACAGCTGACCGTCCTCGAACCGCTCGTCGCCGGAGCGGACAAGTACGACGCGGCGGACGAGCGTCGGCGTGCTCAAGAAGCTGAGCGTCAAGCACTCGCCGTGTTCGCCTCGGAACTCTCGATCGAGGTGCTCGACTCCGCCATCGAGTCGGCAGATACTCAGCTGGATACCGTGCGGTTGCAGCAGCAGACGCTCGAGGATCGCCGTGCCGCGATCGCGCCGCGCCGCGCCGCGCTGCAGGCCGAGCGGCACGATGCCGGCGGCGATCGACTCAGCCAGATCGACGCGCTCCTCCCCGACGCTCGCGCAACCTTGCAGGCGCGCACCGAGAAGTTCGCCCGCTACGCGGACCTCCTCGCCTCGGCCGGGCTGGAGCCCGTGGACTCTGCAGCGCTGTTCCGCGAGCGAGTGCTCGAGGTGGAGCAGGCGTCGCCGAGGGCCCGATCCGAGCTCGAACTCACGCGTGAACAGCGGCAACCGCTGGATCTCGAGCGCGGCAACGCAAAGGTGCGCGTCCGTGAGATCGAAGCCGAGACCGCAAGCCTTCAGGCGCGACGCAGCAATATTCCGACCGCACTCACCGAGCTGAGGGCAGAGCTGTGCCGACTTCTCGGCGCGCCCGAATCAGAGCTGCCGTTCGCCGGCGAGCTGATCGAGGTGCAAGACGAGCATGCGGAGTGGCGCGGTGCGGCCGAACGCGTGCTGCGGCCCTTCGCCCTGAACCTGCTGGTACCGCAGGCGCGATACGCGGAGGTCTCTGCCTGGGTCAACGGTCGTCATCTCGGCACTCGACTCGTCTACGCCCGGGTCCCCGACCGGCAGGTGCGCGCCACCGCGACCGAGAGCTCGGGCGGGCTGCGGCTCATCGATGTGCTCGATATCGAAGACGGTCCCTTCGCCGACTACCTCCGCGGTGAGCTCGCGCGGCGGGCCGAGCACCGCCTGGTACCGAATGTCGAGGCGTTGCAGCGCGAGGATCGGGCAGTCACCCGAGAGGGCCTCGTCCGTGATCGTGACCGGCATGAGAAGGACGACCGGTTTCGCGTTGCGGACGCCCGACGGTGGGTGCTGGGTCGGAACAGTGAGCGCAAGATCCAGGCCCTGCGAACCGAGCACAACGAGCTGCGGGAACGGCTCGACGATCTCGAGCATCGGCTCGCTGAGCTCGATCGGCTCGAAGCCGAGCTGCGCGGTGCGCTCGACGCGTTCGGCCGACTCGAGGAGTACACGCTCTGGGCCGAGCTTGACGTGGCGGCTGCCGAGGCTGAACTCGCCGGGCTCACCGCCGAACGCGAGCGCATCGTCGCGGGATCGTCGCGGCTCGCCGAGATCGATCGCCAACTGGACGAGCTCACCGCCGAGGAGGAGCAGGTCAATGGTGATCTTGCGGAGACGCTTCGACGTCTCGGCGGCATTGAATCGGAGTTGACGCGGCTTCGCGGTCGACGGGAGCATGAAGCCACGACTCTTGCGGCAATCGATCCTGGAGCGGTCGCCGCGGCGCGTGAGTTGTACCCGAAGCTCCGTGCTCGGATCGGACGCCGATCTCCCGGCACCGTCGAGGAGTGCGACGAGTTGCGCACGCGTCTGACTCAGGAACTGACCCGCGGTATCGACGCCGCACAGAAGGAGATGAACGGCCACACTACGAGCGTGCAGCAGTTGATGGGCGAGATGCTCAAACACTGGCCCGAGCTCGGCGCGGAGATGGATGCGAGCATCGGATCGATCCCCGAGTTCCGACGCTTGCACGAGCGGGTGAAGAACGACGACCTTCCCCGGTTCGAGGCCGAGTTCAAGCGCCAGCTGAACTCCGAGTCGGTCAAGGATCTCGCCGGATTCAACCAGTGGCTCGGGCGACAGGCCGAGGCGATCCGAAGCCGTGTCGAAACCATCAACGAGGCGCTGAGCGCCATCGACTACAACCCGGGTCGCGTGATCCAGCTCGTCGCCGAGCCGACGGTGAACCAGGAGATCCGCGAGTTCCGCAACGATCTTCGCGCCGCGACCAGTGACCTCGTCGGCACCGACAATGCCGAGCAGCGCTTCGAACGCGTTCGGGCAATCATCGAACGTTTTCGCGGCCGGGAAGGACGCAGCGAGATCGACAAGGCCTGGACGGCGCGCGTCACCGACGTGCGCAACTGGTACCTGTTCGCCGCCTCCGAGCGCGACCGCGAAACCGGGGTGGAGCACGAGCACTACACGGACTCCGACGGCAAGTCGGGCGGGCAGAAGGAGAAGCTCGCCTACACGATCCTGGCCGCTTCACTGGCGTACCAGTTCGGTCTCCAGTGGGGCGTTGAGAAGTCGAAGGACTTCAGGTTCGCCGTGATCGATGAGGCGTTCGGGCGAGGATCCGATCAGTCGACCAGGTACGCACTCGACCTGTTCTCTCGGCTTGGGCTGCAACTGCTCATCGTCACCCCGCTGCAGAAAGTGCACGTCATCGAACCGTTCGTGAACTCCATCGGGTTCGTCGACAATCCTGAGGGTTCGGCATCACGGGTGCACACGCTCACGATCGAGGAGTTCAGAAGGCGGCGTGAGGCGGGCACGGTATGAGCCCGGGCAAGGGGCCTTCGCGCTGGACCCAGCCCGCGGACATCGCGGATCGCCTGCGATCGTCCTGGTCGCGAGGGCAGCTGCTGCGCGCGCATGCCGCTCACGAACCCTTTGCAGCGCTCGAGTTTCCGCTGCGGCGCCCGTCAAGCGACGATCTCATCGAGCATCTCGATGAAGTCCGACGCTGGGCCAACCGGCTGGTGCAGGCCTCGGAAGACGGCCGCGCCTTTCACCTCAGGTACGGGAGCGTCGGCGGGCGCTACGTCGGGAGGAGCGAGCTCCCCAGCCGGGTGCGCATCGACACCTATGAGCAGGCGTGGCGCCTGCTTGGAGTGCGAAAGGATGTCGAGCGGTTCGACGAGGTGCTCCGGCTCAGCGCGGCGGCTCCGGCTGCGCATCGCTGGGCGCTCGCTCATCCGATCCGGTCGCTTGCTCTGGCCGAGGAATGGCCCGCCCTCCTGGCGGCACTCGAATGGTTGGATTGGCACCGCGACACAGGCCGCTATCTGCGCGAGATCGATGCGCCGGGAGTCGACACCAAGTTCGTCGAGCGCCACCGTTCTGTGCTCGCGGAGATGCTCGGTGTTCCGGCCTCGGCCAACAAGTTCGCATCAGCACTCGGACTCGCCGTCAAACCGGGCACGGTCAGGCTCCGCTTCGACCCACAGGCGTTGAGCCTTCCCGCCGTGTTCACCGAGGCGACGTTTCGGGTGGAGGAGCTGAACGCGCTGCGCCCGCAGGTGTCTCGAGCAATCATCGTCGAGAACGAGATCACCTACCTCAGTCTCCCCGTCCCCGCGGGCGGGGTCGTCATCTGGGGGCGCGGTTATGACGCTGAGGCTCCCGCGTCGCTCGCCTGGCTCGCAGGCGTCGCAGAACGCGGCGATGCGCACTATTGGGGCGACATCGACACGCACGGCTTCGCCATTCTGAACCGAGTGCGCACGCACCTGCCGGGCGTGCGTTCGATGCTGATGGACCGTGACACGCTGCTCAAGCATGAGCCGCGCTGGGGGGCCGAGGATCGCCCCACCAATGCCCGGCTTCCCGAACTCACGGATGCTGAGGAAGCGCTCTATGCCGATCTTGTCACCGACCGTTTCGGCCCCTCAATCAGGCTGGAGCAGGAACGAATCGACTGGGCGTGGGCGATGCGGCGTGTGCCCTGAGCGGCATCGGACCTCAGCGATCTACCATAACGTTGCCGAGAACGCTGAAAGTGAGGAACCGCACCGCTTCACCCGGGCTGTTCGTATTCGTGCCCTACTTGATCATCATCTGGTCGCTCAACATCGTCTATCTCGATTTTCACTCGCAGAACTGGGGAAACCTCGCGTTCGCAAGCCAGCGCATCCCTCCGCTTCGCGATCGCCACGGCTTCCCTTGACCTCGCGATCGCTACTGCAACGCTCCGTCCCTACGATCTCGCTCCGCCACTACAGTCTTGCGGTGCTAGATCGTGGTGGGGGAAGCGAGATCGTAGGGGCCCGCGGCTGGGCGACGTGACCGTGGTCCGCCTGGCTCACGAGCTCGATGAAGCCGGGCCATTGACGGTGACCTCAAACGGCCAGCCGGTGGTTAAGTAGGCCTCGATGGCGCGATGCCTGAACGAGTACCGCTTACCCCTCGAGATGATTCCGCGAGAAGTATCCAGTCGCCGTGCTGTTGCTCCTGCCGCTGAAGCTCCTGCGTATCCGGCACGCTGTGCGATCTTCGTCAGCGTCCAGTCACTCGGGTCCATCTCCGCCATGGTTTCAATGAACTCGCGTTCTTTCTTGGGGAGGCTGTCGAGCACCTTCTCGACGTGCCTGGTTGCTTCATCGCTCATCGCGTCCCAGCCGCGCTCGACGTCCTCGACCTCGATACGATCGTCCTTCCCTGCGAGCCAGGTTCGGTACCCAAGGAGCTGAAACAGGAATGGCTCGCCGTAGCAGAGCTTCACAACGAGCTCGGCGGCATCCTGAGACATTCGCACCGCCCCTGGGTTCCCACTATCGTCGATCACCGGCCACCCGTCCCTGATGAAGGGCTGGAGCGCGAGAAGCAGATCGGCGTCACTGATTGGGCTCAGTGTGACGGTGTTGAATCGCCGAGTGAATGTGGCCCCGTGGTTTGAGTTCGCGTTCTCACTGAACTCGGGTAGACCGGTGAGGTATACCGCGATCGGGAAGACCATTCGCTGCTTTCCGCCCGGAATCGCAACGAGTTCCTGGTGGGTGATCGCGTCGCCGAGAGCCACGAGGAGCTGGGATAGGGCCTGCTGATCACTGATGTTCTGAACCTCGTCGATGTGGATCAGAACGGCGACTTCCGCTTTCCGTGCTTCATTACCGACTTCTAGGAGAAGGTCAGTCAGCGCAGTATGGGGTTCTGGGCCTTCTGCACGATCGAGACTGATCGACGTTCCTTTCACCGACACCGTACGGACTCGTTTGAGCAGGTCCTGGACTTTTCTGTTTCGAGAGGCCGACAGGCCAGCCTGATCTGCGAGGTCAAGAACTGCGGCACTGACGGCCTTCAGGGGGTCGGAGTTCAACGGTATTCTGATCTGTTTGGTGACCCAGTCTCCGTGCTCCTGGGCAGACTGAGCTATCCGGCGAACCAGCGTTGACTTGCCAAGGCCGGGTTCTCCGAGGATCGTCCGACCCCGTTCTTCTATCCCTCCCGTAAGCCGTGGCCTCAGGACGGTTGACCAGTCATTCAGCTGTTCAGTTCGACCCGCCCAGACCTCGGGAACGGTATCCGACCCGGGGCGGAATGGGCTATTTCTCGGAGTCCTCATAAGATAAATTTATCAAAATGAGTCATTCTGATGATAACTTTATCCCGACAGGAACTCGCCTGCTAACTTGCCTCGAGGTCCGCGGTTGTGACCGCGGCAAGACTTATGTGGCGCGCGACAGGCGCTGGATCAGGCTAACCTGCGCGCGAGCAGCTGCGGTCAGTGCGAACGTGTCAACGGATTCATTGGGAGCATGCGCATTGCTGACGGGATCCTGCACGGCCGTCACGACGACATCGACGTCGGGTAAGGCTTCCGTAAGTGTAGCGACGAACGGGATCCCACCGCCGACTCCCAAGGGAACCGGTGCGGTTCCGTAAGCGTCGTTGAGCGCAGTACGTGCCATTTCAGCGGTTCGGGTGTTGCGCGCACGCCATCCGCGGCCGCTCGCCACAACCTCGAAGCCGAGGTCAACTCCCCATGGAGCATGTGTGCGGAAGTGTCGTTCGATCGCTTGAGCGGCTGTCGCTGGGTCGTCTTCGGGGGCCAACCGGAAACTGACGCTTGCCCTCGCCACCGGCGAGAGGACATTCGCCGCACTGTCGACGGGTGTCGCGTCGATGCCGGTAACCGTCGCGACCGGCTGATTCCATAGCCGATCCGCCATGGATCCGCGTCCTACGAGCTCCACGCTAGGAAGCATGCCGCTGTCGCCTCGGATCTGCTCAGCGGAGGGGCCTCCCGATCCTGTGACCCCGGCGGCGAGACCCGCGACCTCGACTACGCCTTCGGCATCAGTCACGGTAGCCAGTAAGCGAATCAGTGCCGAGAGCGCATCAGGCACCGCACCGCCGTAGATCCCTGAATGCATGGCTCGATTCGCGGTTCGCACAGTGATGACAACATTGAGTAAGCCCCGCAAGGATTCGGTCAAGCTGGGCGTGCGCTGATCCGCGTTGACGGAATCCAGGGCTAGAACGACATCGGCAGCCAGCATGGATTGGTGGTCAGCGAGCAGCTGCGGCAGGGTCGGCGAACCAATCTCCTCTTCGCCCTCGATGAGGATCGCAATGTTGGCAGGTAGCTCCGGTCCCAGTTGACGCAAGGTCTCTAGGTGCACAGCGATCCCACCCTTGTCATCTGCCGCGCCACGACCGAACAGGCGACCGCCGCGCTCGGTGAGCGTGAACGGGTCAGAGTGCCACTCCGACCGTCGGCCTATTGGCTGCACGTCGTGATGCGCGTAAAGCAGAACCACGGGCGCATCTTTGGGCCCCGGGAGCCGCCCGACAACCGAGGGTAAACCGCCCGGCGCGGTGACCACCTCGGCCGCAGCACCCACCTCAGCAAACGCGGCAGCAATCTCGTTGGCCGACCGGCGCACATCGTCGGCATGATCCGGATCGCTGCTTATCGAGCGGATCGCAACGAATCTGGTGAGATCAGCGATCATCCGATCTAAGCCGACGTGGTCTTCCGCGTCCATCAGGCGAGAGCCGCCTCGGTGACCAGCACACCAGTCGTCAACTGCACGTCCACGAGGGTTCGTATCGGGTGCGGTCGAAGCTCGAGAGCAAGTAGCTTGGCCTGACCTGCGGCAAAGGCCGACTCGGCTTCGGCGACTGCGTGCGCAGGAGCCCCGTTCGCCTCAAGTGCGGTGAGCAACATTCCCCGGTAGCGCTGAGGGAAGCACGTGCCGAGCATGTCCCGAAACCGGCTCAGATCCTCGAAACTCGCAGCGCCGGATGCAGCATCAGAGCCGCCCCACGCGCTCAACCCCGCACCCAGTCTCCTCATGACATTCACTCCGTCGCGAAGCGATCGAGCTCGTGGGTCCTGTTCGGGGAGGAAGTCAGCATTCGACACGAGCACGCCTTCAAGCCACCCAGATTCCTCCGCCAGATCTTCTGCGGTTTCCCGAGCAAGGTCAGAAGTCGTGCATCCAGAGGGAGCGTCGCCTTCCACCCTGGACCAGTACGGAATCTCTGGGATGACGCTGATCGTCCCATAGCGAGTGCACCACGAGGCGGCAGAATCACCGAACGGCAACAGGCTGGCCGGCTCCGGGTGTTCAAGCCCGAGCACTGCTTCGCATGCCGAGCCCAGGTCTGGAACAGGAAATACGCCCGGTGCGAGCGGCACCGCTGATGGGTCGTCAAGCATCGCCGTCTCTCGAGGCATGTCGAATTGACTGATCAGCTCGGAGAGCTGCTGAGCCAGACCCCTGGTCTCCCGTGTCCCGGCCAGGCAGAAGTGCGCACCTCCCAGTTCCGCATTGTGCAGGGCGTTGAGGGCAATCGGGCGGCTCAGCTCCAACGCGGCCCTCAATGCCTGTGACTCCGGAAGCTGGGAGGGACGATGAAGCGAACCGGCCTCCGATGAATAGTCCAGGGGGAAGTCCCAATCCGGGAACTCAGCCATAGCTGGTCGGAAGAAGCCTCTGAAGTAGGCGGTCAGGTCAATGCTTGGACCAAACCAGTCCTCGTTGCGTATGTACCCGTCCGGGTCGATGCACAAGACCAGGTCGAAGCCAACATTGCCGTCGAGGATTGTGGGCTCGTCTGCCAAGCGCTCTGCGAGTTCAACGATCGTCGAGACCCCGATCACCTCGTTCGCATGAGGCCCCGCATACCAGAACGATCGCGCTTCTCCGCGTCCGAAGCGAACGAGCTGGATCGGCCGACCCTCACGTGACTCGCCCACACGGATCAACTGCGCGCCAGCTCGCTGCCCGGCCGCCGTGAGCCGATCCTCGGCCTCCTGGAGTTTCAGTAGGCGGGCATTCGTCGGCTTCAGCAAACGTCTCAGGTCGTTCATCTCATCTCCAACTCTGATCTATGAAACTGGTTCGAAGTTGCAGACCACCGGTCTGCTTCACGTATGCGGCCAGAACTGCGGTGAGGACTTCGGCTTGCAGGTCGTTGGGAATGGAGTGGCCGACACCTTCCCAGGTGAGGAACGTGCATTGCGGCAGCCGGTCGGCATACCGTCGCGCCGCAGCTATGGGCACATTCCGGTCCTCGTTGCCGTGCGCCCAGACAACTGGCACCTTGACGTCTTCTGGCTCGAAGCCCCAAGAACGACCGAACACGGCTCGGTAGTCGTCGACCATGCCGTCGATACCGGGCTCGAGCGCGCTGACCAGCGCGGCCTGGCGCTGTGAGAGGTCCTCAGCGAGCAACTTCCGGTCACGTTCGGGGGCATCAGCGAGAACCTGATGCAGGCCCTGGTCGAGCAAGTCATGGCGAATCGCGATGACCAGTTCGCGGAGCCGCTCAGCATCATGAACGCAGGACAGGATCTGCTGGTTCACGCCGACGATACCCGTGAGCTCGTCGGGGGTCAGCGGCGCTGCACCGACCATGACGCCGACCGATGAGATCCTCTCTGGCGCAAGTGCAGCTAGGGCGAGCGCGTCAGGTCCTCCGCTTGATCCTCCCACTGCCATGGCGCCGTTGATCCCGCAGGAGTCCAGGACCGCGATCACGTCCTGAGCGAAATCGATCACCTTCCGTCCAGGTGCTGGAGTGCTGGCACCGTAGCCGGGCCGTTCCGGAGCAACAACGAACAGTCCTTGACGTTCGAAGCTCCTGGCATTCCTGGCTTGCGACAGGCGTCCACCCGGGGTCCCGTGCAAGAACACGATCGGCACACCATCAGGGTCACCGAAGGTCTGCCAAGCTACCCGGCGTCCTCCGCCCACCAGGCAACTCTCGAAGGCAGCGGACTGTGCCATCAGGCTCCCTCCAGAGTCGCGAACTCTCGGTTCAGCTCATCGGTGCTCGAGAGTCCGAGAAGTTGGAGGGTGCGCAAGTAGTCCTCCTCGAAGAGCGTTAGCATTCGATCGACACCCCTGGCACCACCGGCCATGAGGCCATAGAGGTAAGCACGCCCGACAAAGCAGGCGTCGGCCCCGAGGGCTACGGCGGCGGCTACATCCGCTCCGCTACGCACTCCGCCGTCGAGGAATATCCCGATATCCTCGCCCACAGCGTCGCGGATCTGAGGCAGCACATCCAAGGGTGCGGGGGTGCGATCCAGTTGTCGACCCCCATGGTTTGAGATAACGAGGCCGTCGACGCCTAAACTCGCGAGCTGCTTCGCATCGCCTACGTTCTGCACGCCCTTGACCAGCAGGCGTCCCTCCCAGCGTGACTTCAGCCATTCCACGTCTTCGAAGGTCACGCTCGGATCGAACATCGTGTTGATAATGCCCGCGAGGTCGTCCGGTGCTCCTCCAACGGTGGCGAAACTCAATGGTTCGGAGCTGATGAATCGACTCCACCAGGCAGGATGCCGCACGGCCTGGAGGGCGCTCCGCCAGCGCAAGGTCGGCGGGATCGTCATTCCGTGGCGCACATCGCGCAGGCGTGCACCTGCAACCGGGGTATCAGCGGTGACCACCAAGGTGTCCATGCCTGCCTCTCGTGCGAGGTCAAGGCGACGGTCGCTCACGCTGCGATCCCTGGCGACGTAGAGCTGGAACCAGTTCCATCCACCTGGCGCAGCCGACATGACCTCGGCCGCAGTTGTCGTGCCCATCATAGAAAGTACGTACGGAACTCGATGCTCCGCAGCAGCTTTGGCGACAGCAACCTCACCCTCGTGATGCATCATGCGGGTGAATCCAGTCGGCCCAAGGACCAACGGAAGCCCGAGGTTTCGCCCGAACACTGACGTGCCTGTCGTCGGTGCGGTTACGTCCCTCAGAACTCGGGGCCGGAAGATGACCCGGTCGAAGGCGGCCACCGAGGCTCGCAGCGCCCGTTCTTGTTCTGCGCCGCCGTCGACATAATCGAACACCATCCTGGGCGCGCGAGCTCGAGCCAGGGCCCGGAGATCGCCCAGGTCGGCTGCGCGATCAAGGCGGCCGGCGAGACTGTGCCCCGTGGGTCGCGCCGGTATAAACTGACGCAAGTAACTCAGTCGGTGACGGCTTGGACGGCGAGAAGTCATGACTGCCACTGTACGCAGCGCAGTGAGTACCCTTCATTGCAACGGAGCACATTTGCCACGATGTTCGTTTGTGCTCTGATACAACGCGAGACGAGGAGATGAGGCCTTGAGACTCTCCGCGTCCGATGTGGCCGCGAGGCTAGGGCCGAGCATTGTCTTGGCACAGATCGGAGATCTCAGTCCGGTTGTCAACGATATTCAAGTCACGGATCCAGCATTCCCGACCGATCCGGCCAGTGGTTCGCTGATCGTCGCGACAGGATACCGAGCTGGCACCGATGAGTTCGCGCGGCTTGCGAAGACTGCCCACGCGGCCGGGGCGAGCGGCATCGTGCTCAAAGACGACTCACGGACCGCAGAACGCCCGCACGGGCCCGGCCTGATTGTCGTCGACCGCGACGCTGACTGGAGTCGCGTTCTGGCACTGCTCAGAGTCGCGATCATGCCCCAAGACGTCGATGCTCACCCACAGGACTCGCTATTCGGTCTCGCCGACGCAATCGCGTCACTCTGCGGTGGCCCAATCGTCATTCACGATCCGGCATGGCAGCTGCTGGCCTACTCGGGCGGTCCCCCGATGGATTCGGTGCGCAACGAGACGATCTTGGGACGCCGCGCACCCGAGGCAGCACTTGCCGGTCTACGAGAAAAGGGAGTCCTCGCCGCACTCGAACGAGGGGACGTCGTCCAAGTCAAGGACGACGATATCGAAGGTCTTTCACACCGCTTTGCTGTCGCGGCGCGCTGGGACCGAGGTACTCGCAACGATTTGGCTGCAACCAGAGGCCGGGACGGCCGCTGAGGACCTGAAACCGCGTCTCAAACGTGCAGCAGAAGTCGCAGCGCTCACTCTGCTAAGACATGCCGCGGCCGGACCAGACGACGCCGGAACAGGTGACGCAGCGTTCGCGGCACTGCTGTCAGGACGGCGAACCGAGCGACTGGTTGCCGAGAAACTCGGAGTAGAGGCCGACTCGGGATTCGTACTCTGCGGCCTACGCCCGACCGTGGCCGATGAACGCGACCGAGCAGCGACCGTACGTCGGTTGATGACTCATGCCAGAAGTCATTGCGACGCGTTCCGCGTCCAGGCGCAGGTCGCGACCGGCATCGACACGACGTATCTGATTTTTACTGTGACCGACGACCGGCATCGGCGTCGCGCGATCCGCGTCGTAACTGAGATGCATGCGAGGCTCCAGCCCACTGCACCCCACCGCGTGATGATCGGCCCCACGTTCCGAGCTCTGACTGAGATCCAGTCGGCGCGTCAGAACGTCGACGAGCTCTTAGTCCTTGCTGAACGACGTGGGTGGGACGGGCTCATCGACAGCGAGGATGTTCAGGCAAGCTGGCGACTGGACCAGTTCCGTGAGGTAGCCCTCGCCCACCCCGCCCTATTGTCAGGGCCAATTGCTCGCCTTGCCGCCTATGACCGTGCTCACGGTACCGAGCTCGTGACTACTCTGCGCGCGTACTTCGACGCTGTCAGCGACATGAAAGCGGTAGCCGGCGTGCTGAAGCTCCACGTGAACACGGTGCGCTATCGCATCAATAAGGCTCATCGGAATTAAGGGTGTAGATGGAGGTGCCCGGAGTGGTGACGCAGAGATAGGTCGAGGTCTTCCGATGATGGAAGTTCTCACACCACCCATCCGAAAGACCTCGACGTGT
>Ga0182741_1000873_pt1 | contig 42485 bp, 42 predicted proteins | sample eDN5th37CBELigOP_FD_128874 | JGI IMG/M metagenome (GOLD analysis project Ga0182741, IMG submission 128874) | Enriched Organic Plus compost microbial communities from Emeryville, California, USA - eDNA 5th pass 37_C BE-Lig OP (version 2) (version 2) ... | reverse complement strand
CGGAGCCGCGTTGCTACAGGCGAATTCGTTCACGCCATGTGTGCAGATCCGTATCGTGCGCACCGTGGCCCCGAAGCCACCCGACAGGCCCACCCGGTGCGGTGGTGATGCGTTCGACGACCGTGATGATTGCCGGTTCCGGCGTCTCGAACCAGTGGTTGTCGAGGAGCGGACGGGTCGTACGCGCTGACCGGACGGAAGCCCACCGCTGTCGCAGCGCGGGCATGTTCGACGCAGTGGCGAGGTAATCCGCGATCACCGCGTCGGGACGCACGCCGGCGGCGAGCAGAAGTGCGGCGACTGCTACGCCGGTGCGATCCTTTCCTACCGCGCAATGTATGAGCACGGGTCCGTCCGCCTGCGCCACCAGCGGAACGAGGGCGGCGATGCGTGCAGCGCCGGAGTCGAGGATGAGATCGTAGAGTTCAGGCAGATCTCCCGGCGGGGTAACCCCCGGTGCCGCGCCGTCGTGTAGCGGGTGGTGGTGCACGGTAGTCCTACCGGGCCACTCGCATCGGGAACGCTGCACCTCGCGATGCGATCGAAGGTCGACCACGACACGCGGCGGCCAGGACGGAATGTGCGCCGGCGCTGCGTCGCCGGTGAAGGGTGCGTCGCTCCGGTACAACACTCCGGAGCGGGTCGTGCCGCCGTCCTCCATCGGTAGTCCGCCCACGTCGCGCAGGTTGGCGAGAGCGGTGAGGGTGCGTGCGGGAGTCCCGGATTCGATCACATCGGCTTCCTTCTGGACGGTCATGGCGGGGTGGGGTCGCGGCTTGCGGGGGTCGTCCGCACCGGTCCACCCAGTCTAAGTGACAGGGTCGTCAGATCCAAGGTTTCGCCGGTGCTCGATAGGGATCGGTCGACAAGCAATCCCTCCGGCCTCGTAAGTCGGCGAACCAGTAACCCTATTGACCACGGTGAGTAATCGGATTACCGTCTCGGTTGTTGGTGATGTGCTTCACAATTCGTTCCTGTCGGCGATACGCCGCGACGCTTGAATCCGAGAGTGAATACCGGCTCCTACCGGTGGCGAAGTCGCGCTCTCCAAAGAAGCTTCCTTCTGTGAAAGGTGTCCCATCATGGCAAGCCGGCACGGAGTCGTGGACGCCAATCAGTCGCAATCTCGATCCGACACCGGTGTTCGGACGCTCGACGTGCAGATGGTGGGCTCGGTGGCGACAGTGACGTTCGATCGCCCCGCGGAACGCAACGGAGTGACGCCCGGGATGGTCACCGAGATGTACGACGTACTCGATGCCTTGAGGACGGACGACGCGATCTCCGTGGTGGTCCTGACCGGGGCGGGTGCAACATTCTGCCCGGGCGCCTACCTCAACCGTGACGCCGACGGCGCGACTGCGGAACCGGCGGCCCTGCCGGACATCACCGCCTACCAGTCGTCGACCTTGCTGCACGAGATGCCGCAGGTGACCGTCGCCGCGATCAACGGGGCGTGCGCGGGTGCAGGTCTCGCCTGGGCCGCGGCATGCGACCTGCGCTTCGCAGCCTCGGATGCGCGCTTCTCGACAGCGTTTCTGAACGTGGGACTGCCGGGAGAACTCGGAGCACCGTGGACCCTCTCCCGGGCACTCGGCGGCGCCCGCGCCCGCGATCTGTGTTTGCTCCCCACCAAGTTCGACGCCACCGAAGCGCTGCGCACGGGATTCGTCTCGCGTGTCTTTCCCAGCGCGACTTTTCGTGAGGATGCGGCCGAGGTTGCGGCCGAATTGGGAGCACACGACGTCGGTGTGCTCCGGACGATGAAGCAGAACTTTCTCGACGCCGAGCGGTTACCCCTCGACAGGTACATCGAAGTCGAAGCGCGACGGCAGCTGGAGGCGTTCACCGGAGATGCGCGGGCCGTGACGTTACAACGTTTCGCGCAACAACGAGATCGATTGAGCCGAATGAAAGCCGACGCGAATCGAGGCGAGAAATGACCAGCACTTCCGAATCGCACGGGGGCAACAGTGATTGCCCGTTGAACGGGATCCGTGTCCTGGAGGTGTCGACGACACGGGCCGCGCGAATCGCCGGACAGCTCCTCGCCGACCTCGGGGCCGACGTCGTGCGGGCAGTCGACGTCCTGCCGGACCCGGCCATACCGGCGAATCCCGGTGAAGTGTGGTGGGACCGAGGAAAACGACTCGTGCCCTTGGGGTCCGAGGAGATTCGAAATGCGATCGGGGGAGCCGACGTTCTGTTCGTCGACCACACACCGACCGGGCTCACGGCATCGCACTTGCGTGCGGAGGATATCCAGGCTCGGAATCCCGGACTGACACACGTGTGGATGCCTCCGTATGCGGCGTCGGGCAGGTGGGCGGAACTCGACGAGGACCCCTTGCTGCTGGATGCCGTCGGCGGCGTCGCAGGCCGGTACCCCTGTGTCGAAGATCGGCCGGTGGCGCCAGTCGTCGCAACCACCTCGCTTCTTCACGGTGCACTCGGGGCAGGGGCCGCTGTCGCCGGATTGGTGGGCCACACCAGAACGGGAGCAGGGCACACCGCCGTTGTCAGCGGTGTGCACGCCGCTGCAACACAGATGGCGACGATGATGATCGAGGGAGTCGACCAACCCGTCTTCAGCCCCGGCCGCTCGGTGCGCTCGTTGCCCTTCTGGCGCATGTACCAGGCATCGGACGGGCAATGGTTCTTCCTTGCCACGCTGACCCCGGACCTGTTCTTCCGTGCCCTCGAGGCACTCGATCGGATGGACATCCTGGTGCTTCCGGAGGTCGGCGGAGAGTTCACCAACCTGATGGTCGTCGGCAGCCCCGGAGTGCAAGCAGTCGAACACGAACTCGAGTCGCTGTTCGCGACGGAGCCCTGCAGTCACTGGATCAGCACCTTCGCTGCTGCAGACGTGCCGTGCGCGCCCGTCCGGACGAGGGCCGAGTGGACAGTAAGCGACATCGTCGCGGCCAACCACGGCATGACCACGATCGAACACGACGTGCTGGGCGAAGTCACCATGCCCGACGTGCCGATCGCATTCTCCCGCAGTCGAGTGCAGACCCCCCGCGCTGCCGTTGTGGAGAGGTCGCGGACACCGGAGATCTGGCCACGCCGCACCAGGACCATGGACGCCGCGGCTCCGTCGGGACAGCGTCCCCTCGAGGGCATCCGGGTGATCGACGCCGCTACGTTCCTCGCGGCTCCTCTGGTCGCGTCGCTGCTCGCGGATCACGGCGCAGAGGTGATCAAGGTCGAACCGCGGGACGGGGATCCCTACCGCGCGTTCACCCTGTCGTTCATCTCCGTGAATCAGTGCAAACGCGGGGTGGTGCTGGATCTGGGCACGGAGCCGGGACGCGAGACTCTACTGGATCTCGTCCGCAGAGCGGATGTGCTCGTCGAGAATCTGCGCCCCGGCCGTCTGGACAAGCTCGGTGTCGGCCCGGAGGTGTTGCGGCGTGAGCGCCCCGAGTTGGTGCAGTGCACGGTGTCCGCCTATGGTCGCGCCAGCGCTTACGCCACAGCTCCGGGATTCGACCCGGTGTTCCAGTCGCTGAGCGGGATGGCTGCCGCCCAAGGCGGTGACTCCCAACCTCTCGCGGCCCCGATGCCCGCTCACGACACCTGCACGGGCGCCCTCGGGGCGCTCGGTGTCCTTGCAGCGCTGTACGAGCGGGGTACAACCGGTGTCGGGCAGCAGGTATGGGCTTCACTTGCGAGCACGTCGATATTTCTGCAAGGCAGCGAGTTGACGGGGTACGCGGGCCGCCCCGAACCGCAGCGCGGCGGGGTGGACTATCCGGGTCCCGCGGAGGGCCACCGGTTCTACGCCTGCACCGATGGATGGATGGCCGTTGCCGCTGTCGGGACCGATCGAACGGCGACTCTGCGCCGGGCACTCGGGATCGGTGACCTCACCGACATCGAATCGGCACTGGCAACGCACACGGTCGAGGAAGCGCTCGTCCTCCTCTCCGAGCACGGCGTGCCGGCGTGCCGGGTGCTCGAGCAGCAGGGTGCGCTTGAGGACCCGTTCCTCCGGGAAAACCGGTTCTCCCACGTCGTCACCGATCCGCAGTTCGGGAGGTTGCGCATGGTCCGGACCTTCGTGGAGTGGGGGAATGACGACAAAGACTCTCCGGGAAGGTCTTTCACAGTCGGCGAGGACACCCGGGAGGTGCTTGCGGACCTGGGATACCCGGAAGGCCGGATCGACGAAATCCTGGGAGGCCGTCGGACGGTACAGGAACAGGAGACGAGTGCCCGTACCTCGTGATGTGGCAGGAGGCGGGCCGCTTGCCGGTGTGCGAGTCGTCGAACTTGCGGGGATCGGGCCGGGACCGCACGCAGCCATGATACTGGCGGACCTCGGTGCCGAGGTCGCGTGTGTCCGGCGCCCCGACTACGACTTCGATCCTGTCGGCCCACAAAATCCGCAGTTCCGCGGTCGAATTCTTGTAGAAGCGGATCTCAAGGACCCCGAGGGCAAGGAATCGATTCTCGCGCTGATCGACCGTGCCGACATCCTGACCGAGGGGTTTCGACCGGGTGTAGCCGAACGGCTCGGCCTCGGCCCCGACGATGTCCTCTCACGCAACCCGGGGATGATCTACGGCCGGATGGCCGGATGGGGCAGGACGGCCCGCTGAGCCTCCGGGCGGGGCACGACATCAACTACATCGCCCTCACCGGACTGCTCCACGCGGTCGGACGGGCCGGCGAGCGCCCCCTACCGCCCCTCAACCTGTTGGGTGATTTCGGTGGCGGATCCATGTTCCTGATCGTCGGCATCCTCGCGGCACTACACGAACGGAACAGATCCGGTCACGGGCAAGTGATCGATGCGGCCATGGTCGACGGTGCCCCGATGCTGGGTCATCCGCTGTGGGCGTTGCGTTCTGCGGGCCAGTGGTCGGACGCGCGGGGCACGAACCTACTCGACGGGGGTGCACCGTTCTACGACACGTACGAGTGCGCCGACGGGAAATACGTTGCGGTCGGTGCGCTCAAAGCCGAATTCTACCGTCAGTTGGTCATGGGACTGGGGCTGTCACCGGATTCGTTGCCGCCCCAGCACGATAGATCGCGGTGGAGTGAGCTGCGCACCGTGTTCGAAGAGAAGTTCGCAACGAAGACCCGCGACGAGTTGGCCATCGTCTTCGGTGGCACCGACGCATGTGTCACTCCGGTCCTGGATTTCGCGGAGGCAGCCGAGCATCCACACATGGTGAGTCGGGGAGTATTCGAGGAACTCGACGGCGTTGTCCAGCCGGCACCTGCTCCGCGGTTCTCCCGCACACCGGCACCGCCTTCGGCTCCGCCCCCGATGCGCGCCACCACCGTGTCCGACCTGTGGAAGACCGGTAGGAAGGATTACCGCGCGGTTCCCACTCGGTGAGCGGAAGTGAATCGGGGCCTGGGGGTCGACCCGTCCAGTGGACACTAGGTCAGGCGGCCTCCGCCATCTGAGTGAACCGATTGTGGACCGCGTTCGTCCGCATCGAGTGTGCGACCGTCGCCGGATTGTGCCACCGCGCCGGGACTGTCCTCACCCAGTGCGCGGTTGGGGCGAAGACGAACGAGGTTCCCCTGCTACTGAAACTGTTGAGCCAGTCGAACATCACCGAAGCAGTGATCGCAGCGTACAAATGGATTCGTCCGAGTCGGTGCTGCCGTGCGCTGCTCAGCGAAGACCTCGGCCGGGGTTCGCCAGCCGAGGATCTGCGAGGCCAATTATTGATCGCCAGAGCCACGGGCGGCGGCCGCAGCCCGCAGCGCGTCGATGATCAACGCGGTGCGCATGTGGTCCGCGATCGACCAGCCTGCCAGCCGTTTCGAATGAAGGTCCAATACCGTTGCCAAAGACAGGAATTGACCGTCACCGACCGGAAGGTAGGTGACGTCCCCGACGTATTTGGTGTTCGGTGCGCTCGCGGTAAAGTCCCGCCGGATCAGATCCGGCACAGGGGTCGCGGAGGGTTCGGGGATCGTGGTGCGCACCGTCTTGCGCAGATGCACGCCGACGATCCCGTTCTCACGCATCACCCGTTCGACCCGTTTGTGATTCACCGCGATCCCGGTGTCCCCTCAGCTCGGCGGTCACCCACGGAGCACCGTAGGTGCCGTCGGACTCGGCATGGATGACGCGTGATCCCGTACTCGCGGCAGGTCCGCTCGAACAGTACCTCTACCGGCAGTGGCCTGGTGTGTTTGCCGGTGAACTGTTTTCCGTTGTCGGTCAGTACTTCGAACGGCACACCCCATCGGTTCATCGCCGTGATGAATGCGTCGCTGACCGCGTGTCCGCTGGGGGTCGGCAGAACAGCAGCGACCACGACGAAGCGGGAATGGTCGTCGATGCCGGTGAGCATCTTGCATTCGCGTCCATCGGACAGGAAAATTCCGCCGACCAGATCGAGTTGCCACAGGTGCATTGGTGCTTCACGCGCCCAGCGTCGGTACTTCCGTTTGTGTTGCTGCTGTTGGGGGTTCACGAGCCCGTTGCGGACGAGAACGCGGTGAATTGTCGATCGTGATGGTGCGGTCGAGTCGAGCTGTCGGCTCAGTTCGTAGGTGAGGCGGCGTGCTCCCCATCGCCGGTGTTGCCGCCGCATTTCGCAGATCAGTGCCTCGACGGCTGGGTCGATCCGTGTCGGGCTCGAATGAGGGCGTCGTGACCGGTCGGACAGGCCGTCCACTCCGGAGGCTTCGTAGCGTTTCCGCCATGCGGTGACGGTTTGCCGGCTCACTCCGTATCGCTCGGCGACGTCGATCACCCGAGCGCCGTCGGTGACCTCGAGTACCGCACGTAGCCGGACCTCCAAGGTCACCCGTGCCATGATCTGGGCATCGGATTCACGTTCCTGCGACGATCCCACGCCGTCAGCGTCCATCTCCCCGCTGAACGGTCAACGATGTCCCGGCAACGATGCGTCAAAGGTGTCCTGAACCTTTACACGTCACCTTCCTCACCAGTGGGGACGCCGGCCAGGAATCCGCACAGACAAGACGTTGACGGGGCTGACACCAAGCTCATATGAAGTCATGCTCGTCTCCGTGGCCGACATGCATCGGACGCCCCCACCGACCGGACACGCGGACAGATCAGCTGGAAGACAAGCACGACGGCTGTCAGTCACCTGTAGGGTCACACACACCGCCGACGAGGACCCTTTCATCATCAACGTCACCTATCCGTGCAGCAGTGCCCAGTTCGACCATGCTGATTTCCCGTTCGACAGCATTGTTGTCGAACGATGTGTTCGGGTCCGTCGCGAACCGCAGGTAGTCCTCGATCCGGTGTTTCGATCCGGCGTGGTGGTTTTCGGAGGAGGGGTCTGGGCAGCATGCCGATCGTTTCGGGAAGGCGGCGTCCGGTGAAGGCATCGGCGTCTGCGATCAGGAAGACCCTGTCGCGCCCGCAGGCAAGCTCGTCGCGGGGCTGCAGGTGAGTGAATAGCTTTGCAGCCGGTGGACGCGCCTTGTCCGGGTCACGCGGCCAGACACCGTACTTCGCATCATGGACGTCTGCGTGCTGCCGACGATGGCCGCACGCATGACCCGCGACGAAGCCCGAAGCCCCGGATCCGATTGGATCCTGGGCTTCGTTGTGTTCGGTGAGATCAGTTGGAGCGCGGGAAGTTGAACAACTCGCGTGCGTTGGTCTCGGCGATCTTGGTGACCTCGTCATTGGGAACGTTGGCCAGCACCTCGGCCGCGCGCTTGCGGCTGTTGGGCCAGTTGGAGTCCGAGTGCGGGAAGTCGATTTCGAGCATCATCTTGTCGACACCGATCGTGTAGCGGTTCTCGACACCGTGCTCGTCGTCGATGAAGCATCCCCATATGTGCTTGGCGAACAGGTCCGACGGGCGGGTATCGAAGTCGATGTTCTGGTAGTGACGGTGGCGCTCCCAGACGAAGTCGGCACGCTCGAGGATATAGGGAATCCAGCCGATGCCGCCCTCGGCGAGTGAGATCTTGAGCTTCGGATGCTTTTGCAGGAGGCCGGAGAACAGCAGATCGACCGTGCTCCACATGAGGTTCGTGGCGAACAGTGTGGTGGGCACGACGAACGGTGCATCCGGAAGATTCTGCAGTCCATCGGGGGTGGCTTGCTTACCGCTGTACGAGAAGCCGGGCACGTAGCCGCTCGAACCGAAGTGCATGGACAGTGCGACGTCGTGTTCCTCTGCCGCACTGAGGAACGTGTCCCATTTGCCACTGTGGAAACTGGGCAGGCCCAGGGGCACAGGGCTGTCGGGGAACGACACCGTGTGGACTCCCTTGCCGGCCATGCGAACGAGTTCGGCAGTCATGAGTTCGATGTCCCACAACGGAAGGATGGCCAGCGGGATGAACCGGCTGGGGTCCGTGGCGCACCACTCGTCGACGTAGAAGTCGTTCCATGCCTTCACGCACAGCAGTGCGAGTTCCTTGTCCGGGGCGCGGAAGAATGTGCCGCCGCCGAATCCGGGGAAGGAGGGGAAACACAGTGCAGCTTCGACGCCGTCGGTGTCCATGTCCTTCAGGCGTGCGGCCGGGTCGTAACAGCCAGGGATCATGTCCTCGTAACGGACCGGATCCATGCCCCACTCCTCGTTGGGCTTTCCAGCAACGGCGTTCAGGCCGATCGTGGGAATCACCATTCCGTCGTAGTGCCACTGATGGGCACCGTTGGTCTCGACGATCCGCGGTCCGCGGTCTTGGAACTTCGCGGGCATGCGGTCGCTGAAGACTCGGGGGTGCTCTACCAAGTGGTCATCGACCGAGACGATCTGATGATGTTCTTGTAATGGCACGGGGGTCAATCCTCCTTGTCTGGTGCGCATCATGTGGCGCGCGTCACGTCAAAGGTACACTATGTTTGACGATTCCGTTATTCGAGTTTTCAAGGAGGGTCAGATGGCTCAGGAAAGCCCCGAGTTCGAGCTGAAGAGCGAGTTCGAGCTGAAGAGCGAGTTTGAGATGGAGCGCGAGTTTGAGCTGGAGCGCGAAGATGAGGAGGACCATGATCTGCTCACTTACGGCGAGGCCGGTGTCCGCCTCCAGCAAGAGATATTCGCGCTGCGCAAGCATATCGAGGATCTGAAAACAGAGGGTGACGAGTCGCTCGCCTCGGCCGAGGAGCGACTCTCGCGACTGGAAGCTGCGTTCGAGCGCAATGCGCGTCAACCCATCAATGACGAGACCTTCGAGTCGTTCTTCGGCTACCCGGGCAAGGCTCGCCACAACACGTGAAACTTGACCCGCCGGGGGGCGGACTCTTACCGTGCTTGACGTAGTAGTCAAGTTTGTGTGCGTGCCGAGCGCAGCGCGTACGGCAAGTCACAACACGTCAAGTGCAAGGAGTCCTGCGATGGCCCCCGGTTCGGCTGCTGCCCCCATGGTGGATGACACCCAGATCGCGGACCTGCGTGCGCAGGTCCGCGATCTGCTTCGTTCGGTTCCCATCACGGTGCAGTGTGACAGTTGGATGCGGGGCGTGGATCCGGACTTCACCCGCGCGGTGGCCGAACGCGGATGGATCGGCATGACCTGGCCGGTCGAGGCCGGTGGGGGCGGTCGCAGCAATCTTGAACGGTTGGTGGTCACCGAGGAGTTGCTGCGCGCCGGCGCTCCCGTGGCGGCGCACTGGACCGCTGATCGGCAGATCGGCCCCTCACTGGTGCGGCTTGGGACACCGGAACTGCGGACGGAGTTCCTCGGCCCCATCCGTCGTGGTGAGCTCATCGTGTGCCTGGGTCTGTCGGAGACCGAGGCAGGATCTGATCTGGCAGCGGTGCGCACCCGGGCCGAGCGTGTCGAGGGCGGCTGGCGCATCCGGGGTGCCAAGATCTGGACTACCAGTGCGCACCGGGCCACCCACGCCTATGTCTTGGCGCGTTCGGCCGATGGGGAGCGCAAGCAGGAGGGACTCACTGAGTTCCTGGTCGACATGGACAGCCCCGGTCTGAGCGTGCGCCCCATCCGAGACTTGGTCGGTGAGCACCATTTCAACGAGATGGTGTTCGACGATGTGTTCGTGCCCGACAGTCGGGTGCTGGGCATGGTCGGCAACGGCTGGGCCCAGGTGACCGAGCAGCTGGCGTTCGAGCGAGGTGGCGTCGAGCGGTATCTGAGCATGCATCTCGTGCTCGTCGCGATGGTCGAGGCATCGCGGCTTCGGCCGGACCGGGCTGTCGATGAACGCTTGGGTGAGCTCACGGCACGATTGGCGGTGCTCCGACGGCTCTCGGGTGATCTGGCGGCCGGGCTCGATGCCGGCGCGGCGCCCACGCGAGAAGCAGCGGAGCTCAAGCTGCTCGGCACGTTGTTCGAGAAGGACGTGATCCAGCAGGGGCGCTACGTCCTTGATGTCTGTGGTGCGGGCGCGGAGGCACTCGACCTGCTCGCTGACGGCACGGCTGCGGTCCCGGCAGGATCCATCCGCGGCGGTGCCAGCGAAATCATGCGGACGGTCATCGCACGAGCCGAAATGGATGCGACGGGACTGCCCGTCGTCTGGAACCGTGACTTGCGCGACGTCGTTGACGCTGTGCTGCGTCCCGAACCGGGAACCGAGGCGGACCCAGCCGCGCAATGGCGCATGGTGGTCGACCTGGGCTGGCATCGCGTCGGTGTCGATGAGGGGGCCGGCGGGGCCGGAGGCGATCTCGGTGACGTGCTCGAGCTGGCCGTCGGTGCCGGTAGGCACGCAGTCCGGGTGCCGTTGTGGCAGACCGCGTTGGCCGGTTGGACGCTGGCCTCATCCGGGTTGGAGGAGGCCGCCTTGGATTCGGGTGCCACGGTGCTGGTTGGTACCGGCCTCACAGCCCGCGAGACCGCAGGACGGTTGAGCCTGGCCGGCCACATCGCACGAGCGCCGTGGGTGATGGCCGATCGGATGACTGTCCTCGCGGTCAGCTCGGGGGAGCGTCACTGGATTGTGCGTCTCGACCCAGGCACCGCCACGGTCACCGACGAAGGAACCGATCTGGCCGATCAACCGCTCGGCGGAATCGACCTGGACGGCGTGACCGTGGAGCGTGACGCCCATGCCCCGGTCACGCCCGAACTGTTCGCTGAACTTGTGTACCGGCGGGACCTCCTGCGTTCGGCAGCGATGCTGGGGGCGGTGGAACAGGCGTGCGTGTCCACCGTCGAGCACGTATCCACCCGACAGCAGTTCGGCAAACCATTGGTGGCTCAGCAAGCCGTCGCGCATACGGTGGCCGACATGGTGCTGCAGCGCCGGCAGGTGGCTGCGGCCGTCCAGATTGCGTTCGACGCACCTGCAGAACGCGGTGTCGCTGACATCGCCGTGGTCATCGCTGCCGCGGCCGCAACCGAGGTTGCTACGGGTGCCCATCAGTTGCACGGAGCCATGGGCATCACCCGCGAGCACGGCCTGCATCTGAGCACGCGTCGTCTCTGGGCCTGGCATGATGCCGACGGCGGTGCCCGCGCCGCGGCCGCGCGGCTCGGCGCGCAGGTACGTGAAGGTGACGGTGACGACGTCCTGTGGGCGCTGATCGTGGGGGAAAAGCGATGATCAAGGTCAGTTTCGATTTCCCGCGCCGTAGCATCGAAAATCCGAGTTCCGCGGTTATGTGACGGCTGCTGCGCAGGCCAGTTCGTAATCGTGGATTACATTGGGGCAAAGCTGTTCTGGGGGAGCCCGTGGGTGGTCTCTGTGCGGCCGTACCGCGGCACGGTGACGGTACGCGAGCTCGCAGGTGCGGCCAGATCGGCGAGAGTCCGTAGCGTGCGGCACCGTCGTGAGTCCAGAAGGGGATCAACCGGGCGACCAGCCGAACCGGTCGGTGTTGGCCTCATCAGAAACATCGGTACTGGCAGTCGCTGCCGATATTTCGTGAACGGCCATCGAGCCGTCCGAAACTGCGAAACTCAATCCAGATCAGCTGGACCCCAATATAATTCGATAAGCAACTGATCGGCGCAACAGCTGCCGGACAACGCGAAGGTCGAGCTTTTCGACGGTGCGATCATTCCCCGGTTTGGTGCTGTGCGTTGCAGTGACACGAGTCTTGACGGTTTCGTCGAATGAATTGTAGTGTCGAGCATCACAGGGTGACGCCCGTCCGGGCTCAGGCCTGTTCCTATCGGCCGTGGCCGATCCGATTCGTGAGGTGAGATTGCTCCATGACCGATCCGAACACCAACAAGATCCTCGAAGGGGTGCGAGTTGTCGAGCTCGCGGCCTGGACCTTCGTCCCGACGGCCGGCGCTGTGCTCGCCGACTGGGGCGCCGATGTGCTGAAGATCGAACATCCCGAGACCGGTGACCCCCAGCGCGCGCTGGTCAGTTCAGGCATCGTGCCCTCAGCCGGCAGCGTCAATCACTTCGTCGAGCAGCCCAACCGTGGCAAGCGCAGCGTCGGCATCAACGTGCAGAACCCCGAAGGTCTTGCCGTGCTGGCGAAGCTGCTGGAGACTGCCGACGTCTTCGTCACCAATTTGTTGCCGGACTCGATCGAGCGGCTGGGTCTGACCGTCGACGAGGTCCGCGCGATCAACCCCAAGATCGTGTACGCCCGGGGCCACGGGTACGGCACCAGGGGTGCCGAGGCGACGCGAGGTGGTTATGACTTGGCGGCCTACTGGTCACGTAGTGGCGTGGGCGATGCCTACGCCCCGCTCGATGGCGGCTACCCCCCGATCCAGCGTCCGGCTTTCGGTGATGTCTTCGGTGGGTTCGCGCTGGCATCGGGAATTGTCGGCTCGCTGTTCAAGCGCGAGCGCACCGGGGAAGCAGACACCGTCGACGTCTCGCTCGTGGCGTTGGGTATGTGGCAGATCGCCACGGACATCGTCGCGGCCGGCGTGACAGGCAGCCCGATGCCCAAGTACGACCTGTCGGAGATGCCGAACCCGGCGGCCAGTCTGTACCGCACCTCGGACGGGCGGTTCCTGGCGTTTGTGTTGCTGCAGGCGGACCGCTTCTGGAAGGAGTTCTGCGAGCGTCTCGGCCGTCCCGACCTCATCGACGACGAGCGTTTCGCCAACGCCGGCTTGCGGTTCCAGAACCGCGCCGAGTGCGTCACTCAGCTGCGTGAGACGTTCGGCAGCCAGCCGCTGGAGCACTGGAAGGCTGCATTCAAGGGCTTCGAGGGCGTCTGGGACGTCGTGCAGTCCTCCCTGGACATGCACAGCGATCCGGTCGTGGAGGCCAACGGCTACCTGCCGCGGCTGACCGATGGGAACGGAAACGAGTTCGCGGTGGTCGACAGCCCGGTGCAGTTCAACGAGCGCCCCAACGCGGAGATGCGGGCACCCGAGCACGGCGAGCACACCGAGCTCGTGTTGGTCGAGGCCGGTATCGAGTGGGACGAGATCGCGCGACTGAAGGAGTCCGGCGCGATCCTCTGACCTCCGCTCCACGGCCCTGGGCCAGCGATGTGCCACTGGCACATCGCTGGCCCAGGGCCGTGCCGTCAAGGAGTGCAGGATAGTGACGGCTCAGCAGGATGACGAAAGTGTCAAATCGGAGATCTTGATGCGAGAGTGGGCTTAAGCCTGCGATGAAGCCTGCGATGAAAAAGCGTTTTTGACAAATATGTCAAGTCGTTCTACGGTCGATACGCGGCAGAGCGTTTCCTGTCGGTCGATGTGTCGGAAGGATCAAGTCTGTTGAGCACTACCAGCGTGGAGGATCAGCGAGAGCTGGCGGAAGCTGTTCGTGCCTTTCTGGCGCGTCGCTCGCCGATTGCCTCGGTGCGTGCCGCCGCAGAGTCCGTCACAAAGGACCACGCCTCGGGCTACGACCTGGACCTCTGGCGGGCCATGGGGCATGAGATCGGGCTGCAGTCGCTGGCAATCCCCGAGGAACACGGTGGGTCCGGGGCAGGATGGGTGGAACTGGGCGTCGTTATGCAAGAGTTCGGACGAGCGCTTCCCTGCGTACCGTTCTTGTCGACAGTGGGCCTGGGTGTGAGCATGCTGCTGGACAGTGGCGATGCCGCAGCGTGCGCCACGTGGCTGCCGCGCATCGCGGCCGCGGAGGTGGTGGCGACGGCGTCGCTGACGACCGAGGCCCAGGTGAGGGCCCAGGAGTCTGCCGCAGGCTGGGTGCTCGATGGGATGACCGGTCATGTGCTCGACGTCGGTATCGCTGACGTGCTTTTCGTGCTGGCCGACACCGATCGCGGCCCGACGGTGTTCTCCGTCGACTCGCCCGCGCCCTCCGACAGTATGTGTTTGACGCCCGTCAAGACCTCGGACCCGACCCGCCGCGTCTGGCAGGTTGCGTTCACCAAGACACCCGGCACGGTGGTGGGTGCCGTCGGCGGCGGAGCAGCCATCGCCCAGGCGGCATTGCGCCGTGCGCGAGTTGCACTCGCTGCAGAACAGGTCGGCGTCGCGGTCGCCGCTCTCGACATGGCCGTCGAGTACGGCAAGACCCGCCGTCAGTTCGGCCGCCTGATCGGTTCCTTCCAAGCCGTCAAGCACAAACTGGCTGATGTGCTCGTCGCCACCGAGACGGCGCGTTCGGCCTCATGGGCCTCGACCCGTGCGATCGATGCCGACGTCGAAGATGCCGAGCTGATCAGTCGGATCGCCACCGTCGTATGCTCCGAATCCGCCATCGCCGCAGCCTCGGCCAATGTGCAGGTCCACGGCGGTATCGGATTCACCTGGGAGCACCCGGCCCACTTGTTCGTCAAACGATCCCGCGGCAACGCAGTGCTGTTCGGCACGCCGCGCGACCATCGTGCTTATCTGTCCACTCTGGTTCCCGTGTTGTCGGGGCGCCCCAACCCAGGAGCTATTGATGCCTGACCTCGCCCACGTCCATGCTGTTCTGCACTGCAACGTCAACACACGTGACTGGGAGGCTGTCCAGGAATTCTTCGTGCCATTCGGATTCACCGAGCGCATGCGCAATGTCTCCGACGACTCCGACGGCGCACCGCTGGGACTTCCGAAGGTCACCTCCAGTCACGTGACGTTCATCTACGACAAGCGTGGCCCTCGCGCTGCTCCGGCGCTGGAGATCATCGAGTGGCTCGATCCGGCTACGGAGCCGTTGATTCCCGCGCCTTCGGGCCGGTACTTGGGCTTCGCAGCCGTGGGTCTGCGGGTGGACGATCTGACGCCGTTCGCGCACCTCGGCGAGGAGGTCGAGGGTGGAATCGAGGTTCGAGGCCGCTTCCGTCCGGCGCGACGTGTTCAGGCCCCGGACAATATCGTCGTCGAACTAGTGCAGATGCCGTCGGGGCCCGATGACCGAGGAGTGTGCCACTTCTCCTATCTGCGTCTTCGTTCCTCCGGCCTCAAGGCCACCAAGAACTGGTACGGGCTGCTGGGCTGGCGGCCAGTGCACGAATCCGACGGCACGCTCAGTCTCATCGTCGATGAGGACCCCACCGTGTCACTGGAGTTCGTTTTCGCACCCGACGCCGACCCCATCGCCGCCCACGCCAACACCGAGGGTCTGTACCGGATGGCGCTCGCCGTCGAGGACGTCCCGGCTGCAGTCGAGCGTCTCCGTGCCGCGGGAGTCCAAGCTCCCGAGCCGATCTTCATGCCGATGCTGGACGTGCCGACGGGCGGATTCACCGTGGCTTTCCTCGCCGATCCCGATGGCGCGGTCATCGAGATGGTGTCCCGCCCTCGCACCGAAGTGCGTCGCCCGCTCCTACCAGCCTGACCAATGACCCGCCGTCGTGTGACGGCAGCAGAAAGGAATCCCCGACGTGACAGCAGTCCCCGTAGCGCCGGATCTGTTTACCTGGCCTGCCGATGATCCCGCGCTGATCGCGGGCAAGGCTTCCGATGGCTCCCTGGTGTTCCCCTACCGGCCCACCAAACTTGTCAACGGCAAGCGCGAGGCGCTCGAGAAGGTCGAATTGCCCCGCCGCGGCACCTTGTGGACGTTCACCACACAGGTGTTCCGCCCGACTTCCCCGCCGTATGCCGGCGACGACGACCTCAAGACGTTTGAGCCCTACTCGATCGGTTACGTCGAGTTGCCGGGCGCGCTGCGCATCGAGGCGCGGTTGACCGAACCGGATTCGGACAAACTCACGATCGGCCAGGAGATGGAACTGGTGATCGTTCCCTTCGCCACCAATTCCGACGGCAACCTGACCGTCACTTTCGCCTTTGCGCCCGTCACGGAAGGGACCTCAGCATGAGCAAGCCAGACATCGCGATCATCGGAGTGGGTCTGCACCCCTTCGGGCGCCACGGCAACAAGTCCGCTCTGGAGATGGGTGAGGACGCGGCCATCGAGGCGCTGTCGGACGCCGGCATCGGCTGGGACGACGTCGACAACCTCTGGGCGTCCAGCATGGAGGTCAAGAACCCCGAAGCCATCACCGGCTTCCTCGGCCTGAGCGGTATTCCCGCTCGTTCGACGTTCACCGGCTGTGCCTCCGGCGGCAATACGCTGCAGCAGGCTGCCAATTCCATCCGTCTGGGCGAGGCCGACATCGCATTGGCGGTGGGCTTGGACAAGCACCCGCGCGGTGCGTTCTCCGATCATCCGTCGGTCTCGGGTCTGCCCGATTGGTACGGCGATCTGGGCCTGTTCCTGACCACGCACTTCTTCGGCATGAAGATCAATCGCTACATGCACGACTTCGGGATCAGCCACGAGACGCTTGCCAAGGTGGCGTCGAAGGCTTTCACCAACGGTTCGCGCACCCCGCACGCATGGCGAAACAAGCCGATCAGCCCCGAAGAGGTTCTCGCCTCACCGCTGCTGAACTACCCACTGCGCCAGTACATGTACTGCGGCCCCGACGAGGGTGCTGCGGCGGCTGTCGTGTGCCGGGCCGAGGATGCCCACAAGTACACCGACACGCCGATCTACCTGCGTGCGCACCAGTTGTTCAGCCGCCAGGAGGACGCCTTCGAGCTGCTCAGCCCGTCATTGCAGCTCGAGACAGCGCCCAGCCCCACGGTGTTCGCCTCGAAGGCTGCCTACGAGCAGGCAGGCATCTCACCCGAGGACGTCGACGTGATCCAACTCCAGGACACCGACGCCGGCTCGGAGGTTATCCACATGGCAGAGAACGGGTTCTGCGCTGACGGCGAGCAGGAAAAGCTCGTTGCCGAGGGGGCGACCGAGCTGGGTGGACGCCTTCCAATCAACACCGATGGCGGGCTGCTCGCCAACGGCGAGCCCGTGGGGGCCTCGGGCCTGCGCCAGATCTACGAGATCGCCAACCAGCTGCGTGGTCGCTGTGGTGATCGTCAGTTGGAGAATGCCAAGGTCGGCTACGCGCAGCTGTACGGCGCTCCCGGCACGGCAGCCGTCACGATTCTGTCGCGGTGACGGACGACTTCAGGGCCGAGGTCCGGGCGTGGTTCGCGCAGGCGCCACGCCCGGACGGCCTGTACGACTACGGGCCCACGCCGACCGCGGCCGATATTCCCGCCGGCCGTATTTGGCAGCGGCAGTTGGACGAGGCCGGTTACGCCTGCCTGCACTGGCCTCTGGAGTGGGGTGGGCGCGAGGCCACCGTTGCCGAGCAGGCGATCTTCGCTGAGGAAGCAGCCCGGGCCGGTGTCCCACGGCAGATCAACATCGTCGGCCCCGACATGGTGGGCCCGGTGCTCATGTTCTACGGCTCTGCTCAGCAGAAGCAGGACCTGCTGGAGCCCATACGCACCGGTGAGCACATGTGGTGTCAGCTCTTCTCGGAGCCTGACGCCGGATCTGACCTGGCCGCCGTACGCACCACAGCTCGGCGCACCGAGGACGGGTGGGTCGTCAACGGGCAGAAGGTCTGGACCAGTGGCGGCGACGGGGCCGACCTGGGGATCCTGCTGGCCCGTACGGGAGGGCCCGGCCACGGCGGACTCTCGGTGTTCTCCGTGCCGATGGATGTCGACGGCGTCGATGTCCGGCCACTGCTGCAGATGGATGGCGAGAGCAAATTCAACGAGGTCTACCTCACCGATGTCCGTCTTGCGCACGAGGCGCTCATCGGTGAAGAGGGTGAGGGCTGGAAAGTCGCCACCACGACCCTGGGGCGTGAGCGGCTGTCGCTGGGTGCCAACGCTGTGGGGATGTTCGCCTCGCTGGACGACCTCGTCGAGGCGGCCGTCGAGCGTGGCCGACTCGACGGCATCCGTGAGCCCGTCACCGACCTGTGGATCCGTACCTGGTTGTTGCGGGCCACGTGGGAGCGTGCCATCGACGAAGGCGCCGAGCCCGGTGACAGTTCGTTCTCCGTGCTGAAGATGCTGACGTCGCTGACCTACCGTGACATCGGGGATCTGGGGATCGAGGCGTTAGGCATCGACGCACTCGACTCCGAACAGGACCAACCGTTGGTGCGGCGTCTGCTGGTCAGCCACGCGCAGACGATCCTGGGCGGCACCACCGAGATCCAACGCAACATCCTCGCGGAACGACTGCTCGGTCTCCCACGCGAGCCAGTGGCGGCGAAGTGACGCAGACTGCTGGACTCGCCGACCTGATCGGTCCGGGCGAACGTGTGGCTTTCGCCGACGGCATCGGCGCACCGACATCGCTGTCGGCCGAGCTGAGCGAGCTTGCCCGTGAACGCGGTGACCTGCGGCTGCAGCTGGGATGGATGCCGGTGTCCGACCCCGGACTGGACTATTCGGCTTTCGCCGACGTCACAACCTTTATGCCTGGTTGGGGTGTGCGCGGGGCGATGTCCGATCGGCTGGTGCGGGGTCTGATCGTGCGTCTTTCCGCAGTGCCGGCCTTGGTCCACGGTCCCTTGCGTCCCGATGTTCTCGTGGTGTCGCTGGTGCCACGGCCGGACGGTCGGCTGGCGTTCGGTACCGAGGTCTCGTGGATGCAGTCAGCCATCGACGCAGGTGCGCGAGTGGTAGCGGTGCTGGCGCACGGCACACCGGACTGCTCGGCCGGGCCCGGTCTCGATCCAGACGACGTAACTGTCGTGGGTCAGACGCAGGACGCGCCGGCTCCCCTGAGCTTCACCGCTCCGGAGGACGTGCACCACGCAATTGCCACGAACGTGGCCAGGTGGGTCCCCGAGGGGTGTCGCATCCAGTTCGGACCCGGCGCACTGGGTACTGCCCTCCTGGCGGCCATCGACACACCGGTCCATGTCGATTCGGGGATACTGGCCGACGGGGTCGTCGATCTCGACCGGCGCGGTCTCCTGCTCGGCCGACCCGTAGCGACGTACCTCGCCGGCGGTGAAGAACTCCTGCAATGGTGCGCAGGGCGTGGCGTCCTGCATCCTCTGGAGTTCTCCCACGACCTCACCCGGCTCAGCACGGGCGTACCCCTGATCTCGATCAACACCGCGATCGAACTCGACGAACAGGCACAAGTCAACGTCGAGGGACGCATCGACGCACCGGTGGCGGGCCCGGGCGGTCACCCGGACTACTCGGCCGCTGCAGTGCGTTCGATCGGGGGCCTCAGCATCATTGCGATGCCCTCGACCCATCGGGGTCGGTCCACACTGGTCGATAGTCTCAGTGCGCCTGTCTCGACGGTGGGTCATGATGTCGACATCGTGGTCAATGAGCACGGATCAGCCGATCTTCGGGGCTTGGATCGTCGTCAGCGTGCCGCAGCCGTCCGGAAGCTGTGGCCCTGACGCCGCGTCGCATCATGGCAGGAGCCCAGCTCGGTAAACCCGCTCTATACTCTGGACCGAATCAACGGTGATACCTCTGGCAATCCGAGAGGTGTCACCGTTGATTCGTCTCAGATACCGTGAGCGGTCAGCACGCGTTCGTGGTAGACCGCTGGGCCACCGAACAACAACTGGCTGGACTTGGCTCTGCGGAAGTACAAGTGTGCAGGATGCTCCCAGGTGAAGCCGATCCCACCATGGACCTGGATCGTCTCGGCCGCCACGAACATGAAGGCATCCGAGCAGACGGCGTGGGCGACGGCTGCAGCCACTGCCGGCTCGGGGGAGTCCTCGAACCCGTCCAGTGCGCGTGCTGCTTCACGAGCTGCCGCATCGGCGACTTCGATCGCGGCGAACATGTCGGCGCACTTGTGCTTGATGGCCTGGAAGGAACCTATCGCGCGACCGAACTGCACGCGTTCGCGGGCATAGTCGACCGATAGCTCCAGGCACGCGCGGGCGCCGCCGACCTGCTCGCCTGCCAATAGCGTGGTCGCGCGAACCAGGACGTCATCGAGGATCCCCGATGCACTGCCCTCGGCCCCGATGAGCGTCGCGGGGGTGGTGTCGAACTCGATGGTCGCCACAGCGCGGGTGATGTCGAGCGTAATCAGGGCAGTGCGTGTCAGTCCGGCCGCATCTGCGGTTACCGCGAACAAGCTCGGGCCGGCAGGAGTCTGTGCAGCCACCAGCAGCAGATCGGCGTCGGCGCCGTCGGTCACCAACAGTTTGCGTCCGGTCAGCGACCAGTTCGAGCCGTTGGGGGAGGCGCTGGTCGAGAAGCCATCGGTCTGCCAGTTCCCGGCGTCCTCGATCACGGCGAGCGTCGCGACCGTCTCACCCGAGGCGATGCCCGGCAGGTGAGTGTCCTGCGCATCGACGTCACCCGATGCCAGCAGGGCATTCGCCGCCAGGGCGATGCTGGAGAAGTAGGGACCCGGAACTACCGCACGCCCCAGTTCACCGAAGGCGACCCCCAGCTCGGTGAGTCCGAAGCCGACGCCTCCGGACTGTTCCGGAATCGCGAGGGCGTGTACGCCGAGCTCTTGGGCCAGACGGTTCCACAGCGCGGTGTCATACCCTGCTTCGGTGTCGAGGGCGGCCCGGACCGCCTCGTGATCCGAGGCGGTGGCCAACAATGCACGCACCGACGATCGCAGATCGTCGAGCTCGTGTGCACCGGCATGAGAGATTGCGGGGGTGCTCATGACGGATTTCCTGAACGACGCAGTTCGTTGAACGGCGTGCGCGAATCTGAACTCGGTTCCTTGGGAAGACCCAGGACTCGCTCGCCGAGAATGTTCTTCATGATCTCCTCGGTGCCGCCGAGGATGCGGAAGGCAGGGCTCGACAGCAGCAATTCGTTCCAGGAGTAGGTACCCCACTCGCCGGTGTCGGCCATCGCCTTCGGGCCGACCAAATCAGTGGCCAGATGCGCGATACGGGTGAGATTCTGTGCCCAGCGCAGCTTACCGACGCTGGCCTCGGGTCCGGGCTGACTACCGGCCTTCATCCTACGCAGCGACTGGGTGCCCATGTACTTGGCCGCAGTCAGATCAGCTACCAGGGCACCGAGCTTGGCGCGAGCGGCAGCATCGCTCTGGTGACCGGTGGCCCGCAGCAAGCCGCCGAGGAACTCCGGTTTTTGGGCGCGGGTGACGGGTCCGTCGCTCTCACCGCTGACACTGGCGCGCTCGTTCATCAGTGTCGTCATGCCAACCGCCCAACCGCCGTCGACCTCACCCAGGCGGTGGTCATCAGGAACCTCGACATCGGTCAAGAAGACCTCGTTGAACTCGGCGCCACCGCTCATCTGTCGCAGCGGTCGTACGTCGACTCCCGGCGCACTCATGTCGACCAGGAAGGCCGTGATTCCCTTGTGCTTGGGCTGATCGGGATCGGTACGGCACAATGCCATGCCGATCTGGGAGTGTTGTGCGACCGAGGTCCAGACCTTCTGGCCGTTGACCCGCCATATGTCGCCGTCGCGCACCGCCTTGGTCTGCACCCCGGCGAGGTCCGAACCAGCGGCCGGTTCGCTGAACAACTGGCAAGCGATGACTTCACCGCTGTACATGGCCGGCAGATAGCGCTGCTTGATGTCCTCCCGGGCGTGGGCCAAGATCGTCGGTCCGATCATGCCCAGACCGATGAGCGACAGCACTCCCGTGTCCGGAACGTCGTACTCGGACTCGATCAGGTCGTACATCAGGTCGTGGGTCGTGGTCAGGCCGTTGCCACCGAACTCGGCGGGGCCCGTGATCCAGCCGAAGCCATTCTCGTACCGGGTGCGCTGCCAGGCACGGGCTGCGTCGACCTTGGCCTTCTCGACGTCGCTTGGATCATCGGTGAAGTATCCGGTGTGGTCCTTGCCCTGGCCCCACACGCCGACTGCGTCGGTCTCGCGGCGGCTGGCGTGTTCGTCGAGGAACGCGCGAACGCGCCCGACGAAGTCCTCGATGTCTTCGGTCATGTCATTCTCCGGTAATCAGATGCTGGCTACGGGGTCGGCCGGGCCGCCGTGCAGAAGCATGGCCCCCAACTCGGCGGCCAACTCGTTGTGGTCGCCCAGAAGGGTGTCCAGCGCCGCAGCCCTGGACACATAGCGGTGCATGTCGCTCTCCAAGGTCAGGCCCATCGCCCCGAGCACGTGCACGGTGCGCTGCATCACAGTGGCCTGGCTGGCGCCTGCTTGGTGCTTGGCGACTGTCGATGCGGTGACCGGGTCGTCGGAGACCCAGGCAGCCTCCAACGTCACGCGGCTCAATTCGATGGCCGCGTACGACTCGGCGAGCGCATGTCGCACGGCCTGGAAGGTGGCCAAGTAGCGCCCGTATTGTTCACGTGTCGAGGTGTGCTGGGCGGCCAACCCCAGAGCCGCCCGGCACATCCCGTTGATCTCGGCAGACAGTGCGCGTCGGGCCAATGCCAGGATGTCGGGACCGGCGGTCGGTTCGGTGGCCGAGCCAGCGCCCACCTCGATGACGTGCCAGTCGCCTCCGGTATCGAACCCGGTCACCGCTGAGACTGCGCCGGCAGTGACCGTGCGGCACTCCTGGCCCACCACCAACAAGTCCGCACCGGCATCGACGGGGCCGAGGGCCACGACGAGTTCACCGGCGGCGTACGCCACGGGGCCGGCGTGGCCGGTGGCCTTGCGCACGACATCGTCGAGCAGCCTGGTCGTCGCGAGCGTGTGTCCGGCCGTGTCGAAAAGCAGTGTGGTCGTCGTCGCCGGGTCGAGCTCGGCAATTTCGTTCCAACCGAGTTCCTCGAGCGCATCGTCGACCGTCGCCGGGTCGGCGAAGACCTCGCGCAAAGAGGCTGCAACCTCCTGCAGGGTCTGGGCATCGAGCCCCCGATGTTCCTCGTACTCCGTCATGACGGCTCCTTGGGAAGTCCGAGCACGTGGTCGGCGATGATGGTGCGCTGCACCTCCGACGAGCCGCCCAAGATGGTGGCAGATCGGCTGAACCACCAGTCCTCACGCCATGAGGTGAGCGATGGATCGGTGCCGAAGACGAAGTCTGCCCCGTGGACGTCGCGGGCCAGATCGTGCAGTTCGGTCTCGACGCGGGCCAGCGCAACCTTGTCGACGCTGGCCTCGGGGCCGATGGTCTGTCCGGAGGCGAGGCGACGCAGGGTCCGGGAACTGCGGGCACGCACGGTGACGATGTCGGCATACAGCGCGCCGAGCCGACTCACGACCCCGTCGGGGGCCTTGTTGGGATGACCGGTGGCGAGCTCGGCCCGCAGGCGCCGGAGCTGACGCAAGGCCACTCCGCCACTCTGCCAGGCATACATGGACCGCTCGAACTGCAGCAGGTACATCGCAACGGCCCAGCCGCCGTTCTCTTCGCCGACGAGCCGATCGAGTGGAACCCGTACATCGTCGAAGAACACCTCGGCCAGCTCGTTGTACCCGCTGGCGATCGCGACAGGACGGATCGAGACCCCGGGGGCATCGGCGTCGATCATGATCATCGACAATCCCCGGTGACGCGACTCCGTCGTGCCGGTGCGGGCCAGGCAGACCAGCCGCGATGCGGTTGACCCGTGTGTGGTCCACAGCTTCTGCCCCGAGATGACCCAGTGGTCGTCCTCGCGACGGGCACGGCAACGCAGACTGGCCAGATCGCTGCCGGCCGCGGGCTCGGAGAAGCCCTGTCCCCACCACTCCTGACCGGCCAGCGCCGCCGGCAGGAATGCCTCGGCCAGATGAGGCGCGAAATGCATCAGGGCAGGCGCCAGCGTCTCCTGCATGAGGGTCGGTTCCGGCGTCGGCAGATCGGCGGCAGCGAGCGCGTCGTAGTAAGCCGCGCGGTGCAGGATGTCTCCACCGAGTCCGCCGGTGGCTTCGGGCCATCCGTAACGGTTCCAGTCACCCGCGTTGAGTGCCGCAATGAGCTCGGCGTCGTGGGCGATATGCTCTTCGGTCGTCGCGTGATGCACACCTCGCCAGCGGTCGTAGACGTCGCGCCGCAATTCCTGGGCGAGCGCGGCACCGTAGGCCGTCGGATCGGCGAGCCAGGTAGGGTCCGCAGTGCTCACTACTGTGCGGTCCGTGCTCGCGAGCGCTCGAGGAACTTCTTCACGAGCGCTTGATGTTCGGGCGTGTCGAACGAGGCGAACTCCTCCATCAGCGCGTACTCCATCACGCCTGCAATAGCCCGCTTCGCATGCATGTTGAGTGCCTTCTTGGTGCTCTGTACGGCCTGCGGGGGAGCGGCCGCGATCGACTCGGCGAGCTCCACAGCCTCGGTCAGGAGGTCTTCATCTGCCACTACACGGTTCGCCAGACCCAGTTCGACGGCGGTCGCTGCGGGGATACGTCCGCTGGTGAGCAGGTACTCCTTGGCCTTGAGCATGCTCATCATGAGCGGCCAGGTGGGTGCGCCGCCATCGGCCGCCGTCAGGCCGATGCCCACGTGGGGATCAGCAAGATAGGCAGACTCCGCGATCAGGACGATGTCGCTACAGGCTGCCAGGCTGGCACCCAGGCCGACAGCCGGGCCGTTGACCGCGGCCACGATCGGCAGGGCGAAGTCGACGATCTCCTCGACGAGTTTGCCGGCGCCGAGGATCTCCTTGCGGCGCATCGGGATGTCGTCCCAGAGCTCGACGAAGTGCTCGAAGTCGCCGCCCGCGCTGAACGCCGAGCCAGCACCGGTCAACACGACTGCGCGGGCCTCCGGATCGGCCTCGATGTGACGCCACACGGCGATGAGCGCATCGTGCAGACGCTCGTTCGTGGCGTTCATTGCCTCCGGGCGGTTGAGCGTGACGATACGTACTGCACCGCGCGACTCGATCAGCAACTCGGGCTCGAATGGATTGTTCATGGGTTCTCCTGTGCCCGAGTCGGGCTCGACGACTGGTTCGTGGGCCATTAGACTCGGTTATTGACGAAAATGTCAAGTGCGCACTAGGGTCCGTCGGGTACCAGGCGAAGGAGCAACGTGTCAGAAACCCCAGCACTTCTTGACGGTCGAGTAGTCATCGTCACGGGAGGCGGACGCGGCATCGGCCGCAGTCATTGTCTGGAATTGGCCACACAAGGCGCCACGGTGGTGGTCAACGACCTCGGGGTCGGACTCGGTGGCGACGACGAGGGGCAGGACCCGGCGAGCGAGGTGGTCGGGCTGATCGAATCGGCCGGTGGCACGGCCTCGACCGATGGTGCGTCCGTCTCCGACTGGGAGGCCATGGCTGCGCTTGTTGCCGAAACGGTGCAGCGCTACGGCCGACTCGACGCCATCGTCAACAACGCCGGAATTCTGCGTGACGCGACCATCTCGTCGGTGGACGAACGAGACTTCGACGCGGTTCTGAACGTGCACCTCAAAGGTACGTTCGCGCTCATGAAACATGCCTGTGTCCATTGGCGGTCCGAGCACAAGGCGGGCCGTACCCCGACCGGTCGCATCATCAACACGACCTCGGGGACCGGACTGATGGGCAACGTCGGGCAGGCGGCCTATGGGGCGGCCAAGGCCGGGATTGCCAACCTGACCCTGACGGCAGCGATGGAGGGTGCCCGATACGGGGTGACCGCCAACTGCATCTCGCCGGTCGCTGCAACCCGGATGACCCAGTCGGCAGGCCTGGCCGACGCGCTCCACGACCGGGGCTGGAACCCGATGGACCCGGCGAACTCCTCCCCGGTCGTGGCTTGGCTGGCGTCGCAGCAGTCGGGATGGCTGACCGGGCGCGTGCTGCGTATCGACGGTGGGACGGTGTACCCGGTTCGCGGGTGGTCCCTCGACGCGGGCTACCACTCGCGCAGCGGTGAGAAGCTCGACGCCAACGAACTCGACGCCGGGTTGCGCGGCTTGTTCGGAATCAGCCCGGCCGGTCTCGCCGGCCTCACATCAGGAGGTGGTCGATGACAGCGATCGTATCCATCGGAACGTATCTGCCCACGTGGGGAACAGCCCAGGGGCGTGTTCCCGGACCTGACGAGGATGCGGTCACGCTCGCCGTCGATGCAGGGCGCATGGCGTTGACCGACGTCGACGCCTCAACTGTGCGTCGGGTGGTGTTCGTCTCGCGTGATCTCCCGTTGTTCGAGGGCGGTAACGGTGCTCCGCTGCTGGCAGGTCTGGGCTTGGGTGAGGACATCGAGATCGTCGAGCAGATCGGCGGCGCGCCGGCGGTCCTCGACGCCATCACCGGTGCTGCAGACGGAACGCTGGTTGTAGCGGCGGATCTTGCGCCCGCTGGTGCAGCTGCGGCCATGGTGGGAGCCGAGGGCACCCAGATCACCGGGCTGGGGCGAGTCGTTCGCAGCCTGCCGATCCAGACGCGTGGCCGCGACGGCCTGGTCCGCAATTATCAGGACCCGCGTTTGGAATCGGTGGTCGGTCATGCGTCCGCGGTGGAAAGGCTGGCCCTGGCCGACAAGCCGGACGTGGTCGCTGGAACCTCGGTCAAGGGCGCGGCAGCATTCGTCGACGGCAAGCCGCCCGTGTTGCCGGTCACGGGTGCCTCCTCGGCGATCTTCGCACTCGCGGCACTGACCGAGCTCGGCACGGGAGGTACGGTGCTGGCGCTGGAACAGGCGAGTGCGTCGGCAGCGCATGTCGCCGACGCTCCGGTCGTGCATCGTGACGAGGTCCCGTTCCAGGACCCGCTGCGACTGACCGAGACACCCGGACCCGACATCGCCATCTCGCTGGCCGCTTACGAGCGCGCCTTCGAGTCGAAGGTGCGATGGGACGCCGGTGCGTGTGATGCGTGCGGAACACTCGCGCTCCCGCCGCGCGCCCGCTGCCTGTCCTGTGGCTCGGAGTCGGGTTGGTCATACGCTCCGTTGCCTCGCTCCGGCGAGGTGTACAGCGGTGTCACGATCCACGTCCCCGTCCCGGGTCTGCCCACGCCGTACTCGTTGGCCATCGTGTCACTGGACGGCGTGGACGTGCGGGCTCTGGTCAAGGTGACCGGTGTCGCGGCCGGGACCACTGAGATCGGTGACCGCGGCACCATGGTGTTGCGGCGCGTCGCCGTGCGATCGGGTGTGCCGGACTACAGCTACGCCCTGAGACCCGATGCTGCGTTGGAGGGTGGGACACGATGAGACGGGTGGCTGTGGTCGGAGCTGGGATGACCCAGTTCAAGGAGCATTTCGACAAGGGCATCAAGGAACTCATTCCCGAGGCGGTCGCGGAGATGGAAGCCAGCGTCGACAAGGGTTTCGAACGCTCGCAGATCGAGGCTGCATGGTTTGGTGAACTCACCACTAGCGACGGGTTTCCCAGCGGCATCCTGGCCGATACGCTCGGCCTGCTCGACATTCCGGTGACGCGTGTGGAGAACGCGTGCGCGACCGGCAACGATGCGGTCCGCAATGCCACGTTCGCCGTCGCTTCGGGCGCGTACGACGTCGTGCTCGTCGTCGGCGCCGACAAGGTCCGGGAGTCCTCGGCCCGTTCCACTTTCTGGGAGTGGGGCGCACTGACGCGCGACATGGCATGGGACTTTCCGCTCGGTCTGGTGGCGCCGGCGAATTTCGCCCTGCATGCCGCGCGATACCTGCACGAGTCGCCCGCCACGCGTGAACACATGGCCAAAGTGGCGGTCAAGAACCACCGTCATGCACTGACCAACCCCAAGGCGCAGATGCGATTCGAGATCACCGTCGATCAGGTGCTCAACGCGCCCACCGTCGTTGCGCCGTTCGGCCTGTACGACTGCACGCCTCAAAGTGACGGAGCCGCAGCCCTGCTCGTCGTGAGTGAGGACGTCGTCGACCGCTATACCGACAAGCCTGTGTGGGTTCGCGGCGTCGGGTTGGGCATGGATCGCGTTATGCACCAGCACAAGTCCGACCTGACGACATTCCCGCCGACCGTGCGAGCAGCCAAGGCCGCGTACTCCATGGCGGGAATCGAAGCGTCCGACATCGACGTCGCCGAGGTGCACGACTGCTTTACCGCAGTCGAGCTCATCAGTTACGAGGACCTCGGGTTCGTCGAGCGTTTCGGTGCAGCGGATTTCGTGGACAAAGATGAGACCACGTTCGAGGGCAGCCTGCCGGTCAACCTTAGTGGTGGACTCAAGGCCAAGGGGCACCCGCCGGGAGCCACGGGCGTGTCGCAGTGTGTTGAACTGTTCGAACAGTTGCGCGGCGATGCCCACAATCAGCTTGACGATCCCCGCTACGGGCTGGCACACAACATCGGCGGACCCACTGCTGTGGCGGCCGTCACTGTGCTCAGCAGCATCAAGGCCTGACGAGAGGAACCCGATGACGACTGATTACGTGCGCCCCGAGCGGCGCCTGACTCCAATACCAAACGAGCAGACCACGGCGTTCTGGACCGGCGGTAAGGACGACCAGCTGTTGATCTACCGCTGCAAGTCCTGCGGACACTTCTTCCATCCTCCGGCGCCGGCATGTTTTCGCTGCCGGAGCCTCGACGTCGCTCCGGAGCCGGTCTCGGGCCGTGGCACGGTGGCGACGTTCACCGTCAACGTGCAGCCCTGGCTGCCGTTCATGCCGCCGCCGTACATCGTGGCGCTGATCGATTTGGAAGAGGAGTCCGATGTCCGAGTCCTGACCCAGATCGTGGGTGTCGATCCTCAGGAGATTGCCATCGGTGATCCGGTTGAGGTGTTCTTCGAGCATTGGTCCCCAGAAGGCGGCGCCGAGGTCTGGGTGCCACTGTTTCGGCCCGCAGGCGGTGCGGCATGACGACGTACGGAGGGCTCTTCGAGGGCAAGGCGGTCATCAGTGGGGCCGGCAAGTCGCAGGTCGGGCGCAAGCTCATGCGACCCGGTCTGGACCTGACGCTCGAGGCCGTGCTGCGAGCCATCGAGGACGCGGGCCTGTCGGTCGATGACATCGACGGAATCGCCAGTTATCCCGGACCCAACGTCCCGGACAAGGGATTCACCGGAGCTGACATCACCGACGTGCGCAACGCCTTGGGCCTGCGGTCGAAGTGGTTCACCTCCAGCGTGGAGACCGCGGGCCAGATCGGCCCGGGCATCGATGCGGCCATGGCGGTGACCACCGGTCTGGCGGAGCACGTCGTCGTGTTCCGCTCGGTGTGGGAGTCCACGGCCCAGGTCCAGGCGGTCGGAGGACGTGGCTCGGTGCTGTTCGCCGGCGGCGAGCTTCCCGGCCATCTGCAGTGGGTCGCTCCCTTCGGTGCGATCTCCGCGTCGAACTGGTTGGGTCTGGCCGCCATGCGGTACATGCACGACTTCGGTCTCACCCGTGAACATCTCGGAATGATTGCGATCAATGCCCGTCGTCACGCTGCGCTCAACCCCGATGCCATCTACACCGACCCGATGACCATAGAGGACTACCTCGGTGCGCGCATCATCTCCTACCCGTTCGGGCTGTACGACTGCGATGTGCCGTGTGACGGTGCCACTGCAGTGGTGATCTCGCGACGGGAGGCCACGGCCGGGCTGCGTCGTCATCCGCTGACGATTGAGTCGGTCGGCACGGGCATGTTCGAACGAGCCACCTGGGACCAGCGCGCCGACCTGACCACGATGGCTGCGCACGATGCCGCCAGCACGATGTGGGAGCGCACTTCGATGACGGTGTCCGATATCGACTTCGCGCAGCTGTACGACGGTTTCAGCTACCTGACGATCCAATGGCTGGACGCGCTGGGCTTCGCCGAGCACGGAAAGGTCGGCGAGTGGCTCGGAGACGGGTCACGCATCGGTCTGGGCGGAGACCTGCCGATCAACACCTCGGGCGGACAGCTCTCCGGCGGACGACTGCACGGCATGGGCTTCCTGCACGAGGCATGTGTTCAGCTCTGGGGCGAGGGCGGGGATCGTCAGGTCGGCGACGACCCGGAGGTGGCCGTGGTGGCGGTTGGTGGCGGCCCAGTTGCTGGAACCATGCTGCTCAGCACACACTGAAGGGACTGGCTTCATGCCTGATCTGACCGACAAGGCGTCGGCCGCCGACGCCGTCATATATTCCAGCATTGCCGAACTCGAGGCCGCGGTGGGTGTCGAACTGGGACCGACGCCATGGTTCACGATCGACCAGAGTCGCATCGACGGCTTCGCCGATGACACCGAGGACCATCAGTGGATCCACGTCGACACGCAACGGGCGGCCACCGAGAGTCCCTTCGGCGGCACGGTCGCGCACGGCTTTCTGACGTTGTCACTGGTGCCGTTCTTCGTCAACCAGCTACGCCGCGTCGAGGGGACCACGATGGGTGTCAACTACGGGCTCGACAAGGTGCGGTTCCCGTCGCCGGTGGTTGCCGGTAGCCGGGTGCGTGCCCGGACTCAGATGGTCAAGCTCGATCGCATCACGGGGACTGCAGTCCAGATGACCACTCGCGCGACGATCGAGGTCGAAGGGTCGGACAAGCCTGCGTGCGTGGCCGATCTGGTCGCTCGTTACTTCTACGAGGAGTCTTGATGAGTTGGCCGTGGCTGCTGGATGAGCCGACGATCATGGGCAGTCTTCAACGCCGGGTGGCGGCCACGCCGGACACCGTGGCATTGGTGGACGAGCACGGCAGGTCGTTGACGTGGGCCGAGGTCGACGCTGCGTCGGATCGAGCGGCTGCAGCGCTGGCTGCCAAGGGGATCGGCCCAGGATCCAACGTGGCATGGCAGTTGCCGACACGGATCAGCACTGTCGTCGTGATGTTCGCGTTGAGGCGTCTGGGGGCGTTGCAGGCTCCCGTGATCCCGTTGTACAAGGAGCGCGAGCTCAGCGCGGCGGTGCGGGCGGTCCGGGCCGATTTCCTGTTGTTGCCGGGGACCTGGAACGGTGTCGACTACCTGGCGATGGCCGATCGGTTGGATCTGGGCGATGTGCCATCACCGACGATCATCGAGATCGGGGACCAGGCGCCCGAGGCCGAGATCGATCCGTCGGTGAGGGCCCGTCAGGATTCCGAGGAGGTGGCCTGGGTCTACTTCACCTCCGGGTCCGCCGGTCCGCCCAAAGGAGTCCGGCACACCGACGACACGCTTTTGACGACCGGTCGTGCGTTCGCCGGCACGGGTCGCTTGGGTGAAAACGGCGACGACATCGGAGCGATGGCGTTCCCGGTCGCGCATGTGGGGGGCATCCAGTACCTCATCGCATCGGTCTGTGCTGGTATGCCGGTGGTGCTGATGGAAGCCTTCGTTCCGCAGGCTGCGGTGGAGCTGTTCGGTTCCGTGGGCGTGACGACAACCGGTGGCGCTCCGCCGTTCTACCAAGCTCTTGCGGCCATGGCTCAGGCGGTCGCGCCGGAGCCGTTGTTGCCGAGCTTGCGCACGCTCAAGGGCGGCGGCGCCCCCTGTCCGCCCGATCTGTTCCACCACGTGCATGACGTGCTCGGTGTGACGGTGGCGCACGACTACGGCATGACGGAGGTGCCGATGGTGGCGGTCGCTGATCCGAGCGATCCTCCCGAGGTGCTGGCCATCACCGATGGGCGTCCCATTCCCGGCAATGAAATCCGTTTGGTGTCGGCTGAGGGCGGTACGGTCGGTTCCGGTGACGTTGGTGAGATCCAGGTGTCAGGCCGGGGTGTCTGCCGCGGTTACACCGATCCGGCCGAGACCGAGAATGCGTTCACCGCCGATGGCTGGTTCCGCACTGGTGATCTGGGGCGTCTGCATCCGGGCGGTCAGATCGAGGTCGTCGGCCGGGTGAAAGATGTCATCATCCGCAAGGGCGAGAATGTCTCCCCGCAAGAGATCGAGGAACTGCTGATCACGCACCCGGATATCGCCGAGGTCGCGGTGATCGGTCTTCCCGATGCCGAGCGTGGCGAGTTGGTGTGTGCGGTCGTGGCTCGGCGTCCCGATGCTCAGGTCCCTGATCTGGCTTCGATCGTGGCTCATCTGAACGAAGCCAATCTCATGAAACAGAAGTTGCCGGAGCGGCTCGAGATCGTCGACGCGCTCCCCAGAACCGGACTGGCGAAGGTCGCCAAGGCCGAACTGCGTGCCCGTTTCGGCACGCCCAGCTGACAGCAGGAAAGGGAAATCATGGCACTTGCCAACAGCTCTCCGTGATCGTCACCGGCGGTGCCGGTGGACTCGGCGAGGCGGTCGTTCGCCAGGCCGCCGCTGCCGGCGCGGGGGTCGTCATCGCCGACCTGTCCGACGAGAAGGGTGAGGCGCTCGCGGCCGAGCTCGCGGACCGTGTCCGGTACGTCACGACCGATGTGCTCGACGACGCCGCCAAGAACGCCATCAAGGTGGCCAACGAACTCGCGCCGCTGCGTTACGCCGTGACCGCACACGGTGGCTGGGGAGTGGCCGAGCGCGTGGTCCAGAAGGACGGTTCACCGGCGACGTTGGAAGGCTTCCGCAAGACACTCGACCTGTATCTGACGGGTACTTACAACGTGCTGCGGCTCACTTCGGCTGACATCGCCACGCGTGAGCCCGACTCCGGCGGCGCCCGTGGCGCAGTTGTTACGACTGCCAGCATCGTGGCGTTCGAGGGCAGGATCGGCCAGACGTCCTACGCTGCGGCCAAGGCAGGCGTGGCAGGACTGACGATTGCCGCTGCCCGCGATCTCAGTGCTGTCGGCATTCGTGTGGTCTGCATTGCTCCGGGCACCATGAAGACGGCGATCATGGAGTCGGTCGGCAAGGAGGCTATCGCTGCGTTCGGCAAGGCTGTACCGCTTCCCGAAGCGTCTTGGCAAGCCATCGGAGTTCGGCGAGTTGGCCATCCACGCGCTGACCAACGCCTACCTCAACGGCGAGACGATCCGTCTGGATGGTGCGCAGCGCTTCGGTCCACGCTGAGCCGAGCTGAAAGATCGGATTCGAATGACTCAGGTGGTCGGATCGTGACGGCCCCGGCCACCTGAGTCATGTGTGCTGGGGCAGTTCGGCCGAGTTGTTCAGGGAGCGCATGATCGACTCGCTGATGGCACGGATCATGTCGGACTCATCGACGGGGAGTTGCTGAACCTTCAGGTAGGACCACGAGTTGTCCAGGATGGCGAGCGTGGCGAGCCCGAGGGCCTCCGGTGCTTCGGTGGGGTCGATCTGGCGACTGCGTAGTGACGTGCCGAGAAGGAACGCGACGCGCATCATCATGCGACGGCTGCTGGTGCGGAATTCATCATCTATGGGGGCGGAGCGCGCGGCGGAAATGAAGGCGCCGTTGATGTCCAGGAACGCGAAGTAGTTCTGCACCCATCGCTGGACGTCACGTAGCGAACACGGGTGAGGGATGTCGTCCCACTCGCCGATGACCGCCAGGATGTCGGAGTAGGCTGACTTGCCCAGAACCGTGACGACGTCGTGCTTGTCCTTGAAATAGGTGTAGAAGCCGGCGCGTGAGATGCCACAGGCATCGGTGATGTTGTTGATCCGAGTGCCCGCGAAACCCCGTTCGAGGAACAACGCCCGAGACGCCTCGAGAATGGCGTTGCGGGTGCGTATGGCTCGCTCGCCGATGAGTTCCGATCCGTTCGCGTCCGTCACGACAGATCTTGTCGAGACGTCATGCGTGTCCGCGCCCCCGGTGGTCTCGTGGCGTTCGTCGTACTCGTCGGTCATGATGTCCTCCAGCTGTGGGCGGCCTGGGCTGGCCATCCACTTTCAGCGGTGCCCGACTCATGCTACTTGACGCCGCAGTCATGCGGTTGCAGGCGGGTGTGCTCTACAGATCCGGTCTTTGAAGTCCTTACGCCCAGTATTCTTGACGACTTCGTCAAGTGGGGATAGCGTGTTGAAGCAGGCCCGTCACCAGAGCGAAAGGGGAGGGCAGTGAGTCAGTTCAAGGACGCACCGATCTTCGATGCGGATACTCATATGTACGAGACGCCCGATGCGTTGACGAGGTACTTGCCCGAGAAGTACAAGAGCGCAGTACAGTTCGTCCAGGTTGAAAAACAGACGCGCATCTCGATTCTCGGCAAGATTCGTGACTACATCCCGAACCCGACATTCGACCGCGTGGCGGCCCCGGGGGCTTGGGAAGCATTCTTCTCAGGACAGAACGAGGAAGGCCGCTCGCTGGCCGAGATGGCACGCGCCAACGTCATCGAGTCGCCACCGGCGTTCCGTGCGCCCGAGCCGCGCATCGCCACGCTCGATGAGCAGGGTGTCGACCAGGCGATCGTGTACCCCACGTTGGCGAACCTCGTGGAGCACTCGGCCGCCGATGACCCCGAGCTCACCGCTGCCATGATCCATGCGCTCAACCGGTGGATGCTCGAGACTTGGGGCTTCACCCACGAAAACCGGCTGTTCATGACGCCCGTCATCAACTTGGGCATCCTCGAAGAAGCCATGAAGGAGCTGGAGTACGTTCTGGCCAACGGTGCCAAGGTCATCCTCATCAAGCCGGCTCCCGTGCGCGACTGGAAGGGATGGCGTTCGCCGACGCTACCGGAGTTCGATCCCTTCTGGCGCGCAGTCGAGGCCTCGGGCTTGCCTGTGGTCCTGCACGCGAGCCAGCCGCCGTTGGACGACTACATCAACAAGTGGGAGCCGCCGAACAGCCAGGTCTTCACGGAGATGAGTGCATTTCGCTGGATCGCCCTCGGACACCGTGAGATCACCGACATGCTCACGGCACTGATCACGCACGGCACGCTGACCCGGTTCCCCAAACTGCGCATCGCCAGCGTCGAAAACGGCAGCTCCTGGCTGCACCCGCTGTTCGACGACTACGAAATGTTCTACAAGAAGATGCCGCAGGCGTTCCCCGAGCACCCGATCGACGTCTTCCGGCGCAACATCTGGATCAGCCCGTTCTGGGAGGGTTCGGTGGCCGATGTCGTCGAGACCGTCGGTTGGGACCGCGTCATGTTTGGTTCGGACTTTCCGCACCCCGAGGGCCTCACCGAGCCCAAGGGCTATTGGGAGTACGCCGAAGGCATGGACGAGAAGCGAACGTACGACTTCATGGGCGACAATGCTCGGCGGTTCCTCGGACTCCCGGTCCGAAACCCCGCCGATCAGCAGCAGCCCGCTGCCGTCTGATCCGAAGCACTCGGCATCGTCGAACCGACAGAGAGAGCGTGCCTGACGATGAGTGAGGTTCCGTCGGAACTGCTGGACCGCCTGCAACGACTCGAAGACCTGCAGGAACTCACGCAGTTGTGACATGACTACGGCCGGTTCCTCGACGCGGGCGACCTGGACTCGTGGACAGCTCTCTTCGCCAGTGACGATGAACTGCGCCTTGGCCCGCTGGGCGTGGCACGCGGACGAGCCGCCCTGACGGAGTTGATGGGTGCGATCCTGGCCGGGACCACGGCCAGCTATCACGTCCTGGGCATTCCCGTATTGCGGATCGAGGGCGACACAGCGCAGGGTGAGAACCTGTGGGTCGTCATCGAGGACGGCGGAACGGGCGGGCCACGGATTCCGCAGATGGGGCGCCGCCGTGACGAGTTCGTGCGCGAGGACGGCCGCTGGCGGATCAAGGTGCGTCGGGGCTTGCAGGACCTGCCACCACTGTGAGCCGGCCGCTCCGGCCCCGTCGCCTTCTTCACGACCCCAGGAAGCCTATCGGCGTGCGCTGGCCTCGTCGGTCACGCTCATGGCACCGGCTTCTCGGCGCCCGAGTTCCACTCGCTGTGACGTGCGGTTCGCGGGCGCCGGGTGCATGCCTAGAAGCCGAGATCGCGACCGATCATCTCCTTCATGATCTCGGTCGTTCCCCCCAAGATCGTTGAGATCCGCATGTCCTGATAGTCCCGCGCGACGGGGTACTCGAGCATGTAGCCGTAACCACCGTGCAGTTGCAGGCACTGGTCGACGACCTTCTTGCGCAGTTCGGTACACCACCATTTGGCCTTGGCCGCGTCGATCGCGGTCAGGGTTCCGTCGAGCACCCCCGGATGCACTCGTCGATGTACACCTGCGCGATGTCGAGTTCGGTGGACATCTCGGCCAGCAAGAAGCGGTTGTGCTGGAAGAATCCGATGGACTGGCCGAACGCCTGACGCTCCTTGGCGTACTGCACCGTATCCTCGAACGTGCGATGCGCACCTGCGATCGCACCGATCGCGATGGACAACCGCTCGCTGGGCAGGTTCTCGACCAGATGGATGAAGCCGCGGCCTTCGGTGCCCAGCAGGTTCGAGACCGGAACGCGACAGTCGGAGAAGAACAGTTCAGCGGTGTCCTGGGCGTCCAGTCCGATCTTGTCGAGCTTACGGCCCTTCTCGAAGCCCGGGGCTCCGTCCTCGACCACGATCAGGCTGAAGCCTTTGTGTCCGGCGTCGGGGTCGGTGCGACACACCACGACCACCGCATCGCAGAGGCGGCCGTTGGAGATGAACGTCTTCTGCCCGTTGATGACCCACTCATCGCCGTCGCGCACGGCGGTGGTACGAATGCCGGCCATGTCGCTGCCGGCGTTGGGCTCACTCATGCCGATCGCGAACGTCATCTCGCCCTTGGCCAGCGGTACGAGCCAGCGCTGCTTCTGTTCCTCGTCGGTCAGCCGCAACAGATAGGGCAGGAGGATGTCGTTGATCAGCGTCAGAGCCAGCCCATTGGCGCCGGCGCCGGCGCGGGAGATCTCCTCGGCGACAATCGCGTTGTACCGGAAGTCGTCGATGCCGAGTCCACCGTACTCGGCCGGTACGGCGAAGCCGATGACACCCTGCTTCGCGGCAGCCATGTAGGCGGCCTTGTCGACGTATCCGGTCTCGAGCCACTCCTGGGCGTGGGGCAGGACTTCGTGGGCCAGGAACTCCTTGACCAGGGTCCGGAACTCCTCGTGGTCCTTGTCGAAGATGGTGCGTGTAGCAGACATGCTGATCCCTTCGTTCTAGGTGTCTCATCAAATGTTCTCGGTGCGTCATCGATGGCTGACAACGGTGATCTCCACCTTGCACTCGATCGGCATCGTTGCCACCGTGGGGAATTGCGACTTCAAGGTCGCGGGGCGTTCGCCGACTTCCCCGTGGCGCATTGGAAGAAGATCTGGAACACCGATCCCCTCGAGCGGCTCAATCGGGAGATCAAGCGCGGAACCGCCGTGGTTCAAGCAACTCGAGGCCAACGCCACCGCGCGACTGAGGGCGTCGCCGGTGCAGACCCGCCCGGGCTGTTCAGGACTGGGACGTGAGCGTCGTGATGGTCTTGTACGCGGCCGGATCAGAAACCACATCGCACACCTGTGCGCCGATCTGAGCGTCGGTCAACCACGCGGAATCCGCATGCTCGCGATTGCTGTCGCCGGCCACCATCGAGGCGATCATCACCTCGCGTACGTGGACGCCGCGCTTGCCCGCCTCGCGGGCCAGGTGCCGATACCACATCCGTTGAGCGGCTTGCGCCATCGACAACACGCCCATGCCCGGAGCTGGGAAGTCGGCCATGCCACCGCCGATACCCAGCAGCACGGCATTCTGCGGCAGTCTGGGAGCGAGTGTCGTGCCCGCGACCATGTGGGCCTGCAGGTAGGCATCGAAGAACCTCGTGGTGTCAGCCCACGTCGTCTCCAGTGCGGGCCGGGGATCCCATTGCGCGCTGGTGGACAGCACGATCGCGTCCAGGCAGTCGAGGTCCAGCGCATCGGCCAACTGCTCGGCATCGGCGGCCGTGGCGATGCTGCCCTCGACGAGCGTGGGCGAACCCAGACTGGCGCTGAGGGATTCCAGCCGGGTCAGGTCACGGCCGATCGCGGTGACGCTCCACCCGCGTTCGCCGGCAGCCCGAGTGATTCCGCGGCCCACATCGCCGGTGGCTCCGATGACAGCGACGGACAAGCTCATGAGTTCTCCTGTGGTGGTGGTGGTTCAGATGCGGGATGCGGGTTCATCCGGGTGCGTCGACCACTTCGGGGTTGCGTTGGTTGACGGGTTCGGACAGGGCTGGGACGTCTGCTTCGCGGGCGGGGAGGGTATGCCGGATTCGAAGTGGCGAATGGGGCGGCGATGGTTCCGGCTGAGTTGGTGCCGATGATGCCGTTGGCGTCGCATTTGATCCAGTCGGCGCCAGTATAGGCCGGTGCGAGTATAGGCCGGTGACGGGTTCGACGGGGATGTTGGCGGTGCCGAAGAGGGTGCGGAACCAGGGCACGTCCAGGCGAGAGCGGAGTCGGTCGACGACGGTGGATCCACCGCTGACGGACCTGGCTCGGCCGCCCTACAGCCGCATTCTGCGACAAGACTCGGCGTAGCCACCTAGGTGGTCTCGCGGCCGGCTGGTTCTGGAGAATTCGATTGTGTTATCTCCGCGGCGATGGATGTCCTCATGGGATTGCCCATGGGGCTGCGTGGTAGTTCTGTGCGGTAGTGCAGGAGCTCGATTCGTTTGAAGGGCGCGAATCCTGCGGTGATGCATCCCTGGTTCAGGGATTTTCTGGTGGGAGGGTGGTTGGGTTGGCGGGGACGACGATGGCGCAGACGGTTTCGCCCTTCACGTCGTCGGGCATCCCGATCACGGCGACGTCTGCGACGCCGGGGTGGGCGGCGAGGACGGATTCGAGTTCGGCGGTCGAGATGTTTTCGCCGTTGCAGATGATGACTTCTTTGAGACGGCCGGTGATGGTCACGTGTCCGTCTTCCGATTGTATGGCGAGATCGCCGGTCCGGACGAAGCCGGCGAGATCGAACGAGGTGGAGGCCAGGGCGGGGTTGAGGTATCCCGCGAACAGTTGCGGACCACTCAAGCGAAGCTCGCCCTGAACGCCTCGGGGAACCTGGTTTCCGTCGGCGTCGGTGATGCGTACCGAAACGCCGGGGCCGGGAACGAACGCGGACGCGTCGAGAAGGACGTTGTCATCACCCCACGCGGGATAGCCGACGATGGGGCATTCGGTGAGTCCGTAACCGTTGAAGATGCCGTCACCGCCGAGTTCCCGCTGTAGCCGTGCGTTCAGTCCCGCGGGGATCGGACCGCCACCGCCCATGCAGAAGCGCAGATGCGGGAACAGGGGTTCGCGTCCGTGCGCCTTCTGAGCGTCGAGATAGGCGAACATGAACGGGGTCGCACTGCCGAGGATCGTTGCGCCGTATCGAGCCATCACCGCAGGTCTGGCCACTGGATCGAACTGGTCGATGAGGACGAGTGAGCAACCGGTCCGCCATGCCGTCACCAGCCACGAGATGCCGCCGACGTGGGCGATCGGGAACGCGACGGGAAGACGTCATCAGCTTCGATCGGCATCTGCTCGACGGTTGCATTGGAGGTCGCGACGATCGAAGCGTCGGTGTGCGCGATCGCCTTGGGAGTAGCGGTGGAACCGGAGATTGTGTAGATCCAGCGAACTCCCCCTTCGTGCCGGGCGGGTGGCAGCGTGCTCCGCTCGGCCAGTGGTAGCGCGATGCCGATGCTTCGAGTGTGGTCACAGAGAACTATCCGTGCGTTGTGGTCGGCGGCGAGACCGCGTGCCATCGTTTCGTGGTCATGGCCTCGCCAGGTGGGCGGCACAATGATCAGGTCGGGTTCGCTGTCGGCGAACAACGGCACCAGCTCGCCTTCACGGAGTACGGGAATGAGCGGGTTCTGGGTGACGTCGAGGCGTGCGAGTGCCCCGATGAGGACAGCTGACTCCAGACTGGTCGGTAATTGCCAGCTCACAGTGGAACTCGCGCTGAGATCGAGGGCGAGGAGGCCCGCGGCCACAGATTCGGCTGCGTTCCGGTATTCGGCGAAGATCAGCGTCCGCCCGCGCTGGTCGACGAGCATCGGCGCGTCGGGAGTGTTTCGAGCGCGCGCCTCGATGAGTGTCCAGACTTCTCCCATGTGACAACCAGCTCCTGGTGTGATGTGAAAGCAACTGTGGAGAAACGCATTACGTCAATCCTGACACATGCGACAAAAACTTTTGACAGAGGTGCTTTTTTGACGGAAGTGTCTAAGGTGGTGAAGAAGCTCGCATGCCGAATCGACGAAGGGTGTCAGCAATGGGGAAATTACCGAGTATGCAGCCGACAGGTTGGTTTCAGGTCGGATGGAGTGCCGACCTGGCTCCCGGCGACGTGAAGCCGCTGAACTATTTCGCCAGTGAACTGGTGGCGTTCCGCGACCTCGAGGGAGTCGTCCATGTGCTGGACGCTCACTGCCAGCACCTCGGCGCGAATCTGGCCTTCGGCGGATGTGTCGTCGAAGACGGAATCCAGTGTCCGTTCCACGGATGGGTCTGGAATGGCAAGGGCCGCAACGTTCGCATCCCGTACGAGGCGAAACCCAACCGTGCACGGAAGGTGCGCCCCTGGCCGGTTGCCGAGGTCAACGACTCGATCTACATCTGGCATGACGCGGCAGGTCGGCAACCGATGTGGCAGCTGCCCACGTGGGGGGAGGTGCTCGGCGATCATGTGAAGAGCCGTTCGTACCACTCGCTGGACGATGCGGGCCGTACTCGCTTCGAACGCGTTCGCGTTCATCCGCAGGTCATCGCCGAGAACGCAGTGGATCCTCACCATTTCCGGTTTGTGCACCGCACCCCCATCAGTCCGGTTGTGCTGCGGGAAGAGACCGATGACAGCACCTGGTCTGCGAAGGTCGGTTTCGGGCGACGGTGGCAAGCCGGCGAAGACCGCCCCGAGGACACACTGAATACCATCGAGATCTACTGGTCGGGTATCGGTGTCAGTTTCAATGGCGAACAGACGAGAGAAGGCATCCGCGTCATCTCGATCTGCTCCACGCCGGTCGACGAATCGACCTCGGACATCTTCGCGACCTACTGGATAGACCGCGAAGGTGATTACGCTGAACGGCTCACCGCCGCTAAGACAGCCCTTCCCGACGACATCGCGATCTGGAATCACCAGGTCTACATGGACCCCCCTGGACTGGCGCCGTCGGAAGCGGCGGGGTTTCGGCAGTTGAGGAAGTGGGCGAGTAGCTTCTATCCGGAAAGTGCTGATGTCGAGAACCGGCCGGCGGCCGGCGTGTACTGAGCGGCACCGAGGACCAGGTAGGAGCTGAGCTGATGCGGCAGGGCACTGTGCGAGTACGCAAGTCGGATCTGACACGTCAGGCCATCCTGGACGCGGGGAGAATACTTTTCGCGCGCAAAGGATACTCAGGGAGCACCATTCGTGACATCACCACCCTCGCCGAGGTTACCCGTGGCAATTTCTACTACTACTTTTCCGACAAGAAGGCCCTGTTCATCGAACTCGGAACGGTGACGTACAAGGAAGGAATGGAGGCCGCGGAGTCATTCGGTGATGGCCTTCCGGTTCGCGATTGGGTGCTCCGGTACTTCGAGTACCTGGACCGGCACGGCGCATTTGTGATCCGGTCGGTCGAGGACGCGCCTACGGACCCGGCCTTTCGTCGATCTGTGGTGAAATTGCAGCGGCGCACAGCAGCAGCGCTCGGTGATCGAATGGCCAAGGACACACGCAAGCCTTTCCGGGCTTCGTCGGCGAGCGTCGGAATGACAACGATGGCAATGCTGGAGCGGTCTTGGTTACTCATGCGGAGCACTGATGCTCCGGTGACATCCGAAGATTTGACCGTCGACGTCGTTGCCGAACTGATCGAGCGAATGCTGGCCGCCGAGTAGGTGAAAGCAATGCGGCTACGCGAGCCGATCAAGATCGAACTGCTCTGCGATTCAGGGCTTCCACCTCTCGCGACGTATGACCAGTCGAGGACTGGCTCCCCGGACTACGCAGCCTTCACCGAAATCAACAGGCACCGGGATCTGTACCTTCGTGTGGAATTGGGCGAACAATTGTCCCGTAACCCGAGCGTCCCATGACATAGATGTCAGAAGTAATACGCGTGGTAGCGCATCAGCCGACCGGCGTGAATTCAGAACCTTCCATGCCGTCGCCGGCGCATACCAGGCCGGCTTCAGGTCCGATGGAGGCGTCAGTGGCGGGTGTGGTGGCCGTGGGTATGGCGATCCAGCGCCGTTCATTGTCGAACCCGAGCAGTACCTGTGCCACGGCCAGGTGGCAGTCGACCTCGGGCAGCAGGATCCGTCGCCCGCGTCCGTGCGGGGCGAGGTAGTCGGCGATAAGGACGTGGCGTTCGGCCGGGAGGGCTTCCGGGTCTTTGTCACACCTTGATCTCGAAACGCTCCATCTGTCTTCTTCGGTGACCCCTTTTCGAGGAATCAGCCACTCCGGTGGCGTTGCCCCCTTGCCGCAAAGTGACATTACTGCCAGAATTTGGTGCAAGTGGTGGTGCAGCCGCGCAAATGACCTTCGGAGTGAACCACGCTCCCGCCCGAGAGGAGTCCGATGCGGACGTTCGATGGAATCTACGCAGCCGGTGCGTGGTGTCCCGGCCGGGGCGAGCGGATCGAGGTGACCTCGCCAGCGACGGGAGAGGTCCTGGGATACGTCTCCGAAGCCACGGCAGAAGATGTGGGGCAGGCGGTCGACGCTGCCAGATCGGCACTGCGCGGTGACTGGGCGACGTACAGCCCTGCGGACCGGGCCGCTGCGCTCGGCCGGCTCGCGGACGGACTCGAGGCCCGGAAGAACGATTTCGCCGAGCTCTTCTCGGCCGAGGTCGGAACACCACGCCGCGCATCGTCGT